>RRZU011527428.1_pt1 | contig 12367 bp, 11 predicted proteins | sample 2165561 | NCBI WGS metagenome assembly RRZU01 (sample SAMN10456909, study PRJNA506462) | wastewater metagenome | isolation source: wastewater sludge | place: USA: Moscow, Idaho | reverse complement strand
TGGTGCTGCGGTAGAAGGAATGAGATGTCCAACAGTACGCACGAAAGCGATTAAACATTCGATATGTTTTCATTGACCACCCCGTTAAACAACGCACGTTGCTTTGTCTTGGCGGTCCTCTCTATTTTGTTGAGTGCCTGGCCGCAAGCTGCACTGGCGCTGGATGCTGTTACGCTTCAACTCAAGTGGCGCCATAATTTTCAGTTCGCTGGCTATTACGCGGCGCAGGAAAAAGGCTATTACCGTGATGTCGGGCTGGATGTTTCTTTCCGGGAAGCGCACCCCGGTGATAATCCAGTACAAGCGGTAATCGATGGCAAGGCGCAGTTTGGTGTCGGCTCCAGTAGCCTACTGCTCGCACGCAATGCAGGCGCGCCAGTGGTTGTTTTGGCGGCCATGTTTCAGCATTCTTCGCAGGTATTGATTACTTCTCAGCGGATGCAATCGCAAGGGATTCACGACCTGCTTGACAAGCGTGTGATGCTTGACTCGCAGGGTGATGAGTTGCTCGCTTATCTCAAGCAGGAGGGTCTTGCACCTGATCGGATCACGCGTGTGGAGCCTAGCCTCAATACGCAGGACCTGATTGATGGCAAGGTGGATGCCATGGCTGCTTACATAACCAATGAGCCATATTTCCTTAAACGCGCTGGTTTTCCCTATCATATCTATACCCCGCGCTCGGTGGGCATCGACTTCTACGGCGATAACCTGTTTACGACCGAACAAGAGTTGAAACTTCATCCTGCTCGCGTCAAAGCGTTTCGTGAAGCGAGCATGCGCGGCTGGGATTACGCGATGAAACACCAGGAAGAAATTGTTGATCTGATCCTGGCAAAGTACCCAAACCAGAATACCCGCGACTACTACTTGTTTGAAGCCCGGCAAATGGTTCCGATGTTCCGTTCAGATATTATCGAGCTTGGCTACATGAATCCTGGGCGGTGGCGGCATATTGCCGATACGTATGCCGATCTCGGTTTGTTGCCACATGATTTTCCTTTAACCGGCTTTCTCTATAACGCGAAAGCCGAGCGCGATCTGAAGTGGCTTATTCTTTCCGGGCTGCTGCTTTCGATTGTCAGCGCCATTGCTTTCTATATCTATCGAAACAACCGTCGATTGGCGGAGGCGCTCGATGCCAGTAACGCCACCAAGGAGTTGTTGCGCATCAGCGAGGAGCGACATCGGCTATTGGCGGATAACGCGACTGACGTGATCTGGATTATGGGCCTTGATCGTCATTTCAGTTACGTGAGCCCTTCGGTTGAAAAGCTCATTGGTTATACCAGCAGTGAAGTCGTGCAGCAATCCTTGGCACAGGTTTTTACTGCGGAGTCCATCACCGTTGCCGAACGCGTCCTTGCTGACTTAATGGGTGCCGCGAGCGCGGGCGGCGAGTCATTTGTCGAGTATCGCGGCGAGCTAGAGCAGCAGTGCAAGGATGGTTCAACGGTGTGGGTCGATATCACCATCAGCGGCATGCACAATATGGAGGGCCAGTTAATCGGCATCCTCGGGGTGAGCCGGGACATTACCGCGCGCAAATTGGCGGACCTGAGGATACGGGAAAGTGAGCAGCGTTTCCGTGATGTCGCTGAAGTCTCTGCAGACTGGATATGGGAGGTCGATGCTCAAGGGCGCTATTCCTATGCCTCTGACGGCGTAGAGACAATGATGGGTTATAAGCCGGAGGAAGTGCTTGGCAAGACGGTCTTTGATTTTATGACCGAAGAGGAACGACAGCGTGTCGCACCCCTGTTTGAAAGGATTGTTTCTACTAAAACCGCCGTTCGAGATATGGAGAATTCGATCCTGGATAAGGATGGTGCTGCGCACATAACGCTGACCAGTGGTACACCTATTCTTGGCAAAGATGGCGAGTTGCTCGGCTATCGTGGCGTTGACCGCGACATCACCGAGCGCATGCGACTGGAAGGGCAAATACGGCAACTGGCATTTCATGATTCGCTCACCGGTTTGCCGAACCGACGTTTGTTGAGTGATCGCATGGCACAAGTCATGGCGGCCAATAAACGCAGTGGGTGTTCAGGGGCGTTGCTATTTCTGGATCTAGATAATTTTAAGCCGCTAAATGACACTTACGGGCATGAGGTTGGAGATTTGTTGCTGATTGAAGTCGCTAACCGATTAAGGCAATGCGTGCGTGAGAGCGACACGATAGCGCGCTTTGGTGGCGATGAGTTTGTGGTCATTTTTGGTGAATTGGCCATTGATCGTGCACTGTCCTCCTTACAGGCGGCAACGGTGGCAGAAAAGATTCGTTGCAGTTTGTTTGCGCCCTATACGCTTGTCGTGAAGCACGAAGGGCGGAGCGATGTTGCGGTTGAGCACCATTGTGCAGCAAGTATTGGCGTGGCTCTATTTGTTGGCGACGAAGACGATCCTGATGAAGTTCTCAAGCACGCTGATGGGGCAATGTATGCCGCCAAGGCTTCTGGTCGAAACGCGATTCGCTTTGCGCCCGATCTGTTGCGCCATGGCGATGCCGCTCGAAATGCGGCAGCAGATTTTGTTCCTCTCGTCTGGGCGGTCGAATATGAATCCGGGAACCCGCTTATCGATGCGCAGCACCGTAAATTGTTTGAAGACATCAATAAACTGTTGGGAGCAGTTTTGGCGGTGAGTAGTGCCAACGACGTATCCGTGTTGATTGATGCCGTGATGCACTCTGCGGCTCAGCACTTCAAGGATGAAGAGGCCATCATTGCTGCAGTGGGCTTTCCTGATGCGGAAGGGCATGCAGCGCTCCATCACAACTTTCTTGATCAGGCTGCCGACTTGGTGAATCGTTTTCGTAGTGGAACCCTGCCTCTTGGAGAATTGTTCCGCTTTTTGACGAAAGACGTTGTTGAGCACATTACCGTTTCGGATCGAACATTCTATTCTTATCTGGTGTAAGGGCGCTTAGGCAGCAGTTTATGGCTGCCCCTGGCAGCGGTAGGCGAAGAATTCGTACTATTTTTTGTCTTTGAAGTGGAGGGAAATATGCTGAAGAAGCCGGTTCCGGTTGTTATCGCTGCTTGTTCACTTGCCGTTGCGGTCTGCTGCTTTGCTACCCTTCCGCCGAAATACCTTGAGGTTGCCGATTTTCAGCAGTGCTTAGCCGTTGATGAAGTCGCTACCTACAGCGTGTGGTGCTTGCCCGCGATAAGGCCGGAGAATTGTCCTGTCGGGAGTTGGGAGAAATTACTGGCACTTTCTGGAAGCGACAAACTGCCCAATTGTCCGCCAGGGGTAGGCGCAGCTACCCCCGCGCCACTGGGCCAGTGAGTTTCGGTTTCTCTGTGTCTTTTATTATTAGGGCGTAGCTGAGCGTTTATTTCTTGAGATATCGTGAACTATTTACTTGTTCCGGTCTTGGTTCAACACTAAGGTGAAAGGCTAATTGAATGTGTTGAAGGGGCAACGATGAGCAACGATACACAATTTGAGCCGCCAGATGCCGGAAAGCATTGCAGTTATTGTCAGCACAGTGTTGATGTTCCGGGAGAACAGCAGATCGTGTGCTTGGCTTTTTTGTCTATTCGTCATCCAGAAATAGACGAGTATTGCTGTGAGTTCGAAGGGCGAAGGCTTCATCCGGCTTTTGGAAAACTCTGATAGCCCGGAAAGAAAAATACTTTCTCGGAGGTCAGGGAGGAAGGGGCGACCGGCGGCTCATATTGAAAGTGTTTTTCGCCGCTCGAGGGATGTTTGTCTTTGGGTCCCATCAAAAACTCACGGCAATTTGCAAGAAATCAAGGCGTTGTTATCTCGTTTTCGGTAAATTCAAGCCGCTGAGATTAAATGTTGTTGTATAAAATCATTGGTTTACGAGTTATTTTGAGCGGGTTGCCTACGAACTGCATCGGTTGGTTTCGGACACTGGAGTGAAAATATTCAAACAGCCTGGAAGTAGCAGGTTGGCTTGTATTGGCCAAGATTGCTCAGGCGTAATCACAGATTATGCGAATCGAGCCAATGTGTTTTTTTGTGGCCGATAAAATGGGGCGTTAAAACAAATGTTGTTTTAACGCCCCGCTTATTCCATTTTCCGCCCTTGGCTTGTGCCATCAGGTGCGGATGGTTTCGTCCAGAGTGATATCGACCATCAGGTCGTTCGACAGGTGCTCGAGATCGTTGGTCAGAGCACGTGCATCGAGCGATGGAGATGCGGTCAGTACTGCGGTGGCGTGGAATAGGATATCGGCGGCCATTGGGGCGCTGGCGGTATAGGTGGTGAGGTCTTCAACGTTGACCGCATGCCGCGCAAGAACCTGCGACACCTCGCGTACGATCCCAATGCGGTCGTGGCCGACCAACGATAGCTTCAGACGTCGGCTTCCAGCGGTGGTTTCGGGCGATTCGCCGGATTTGGAAACCTCTGAGGTGATGCGCAGTCCTGATAGCCCGGCCAGTGCGCTCTTGACGGCATCGAGCTGCGAGTCGGGAATGCTGACGCAAACAATACCGGCAAATTTGCCGGACAGATGCGACATTGAGGATTCCAGCCAGTTGCCACTGTGCTCACTGATGGCTGTAGCAATTTGTTCGACAATACCTGGACGATCATCACCAATAACGGTCAAAACAAGAGATAGGCTCATGGTTGCTCTCCTGACAGTGAAAATTTAATTTTACGCCTAATAAAATGGATAGGTCACGTATCAATTTCAAGTGTCATGAAAACCTGACACTCGTTTATTGAGTCGCCAGGAGCGACCAAAAGTTCAACAATTAGCCCCGCAGCGGGTGAAGGAATGTCGAGCGCGACTTTTCCTGTTTCCAGAACGATCAGCGTTTGGTCTCGTTCGACCAAGTCGCCGGGGAATACTTGTACATCGTCTACGATGACCTTGCCGCTTCCGCAGCTGCCACAGGATTCCCAGCATTCGGGGTATTTCGGGATGCGTACTTCAAGGATCTTGCCCATCGCCTTGGCCGAAGCGATCTACGAAGTCAGGCCGATCGCAGCAGTTTTTCGATGTCTTCGCCAATGGCATCAGGCGCGGTTGCCGAAGCATAGCGCTTGATAATCTCGCCCTGCTGGCTGACGAGGAATTTGGTGAAGTTCCATTTGATCGCTTCGCTGCCAAGAAGGCCGGGGGCAGACTTTTTCAGGTGTTGATAGAGCGGATGCGTGTTGTCGCCATTTACCTCGATTTTGGCGAACATCGGGAAACTGACGCCATAGTTCTTTTGGCAGAAACTGCTGATTTCTGATTCTCTTCCGGGTTCCTGCGCGCCAAACTGGTTGCACGGGAAGCCAAGAACGAGCAGGCCGCGATCCTTGTATTTTTGGTAGAGTGTTTCGAGGCCTTCGTATTGCGGGGTAAAGCCGCAGTGGCTGGCGGTATTGACGATGAGCAGCACCTTGCCGGCGTATTCGGCCAGTGATTGGTTCAGTCCTTGCAGGGTTTGTGCCGAAAATACGGCCAGCGGGTAGCTTGTGTCGCTCATCTGTTTTCTCCTGAAAAAATGCGGAAATACAGAGGCTGTATTTCCGCATTGGTCTTTGCTTAGTACCGGAACCAAAGACTTGGTTCCGGTAACGCAACGAACGATTTACGAGTAATCGCTCATTGGCACGCAGGCACAGAACAGGTTGCGATCGCCGTAGATGTCGTCGATACGGTTGACGCTCGGCCAGAACTTGTTGGCAGCGACATAAGGTAGAGGGAAGACGGCCTTTTCGCGGCTGTACGGACGGGTCCATTCGCCTTCGATGATGTCCGCCTGGGTGTGCGGGGCGTTCTTGAGCGGATTGTTGTCCGCTGGCCAGGTGCCTTGCTCAATCATGCGGATTTCTTCGCGGATGGCCGCCATCGCCGAGATGAAGCGGTCGAGTTCGGCTTTGGACTCCGACTCGGTCGGCTCGATCATGATTGTGCCGGCAACAGGGAAGCTGACCGTCGGTGCGTGGAAGCCGTAGTCCATCAAACGTTTGGCGATATCGATTTCGGCGATGCCGGTAGCCGCTTTGATTGGGCGGATATCGATAATGCACTCGTGCGCAACGCGACCGTTCGTACCCGTGTACAGCAGTGGATAGTGCGGAGCGAGTTTCGACGCAACGTAGTTGGCGTTGAGGATGGCCGTCTCGGTGACACGCTTGAGGCCTTTACCGCCGAGCATGGTGATGTACATCCACGAGATCGGCAGAATCGATGCCGAACCCCACGGAGCTGCGGAAACAGCGCCTTGACCGCCGTGTGGGCCGTTGATCGGCTGCACTGCGTGGTTGGCCATGAACGGAGCCAGATGGGACTTGAGGCCGATCGGGCCCATGCCTGGTCCGCCGCCGCCGTGCGGGACGGCGAAGGTCTTGTGCAGGTTCATGTGGCTGACGTCAGCACCGATCGTGCCGGGTGAGGTGAGACCGATCTGGGCGTTGAGGTTGGCGCCGTCCATGTAAACCTGACCACCGTGGCTGTGGATGATCGAGCAGATATCCTTGATCGACTCTTCGAACACGCCGTGCGTCGACGGGTAGGTGATCATAAGGCAGGCCAGGTTTTTCGAGTGTTCTTCAGCTTTGGCTTTGAGGTCGGCGACGTCAACGTTACCGTTGTCATCACAGGCCACAACAACGATGTCCAGACCGCACATTTGCGAGGTGGCCGGGTTGGTTCCGTGAGCCGAGCGCGGGATCAGGCAGATGTTGCGATGACCCTCGCCGCGGCTGGCATGGTAACGCCTGATCGCGACGATACCGGCGTATTCGCCTTGCGCACCGGAGTTCGGCTGCATGCAGATGGCGTCAAAACCGGTGACGACTTTGAGCCAGCTTTCCAGCCCGCCGATCATCTCCATGTAGCCTTGCGCTTGGTCGATTGGGGCAAAGGGGTGAATGTCGCCGAATTCGGCCCAGGTCACCGGAATCATTTCGCTGGTGGCGTTGAGCTTCATGGTGCACGATCCGAGCGAGATCATTGAGTGATCCATTGCTAGATCCTTGTTTTGCAGGCGCTTGAGGTAGCGCAGCATTTCGTGCTCGGTGTGGTAACTGTTGAACACCGGATGCGTGAGGATCGCGTCATTGCGGCGCAGGGCTTCCGGCATCGAGGTGTCAGATTGCTGGGCCAGCGTGTCGAAGGCTTCGATGTCAAGATTGACGCCGGCAATCAGCTTGACCAGTGTGATGACATCATCACGCGTAGTTTTTTCGTTGATCGAAACACCGAGAACGCCCGATTTGACCTGGCGTAGGTTGAATCCGGCGTCGAGCGCGGCTTGGTAAACGGCCAGCGCCTTGCTGCCGAGGTCCAGATGGATCGTGTCGAAGAACTGTTTGGTCAAGACGTTGATGCCGGCACGCTTGAGGCCAAGAGCGAGAATGTTCGCCAAGCGATGGATGCGTTCGGCAATGGCGCGCAGACCTTGCGGGCCGTGATAGACGGCATACATGCCGGCCATGTTGGCGAGCAGTACCTGCGAGGTGCAGATGTTGGAGTTGGCCTTTTCGCGGCGGATGTGCTGTTCGCGGGTTTGCAGGGCCATGCGCAGGGCCTTGTTGCCACGCGCATCAACGGAAACGCCGATGATGCGGCCGGCCACCGAGCGCTTGTGTTCGTCGCGAGTCGCGAAGAAGGCGGCGTGTGGGCCACCGAAGCCCATCGGGATGCCGAAGCGCTGCGATGAACCGAAAGCCATGTCGGCGCCCATCGAACCAGGCGACTTGAGCAGAACCAGCGACATCAGGTCGGCGGCGACGGCGACGATACCGCCACGCGATTGAACGGCCGCAATCGGATCGGTCAGGTCGGTGATTTCGCCCGAATCGTTCGGGTATTGGAAGATCGCGCCGAAGACTTCCTGCTGAGCGGCTTCTGCCGGCGAGCCAAAAACCAGCTCGTAGCCAAAGAAACCGGCACGGGTCTTCACCACGTCGATGGTCTGCGGGAAGCAGGCGGAATCGACAAAGAACAGGTTGGACTTCGACTTGCTGATCCGGCGAGCCATGGTCATGGCTTCGGCGGCAGCGGTGGCTTCGTCGAGCAGCGAGGCGTTCGACAGTTCGAGGCCGGTGAGGTCGATGACCATTTGCTCGTAGTTGAGCAGGGCTTCGAGACGGCCTTGGGCGATTTCAGCCTGGTAGGGGGTGTAGGCGGTGTACCAGCCCGGGTTTTCCAGCACATTGCGCAGGATGACCTTGGGCGTCAGGGTGTCGTTGTAGCCCATGCCGATCAAGGATTTGTTGATCTTGTTCTTGCTGGCAATGGCTTTGAGTTTGGCCAGAGCTTCTGCTTCAGGGACGGCATCGGCGAGTGGCATGGGAGCGGGCAGGCGAATGGCTGCGGGCACGGTTTGTTCGATCAGGGCGTCCACGCTGGGGGTGCCGATGGCTTCCAGCATGGCGGCGATATCGGTCTTTGAATCGCCAAGGTGGCGGGCGATGAACTCGTCGCGTTGTTCAAGCGCGCTAAGGGACAAGGTCTTTGACATGGTTTAATCCTGCAGTGTTTAGCAGTTAGTCGGACGAATGGAGTGCAAATAACACAGGTATTGCCGGAGTTCCGCGTTCTTCCATTCTTTTGCGAGGCAAAGGCTGCAAAGGTCGAATAAACGGGCTTCTTCGCGGGGGGTGCCGTGAAGAAGCCCGTGATTATTGCCTTTTTGGCTGGGGGAATTACTCGCCGGCGCTGGCGAGGTAGGCAGCAGCGTCAAGCAGCGAGCCGAGGTCAGCAGCGTTGGCGGGCTTCATCTTGAACATCCAGGCAGTGAATGCATCCTGGTTGACCGACTCGGGCGCGTCAGCAACGGCGCTGTTAACTTCGGTAACGGTGCCGGCAACCGGTGCGTACACATCGGCAGCAGCCTTGACCGACTCAACAACGACGGCTTCTTGATGGGCGGCCAAGGTCTTGCCGACCTCCGGCAGGTCGATGAAAACGAGATCACCGAGCAGGTCTTGCGCATGCTCGGTGATGCCGACGGTGATCGTGCCATCGGATTCAGTGCGGATCCACTCGTGGCTCTTGGTGTACTTGAGATTGGCTGGGGCGTTCATGGTAACTCCTAAAAATTGGATTGATGCGGGCTATGAAAAGTAACGGATTTAAGCGAGGACTTTGCCGTTACGTACGAAGGAGGGTTTGACGACCTTGGCGGCCAGTTGTTTGTCACGGACGGTCACTTTGACGGTGTCGCCGATGGCAACGCCCATTGGCAGGCGAGCCAGAGCGATGGACTTTTGCATACTCGGCGAGAAAGTGCCGCTGGTGATTTCGCCTTCGCCTTGCGCGGTGACCACTTTCTGGTGAGCGCGCAGGACGCCCGCGTCGAGCAGAATCAGACCGAGGAATTGTTGCTGTTGCGGATTGGAGACCAAAGCAGCCTTACCGCAGAAGTCGCGTTCGGCAACCAGATCGATTGTCCAGGCGAGACCGGCATTGAGCGGGGAAACCGTTTCGTCCATGTCCTGGCCGTAGAGGTTCATGCCGGCTTCCAGGCGCAACGTGTCGCGTGCACCCAGACCGATCGGCTTGACACCCGCGTCGGCAAGGGCTTGCCAGAAGGCGTCGGCCTTGGTGCCGGGCAGAGCGATTTCAAAACCGTCTTCACCGGTATAGCCGGTGCTGGCGATGAAATAGTCGCCCACCGTAGCGGAGAAGAAGGGCTTGAGCGATTCGGTCGCAGCCTTAGCTTCGGGGAGTACCTGCCAAACCTTGGCCTTGGCGTTCGGACCTTGTACGGCAATCATCGCTAGATCCCGGCGCGGAGTAATGGTGACTTGGAGCTTCCACTCGGCGATGCGGGCTGCCATCCAGGCCAGATCTTTTTCGGCGGTACCGGCGTTTACGACAACGCGGTATTTGCCTTCGCTAATAAAATAAATGATGAGGTCATCGACCACGCCGCCGACTTCGTTTAGCATGGCGCTATAGAGGGCCTTGCCGGGAATTTTGAGCTTGTCGACGTTATTCGCTACCAAGCGCAGCAGAAATGCCTTGGTATCCGCTCCAGTGACATCGACGGCGCACATGTGCGATACGTCGAACATGCCACAATCGGTGCGAACGGCATGATGTTCTTCAATCTGCGAACCGTAATTTACCGGCATATCCCAGCCGCCGAAATCGACCATCTTGGCGCCCATGCGGCGATGAGCATCGTTTAGAACAGTTTTCTGTGTCATATTATTCTCTTGAAAGAAGGTGCTAAAACTTTTTTCAGAAACAAAAAAAGGGCGAACTCATAGTGAGTTCACCCCCCTGTCCTTGATACCTGAGAGATTCCCGTGCTGGGATGATCGCAGATCGATCCAGCAACGTTGCCCCATCGGTGGGCGCTTTCAAATTAGCGCCGCTCTCCAGAGTTTATTGCACAAACGGTCCTTTTGCCTGAGCGTTTCCGGGTGGATTGCGCCTTCGGCGGTGGTGCACTCTCGTGCTTAGCCCACACTCTCCCATTTGCGATCATGATTATAGAACTACGGGGTGGGGGCTGCAAGCGAAATTAGTTCCATCCTTCGGTTGCAGCCAACGGCTACGCTAAGATAGACTTTCCGCAAGCTTATTTCTTTGAGAGCAATTCATGTCCGGTAATACCTTTGGTACTTTATTTACCGTTACCTCGTTTGGCGAGTCGCACGGTCCTGCCATTGGGTGCGTTATCGATGGTTGCCCGCCCGGGCTCAAGCTTTGCGAAGCTGATATACAAATCGATCTTGATCGTCGCAAGCCAGGAACGTCGCGTCACGTCACGCAGCGTCGTGAACCGGATACTGTGGAGATTCTTTCTGGTGTTTTTGAAGGCAAAACAACGGGAACGCCAATCGGTTTGCTGATTCGCAATGAGGATCAGCGTAGCAGGGATTACGGCAATATCGCCGAGAGTTTTCGTCCAGGGCATGCAGATTATGTGTATACCCAGAAATACGGTTTTCGCGATTACCGCGGTGGCGGCCGTTCGTCGGCGCGGGAAACTGCGGTGCGCGTCGCGGCCGGCGCTATCGCGCGCAAGTGGTTGAAGGAGCGTTTCGGTGTTTCCATTCAAGGCTGGATGTGCCAGCTTGGGCCGGTCCTCATCCCCTTTGTTGATGAAGCGCAGATTGCTGAGAACCCGTTTTTCGCTCCCAATGCACAGATCCTTCCGCAGCTGGAAGAGTATATGGACAGTTTGCGCAAGGACGGTGATTCAGTGGGGGCGGCGATTTGCGTTGCGGCCAAAGGAGTGCCGCCAGGTTGGGGCGAGCCTGTTTTTGACCGTCTCGACGCTGAGATCGCTTATGCCATGATGGGGATCAATGCGGTCAAAGGGGTGGAAATCGGTGCGGGTTTTGGCAGCATCGCGCAAAAGGGTAGCGAACATGGTGATGAGATGACGCCGCAGGGCTTTATGTCCAACAACGCGGGCGGTGTGCTCGGTGGCATTTCCACGGGGCAGGATATATTGGTGCGAATGGCGATCAAGCCGACTTCGAGTATTCGTCTGCCGCGCCGTTCAGTGAATCTTGCGGGTGCGCCAGCTATGGTTGAAACGCACGGCCGTCACGACCCTTGTGTGGGTATCCGCGCGACGCCGATTGCCGAGGCAATGCTGGCGCTGGTGCTTGCTGACCATGCTTTGCGTCATCGGGCGCAGTGTGCAGATGTGGTTTGTGCAACGCCTCGTGTTTAATGATTGTTGACGTCTTCAGAAAGGCGGCTAAACTGTCTTTCGGGTAGGTGTAGTAGCAGTCAGGCAGTACGGCATGTTTGTTTTTCAACTACACTGGCCGTGCGTTGGTTGGCCAGGATCAGGGAGGGGTCACGATTATGCAAGTTGAGCATCACGAGCTTCACCATGAGTTCCCAGAGTATATCGATGCGATGCATTTGTTGAGACAATCGGATAGCTATTTCCTGCAGTTGTTCGATGAATATCACAAGCTTACCCATCAGGTTGAGCACCTTGAAGAAGAAGACGTCCCTGTCTACGATTTCACGATCGAAGAGATGAAAAAGAAACGGGCTAAGCTCAAAGACAAAATGTACCAAATGCTTGTTGCGCAACAGAGTAGTACTAGTAACTGATTATTTACTCTCCCGATGCTCCCGATGCGTCCGCTAGAATTGCCGGACGCATCGCTTTTCATGCTGGCGTTTCTCCGCCTACTATTTCATTTTTTTCTACGGCGTTTTTTGCGGCCTGTTATAAATCAGGCACGCAAATATAGATCCGGCCCAAATAACTATTGAATTCTAGGTGGGTGTCCGGAGATTGGTCTGATGGAAACGACAGACAAAGAAGTGCAAACGTTGGAGCAGTTGTATGCTTTGCGCAAGCAAGCTGTTCGGCTGCACCGCAAAGGGATGCCGGTGATGCGGATTGTGACGGCGACGGGCCTCAGTTGGCCGAGTGTTCGGAGTGCGCTGGACTT
>RRZU010226530.1_pt1 | contig 12370 bp, 15 predicted proteins | sample 2165561 | NCBI WGS metagenome assembly RRZU01 (sample SAMN10456909, study PRJNA506462) | wastewater metagenome | isolation source: wastewater sludge | place: USA: Moscow, Idaho | reverse complement strand
TGAGTCTTTGTTTTTCTAGTAACTGAGTCCCGTAAGTCGAGAGTTTTTTATCTGCTCTACTGGTACCGGGTTTTGCTCTTTTCATTGCTTTTGGGTGTCCACAGACATTGAGTCCGAGACTACGAGATTGTTTAAAACGTGGACCGTGCATAGTCGCCATTGATGTTCCTCCTTAAATAAGAACAAAAAAATAAAGTCATAAAGTCATTTTCCGCCGCGGTAAATGATAATGATTATCAACAGCCATTTCTTATTATAATCCTGCGCTTCATGAATGTAAAGAACATCTATATCTGTTCAAAATAAATTTACAAACTGGGGACGGACGCTTAAGCATAAGCATAAAAGCACAGATATGTTCAAAAAGCCATACGTCTTATGAAAAAAATTAAGTGGTTTCAACAAAACTACGCATTTGTGTAACAGGACTTTAACACAATTATTACAAAAAAGGGGCTTCACAAATCACATAAAAAAGGTATAATGACTAATAAGCAAAAAGCTTAAGCAAGAAACGTGCCAATATTTAAAGATGGCCGAACAACCCCATCGAAATCATTCGCACGGATAAAAAACAAAAATTATAGGAGGTCTCACATTATGAGAAAAGCAATCGAATTTCTTTCATTTATCGTCGTATCTGCATCAACCCTGACACATCCATCTGTCGTTACATCTTCTAAAGATGTCAATGCAATATGCAAAGTCATCAGATAGTTCAAAATCAAACGTGGTTGTTCACAAAAATAAGGGCTTTTTTCTCACTATAAATGTGGAAAAAAGCCCTTTATGTTTATCTATAAACTTCATACATAACTCTATTACGTCCAGAATCCTTCGCTTTATACAGCATACGATCCGCTTCATATAGTAGCAAATCGCTGTCTGACTTTTGACTCATCACCAATCCGATGGAAGCGGTGATCTTTAAGTCTGGGATGGTCCATTCTATTTTTTCGATGTTCGAACGGATGCGTTCTGCCACTGTGGTGGCCACATCGATGGCATCTGTGTTGATGATCAGTAGGAATTCTTCGCCGCCATATCTGCCGATGCTATCTTCGGGTCTCAAAGACCGTTTGATGGTTTCTGATACTTTACGGAGCACTTCATCGCCGACGATGTGACCATAGGTGTCGTTGACTTCTTTAAAATAGTCGAGATCCATGAGGGCGATACACTGTGTCGCTTGGTTGTGTTTTTCTAGCAGATTCAGAATATGCGTACGGTTAAACGTCTGCGTGAGTTGGTCGATAATGGATAAGTGATAGAACTTATTCTTTTGCTTAAAGATTGTGTTCAGCGCTAAGATACCCATAATCAAGATGAAAATCAAAAGTCCGATGACGACTTTATAGAGGGTCATGCTGCTTTTCTGAGCTTCGATACGGATGCTTTGCTCTGATTCTAAGGACTCCAGTAAGTTGATTTGATCTCGGATAGAAGACAGTTCAAACTCTGAAACAGCAGTCTGTGCAGCGATACTTTTCTGGATTTTTTCATGATCAATGCCATCACCGAAGAGCAAATTATAATAGTTAGCTGCGGTGCGATAGTCTCCCATTGCGTAAGCGATATTGGCGGTTAAACTGTTCAGAGAGTCGTCTTCAAACCGGTCCGTATAGAGTTTGGAAAGCTTTGGGTAGAGAGCCGTGGCTTCTTCGATGTGAATTTTTGCGTTCTCGTATTGGGCGTCTTTATAGTAATAATGCGCCAATGCCAATTTCAAGTCGTAGATGCTGTCGACATCGCTTGAGTTGGTTTCATCCAGTGCCAATTTCGCATACTTAATCGACAAATCGTATTTTTCCTGCCAGCGATACATCACAGAAATATCCGTATACAATGAGGCGACGCGGTTATACCCATTTTCCATCTCGAAATTTTGATCCACTTCAAGGGCATTGAGAAAATATTCAAACGCTTCGTCGTAAGATTGTTCATCCATAGAGAGATAAGCCGCGCCAGTATAATAATAGCTCATCTTAGGATATTGAGTCTCATCGATGGGGAGTTGCACCAACTCTTCCAGCTTTTCAAACATCTTGGCGTTGCTGTAGTTGACGTAGTCATAATAGGCCAGTGCATCTAGCGCTGTCAGACGATAATGCGCCAGTTCTTCGGTGGTGGTTAAATTATAGAGTTTGATGGCATGGATGACCATTTGATCGTATAGGCCATAAAAACGCTCAAGTTTAACCATATGTTCCAGCAGTTTTAACGTGTTGGGTAAGTCCATCTCTGGCGTAATAGCAGCATAAGTCTCCTTCATAAGATCATACGCTTGATCGCGATGATAGGTGTTGAGCAATATGTCGATGTTATTTATGTTTTCTGTCGTCGATGGCGAAGCGAAGCTGCTATGACTTAATGTTGATATGAGGATAAAACAGATCAAAAACCATGTGGGAAGTCGTTTTACCAAGTGACTCTGTCTTATATAAGGTGACGTTCGTTTAAAAATAAACACGGGATCTCCTTTCTAAAGAGGGTTCGTCTTTCTTTATGTATTTACCCACACATCTATAAAGGTAGCATAAAAAACCTATAAAAACCAGTCAAAAGACTCAAAGTTAACATTTGGACATGTGAAGAATAGGACATCCCTAACGGGGGATCCGAACATGACTTGTTCTATTTTCTCCCTAGATGTATAATGGGGAAAAGATGAACGAATGGTGGTAAGATGTCTAAAAAAAATAAATTTCTTGATCAAAACTACATCATGCGCTGTACCATGCCTTCAGAGCTTTTTACGGTAAAGAACATCAAACGAGAATACCGTGCCCTAGCAAAGATTTGGCATCCGGACGTATCAACGGTCAAAGAAGCCCTATATATCATGAGTAAGATTAATGCCCTGTACAATGAAGGACAAATCTTAATCGATCAAAATAAATTCTATGAGAAAGAGCGCATCATATACAGAGGAAGAAAACCCAGCGACGAATGGGACGAGAATCCTGCTTCTTCGAAATCTAAAGATAAAACGACGACACAAACATCAAGTCAGACGTCGCATAAAACGCGTCCGTCGAGTGAATCTGTAAGCCAAACGGAAGAGGATGTCAGGGATAGCATCAAACGCAGCAAACGCAAACGCAGCATAGAACTCGTGACCACGACAGGAAAATGCGTCCGTTTTAGATACCTGAAACGGGTCATGATCGAGCTTGGATTTATGTATCTCTCTGAAGAGTATGTTCTCTTGGAAATTACGAAGCTTAAACGAAAAATATTTATGGACTCCGTGGCGATGATTCGAAACTCGGATGAGGCTTATTTTAAAATCGCACTTCCTGAGGTAATCGATTCTTTTGATACGCAGTCCCATGGTTACGTGGTGCTGAAAAAAGAAAGAGGTGTGGAACCCATCGTCGTGCTCGAAACCGTGATGGGATATTTGAAACCCCTTGGATCTCGAAAAATATGTGAAGGTATTTTTTACGATTTAATGGCGCTAAAGTATATGGGTCTCACGTCTACAGCGCTGGATAAGGACCTTTGGTTTATTGATGTCAATACAGGTAAACTTCATAATTATGGTCTATATTTCTATTTACATGAGTTCAATTCAAAGCTCGTACGTGCACCAAAAGAAGTGACGGAATCTCTCAAGCAACTGTCGCCGAGGGATAACGAATCTCTCATCATAGATTTGGTTAAAAACACCATGGTCAATCTTAACAACACCAATGGATTAAAAGTGGATGATTTTCATAAGTGGTTAGTGGAAGTTAAACATGATTCCATCGAGATATCACTGGCAGAAAGCCAAGTTTTTAACCGATCCATCGTTTCGGTGACCACACACGGATTTGATTTAGACCACTATTATACCCATTTATCCTATCAATAATTTACGGTTGAGGTGCTAGATGATCGAACATTCAAGTGAAACTTATTTTAAAGAACTCATAGAAAAATCGGCCTATATGATGTTGGTCATCGATGCACAGGGGCAGCTATTGCATGCGAATAAAGCTTTTGAAACCATAATGCAAGTGGATTTATCGAAAGCAGAGCACAAAATGATATGGGATTATGTAGACCCGTATTCTAAAAACCTGTGTGCACATCAGTTTATGTCGGCAACTGTGGGCGAACAGTTCGATATAGAGCTTTTGTTTCGCAAGAAAAACAAAGATGTCTTTTATGGTGAGGGTGCTTTTCACTGTATCTATGATCCGTTAAGAAACACAAACGTGTTGATGGGTGTCGTTAAAGATAAAAGCGCATTTGCAGATTTTGATTTAGCCTATCAAGCGCTGGAAAGACAACTGGAAGAAAATAAAAATGTGTATCAGCTGATGCACGATGTGACATTGAACTTTATTTCTGCTGAGTTTAGTGAAGTTGATTCATGTATAGATAAAGCTTTAAAAACATTTGGTGAGCTGGTTTATGCGGATCGAGCTTTCGTGATGCTCTACGATATTGAAGCAGGGCTGTACTCAAACTCTCATGAATGGACTGTAGAGGGCATCGCCAGTAAAAAAGATGCTTTGCAAAGGAAACCGATCGACTGGACCAGTTCTTGGATTCTGAAGCACATGAAAGGGGAAACCATCTATGTGGCAGACATCCATGCGCTGGCTAAGACAGATATTATTAGGAAGACACTCTCCGCTTTCGGTGTAAAGAGTATGATTTCGGTGCCTTTTTTCTATGATGGCTATCTCTATGGTGCGGTTGGGTTTGACTCTGTAAAAGTGAATCGAACCAATGCCGATCTCGAAGAGGCGATTTTAAAAGATTTAGGGGAGTTAATCGTGAGAATGCTTAGAAAAGCTAAATTGTTAAAACTTTAACTTGATTTTTGTTTGTTTTCAGGTACAATAAAGGTAAGAGGTTAAAGGAGGTATTCATGTATAAATATACTATTTTAGCAGTGGCTTATAAGGACATTGCAGCAGATGTGGAAGCGAAAATTAACGCGCATAGCATCAGAACCATCGAAGAAGCAGACGACTTGACGACGTATTGTACATATGGGAGACAATTCGATCAAGATTCTAGAGTGTGCATTTATTTAGAATGGTATCAAAACAATATTTTAAATTATTTGGCAAAAGGGTATAAAGTGGTTTTACTTGAGATTCCATATAACTCAAATCAACCGATCGTTGAAGCGTTGACGCAAGTGGATATCGAACTTGGCGATAAAGTGTTGATCATCGAACACGATAATGTATAACATTAAAGCCTGATTTAATATTAAATTCATATATCAGTCATCCGTGACTCCGCCTAGGGCGGAGTTTTTTTGTTATAATAATGAAGTCAGAAATCGTCATATGGACACAGGTATAAATTCGAGGAGTGACTATGAAATCGAAGAGATGGAAACTTTTTTGGCTGATCGTGGTGATCGCTCTGTGTGTGGTCGCAGTAAAAGTGGCACCTATTATAAAATTAGGATATCAAATGTATCATGAGGCCATCGATACAAGGCCTCTCCAGGAGAAAGTCGCCGAAATTCAGTCGGATGACAGCTATGCAAAGCTAGATGAAATATCGCCCTTTTTTATCACACAGGTCATCGAGTCGGAAGATCGACGCTTTTATGACCATAAAGGGATTAACTTATCCTCCACCGCAAGGGCCTTTTTGAAGAATATTGAAACGGGTACCACCACGGAAGGCGGTAGTAGCATCACACAGCAGCTGGCGAAAAACATGTACTTCAGCTTTGAGAAAAGATATGAACGCAAGGTTGCCGAACTGTTTGTGGCTTTCGATTTAGAGAAAGCCTATTCGAAAAATGAAATTTTAGAGCTTTACTGCAATATTGCTTATTTCGGTGAAGGGTGTTATGGCATCAAAGAGGCGACGCTTCATTACTATGGTATCGAGCCAAACGAACTCACGTTGGAACAGGCTGAAATTCTAGTGAAGACGTTGAAAAGTCCTAATATTTACAATCCGAATACCCTTAAATAAAGTTTGAAAAAAATGTAAATCATCTGTAAATTCAGCGGTGAGGGTGTTGACATTATACCGTCTGGGTGTAAAATATAATTGAAATTAGCACTCGACGAACTAGAGTGCTAATTCGAGAAAAACACCTATAAAATTCTTTAAAGGAGGCGTTGATGATGTTAAGTTTAACACCACTGGGCAGAAATTCTGTCGCAAGAAAAACCAATGATTTATTTGATTTCTACAGCATTTTTGATGACTTTTTTAATGATGATGGATTTTTCAGAAAGCCAAATCAAATCGCTCAGTTTAGAGTAGATTTAAAAGATGAAGGCGATCATTATAAAGTCGAAGCTGATCTTCCTGGATTTAAAAAAGAAGACATCAATCTTGAGTTCGAGGAAGGACGCTTGGTGATTTCAGCCACACGTCAAGATGAAGTGAATGAAGAAAAGAACAATTACATTCATAGAGAGAGAAAAAGTTGCTCGATGCAGCGCGTGCTTTACCTTAAAGACGTAAAAACGGAAGACATCGAAGCAAAACTTCAAGATGGCGTGTTGAGCATCGACATTCCTAAAAATCAGAATACGATCCTCAAAAAGCAAATTGAAATCAAATAGAACAAACGGAATCAAATAGCTGACAAAGCGTATGAAGCTTACGTAAACTTGGAAACACCACAGGATATAACCCCTGTGGTGTTTTTCTGTAACATAGGTGACTGAATGAGAGTGCTCTATTTGATATAATCATCACAGACGATAAAACTTGGAGGGATTATGATAGAGCAAATTTTGAAAATGACTATGGCCACAGACGGCAAGTCAGAGAAGGTCATCGAAAAAGTCCTGCACGATGAAAATGTACATTTTAATCACATGTTACTGAACCAAGGGGAATCATTGCCGGAGCATTACTCAAATTCGACGGTGTATATGGCTGTGATACAAGGCGAGCTCACGCTAAAACTCGATGAACAAGATGCTCAGATGTATCCAACTGGAACGCTTTTAAAGATCCCTAACGACGTTAAAATGAATGTGATGAATACGTCTGAAGCTTTACTTGAGCTGATCGTGGTAAAAGCACCTGCGCCGACGGCCCCTGTGAAGATGGGATAATATAAATTAAAAAGGATAAAATCAGCACCGTCAATATGACAAAAGTGTTGCATTTATCCTTTTTTTATTGGTTTACTTTCCTGTATAATAGAATATGAGAGAAAAAGCTTTTGAAAGGGGTCAATATGATTAAATTGATATCACAGATAGATGAAATAGAACGCGTCATTCAAGAAGAAAACATCGTTGTCGGCTTGTTCAGTGATTTAGGCTGTAATGTTTGCCTAGCGATTACACCTGAACTAGAAAAGATGAGTGAAGCGTTTCCAAAGGTGGCATTCGTTTCGGTGGATGTTAAACTCGAACCGAGCTTGGTGAGTCAGTACTTAGTGCTTGTGTATCCGACGATCATTCTGTTCACTCAAGGTAAAGAAGCGATGCGATATGAACGTTTGGTTTCGCTCGATCAACTGGAAGCGACGATTGAAAGATACGACACCATTATGAATGGAGACTGAAGGCCATTGACATGAGAAAACTTAAGAAAATATGGATACTGGGAATAATAGTGACATGTGGCGTGTTTGTGTTAAGCTGTTCACAAAAGAAGCAGGATGACACGCTAACCATAGCGGATCAATTTGGTTTACCCTATGCACCGCTTGAAATCATGAAGCATCAAGAATTCTTAGAACAAGAACTAAAGAGCGCTGGGCTTGAAGAGATAAAGATAGAGTGGATAAAGTTACCGAATACATCGGCGATCAGAGAAGCGATGTTGTCGAATTCTTTAGACGTAGGGTTCGTGGGAATCCCCCCATTTTTGCTAGGGCTTGATAACGGGATGGATTGGAAAATTATCTCAGCTTTATCTGAAAGCAATGTGGCTTTAGTAACAAAGGATGACAGTGTAAAATCACTAACAGATTTGTCGGAACAACATAGAATAATTTTACCTCAACCTGGGAGCATTCAACATATACTTTTACAGATGGCTCTAGATCGTTTAGAACTGGATCCTGTAATATTTGATAATCAACTTGTTTCTCTTTCGCATCCAGATGGCGTTATCGCTTTTTCAACAGGTGATGAAAGCCAACTTCATTTTACAACACCGCCTTATTTACAAGAAGATTTGAACGTTTCTGGAACCCGCGTTTTAATCGATGGTAAACAGTGTTTCGGCGATGATTTTACTTTTATCGTAGGCATTTGTGAGCAAGATTTTTATGAAGATAATGAAAAATACAAGTGCTTTAGAAATGCACTTCAGCGTTCTATAGACTTTATGAATCAGAATCCTGAAGAAGCCATTCAAATACTCTCACGTGCATACGACTACGATGTAGAGGCGCTCACGGTGTACCTAGATGCGACACAGACCAAGTTTGACACAGAAGTAAGGGGTTTGGAAAACTTTATTGAGTTCATGGTAAAAATGGGCCAAATAAAGCAAACTTATGAAACGGAAGATTTATTTTGGGAGAAACCATAGTGATTAAAAAGATGTGTACTCAAAAGAAATTCATGCAAATCAGTTTTGTTTTGTTATTGCTTATGATTTGGGAAATCGTCGCTCGGTTCGAAGTCTATCCAAAGGCGATATTTCCAAGTTTAGAAGTCGTTTTTGTTAAGTTGATAAGCATGATACTAACTGGAGAACTGATTACACAAGCGATATATAGTATCAGTATCGTCATTGTGACAATGTGTTTGAGTTTGGTCATCGGTTTAATGGCTGTTGCAGCGAGTACATCCTCTCGCTATATAAGAGTTAATATTGAACTTCTAAATGCAACACTTGGCCCTATACCAGGTGTTGCCGTTTTACCATTCATTATTCTTTGGTTTGGCATATCGCAGACGTCTATGAATTTGATTATGATCCATGCGATGGTTTGGCCCATTTGGTTGACGTTAATGCTGTCGAAAGATAAGTTAGATCAAAAGTATAGTAAGCTCATGCGCGCTTTTAAAGTAAAGTCTAGCTATAAATGGGTGCATGTTTATTTACAAGGAATGGTACCTGATATTATAACTGCTTTGGAAATAGCGTGGGGTAGAGGTTGGAGAACCTTGTTGAGCGTGGAGATGATTTTTGGTATCGTCGGAGATCAAAGTGGTCTTGGGTGGCTTGTTTATGAAAGACGAATGTATATGGATACGGCGGGGATGCTGTCGGGCTTACTTGTGATTGCGCTGTGTGGCATAATATTTGAGAGTCTTCTTTTTAAATCAAAAAGACTGGAGGCTTATATTGAATCCCATTATCAAAATTAATAATCTCACGAAAGTGTTTGATGGTATAAAAATCATCGATCAACTGAACTTAGAAGTATATTCAAATGAGATATTGGTCATCATGGGTGCCTCAGGGGCAGGAAAGACGAGTTTGCTGAATATCATCGGACAACTAGATCGAGATTACCAAGGTGAAATAGTGTATGCGAGCGACATATTCCAAGCGACACATGTGCCTTTTCCCTATGTTTTTCAAGATTCAGAGAGTTTGCTGCCTTGGAAAACTGTAATAGGAAACATAAAAATTGGAAATCAGCATGTTGAAGAGGATGAATTAGAAGATATATTGGAAAGTCTCTCTTTATCTGAACATAGACATAAATTCCCGTACCAGTTGTCTGGAGGAATGAAACAAAGAGTTGGTATCGCGCGTGGGCTTGTTTGCCATTCGAAAATGATGTTGATGGATGAGCCTTTTAGCAACTTAGATGCCGTTTTAAGAAAAAAGCTTCAAGAACTGGTGAGACTCATTAGAGAAAAACGTGACATGACTGTGATTTTTGTCACACATGACGAGGAAGAAGCGCAGCGTGTAGGTGACAGAATCATTCGGCTTTAGATGACAAACGGAACAATGGGAAAGGGCTGAGACTCTGTATAGCTACAGATCTCAGCCCTTTTTATGGCTTATAGGAATTAGAGTTTTGATTGGATAAGACCTTTATCAAGTGTATAAATCTTATCCGTGATATCGCCATTCTTAGTGATGACAATAGCAGGTGTTTTATCAAGTTTAAGTTTTAATGCTAAACCATTTGATTTATAAACATCGATGCGGTTAACGACGACGTTTCCATTCATAGCAAGTTCGATGCTTTCGATTTCTGTTAAGAAATTTCGAGACTCAGGATCAATGGCATTGTAGACATAGATGAGTCCCGTTTTTTCTTTTTGCATGATTTTATGATCGAATATTTCTTTTTCTGCGATGTATCGTTCTGCAGCAGTACCTGCAATTGCGCCGTCACCTACTGCAGTGGCGATTTGTTTTAACCATTTATCAGTGACATCGCCGATGGCAAAAACACCTTCAAGTTCTGTTTCTTTTTTCTCGTTGACAGTGATATATTTATGTCTGGTTAATGTCAGTTGATCTTCAAAAAGTTCTGAGTTTGGAAGATAGCCTATAAACTCAAAGCAGTTATCACAGTCTAATGGAATTTCTTCGTCTGTTTTAATATTCTTAAGAACGACACGTTCGAGGTGATCGTTGCCTTCAAAACGTTTTACCACTGAATTCCAGACAAATTTCATCTTAGGATTAGCGAGCGCAGCTTCTTTTGCAATCTCGTTACAGTCCATTTTACCTTCTTCGTGCATAACCGAAACTGTTACTTGACGAGCAAATTTTGTTAGGAACATGCCTTCTTCAATCGCTGCATCACCTGAACCAATAACGACGACGTGTTTGTCCGTATTAGAAGCAGCATCACAAGTGGCACAGAAACTAATTCCTTTATCAAACAAGAAATCTTGTTCGTTCTCTGCACCTGTTGTACGAGGTCTTCCGCCTGTAGCGATGATGACGACTTTTGCGATAAACTTATTTCTGAAGGTTTCGACAACTTTTTCTTCGCCTTTTAAATCAACAGAGGTTACAGCTGTGAGTTTGAAGTCAACGCCCATGTTCTTTGCTTGTTCTTTCATGAGATTCGTGATTGCTTCGCCCTTTGGTGCATCAGGAAAGCCTGGATAATTTGCGATTTCATTTGTATATGTTGCAAGACCACCAATAAGTGATTTTTCTAATAATAGCGTCTTGAGTCTTGCTCTACCTGAGTAAATAGCGGCGCTTAATCCACCTGGACCGCCGCCGATGATGACGACGTCATAATGTTCAACAACTTTCTCTCTTGCCATTTTATTCCTCATTTCTATGAATTCGCCATGCTTTAACGATGCGTTAGAACATGGCGAACATAATATTTTGTAATTTTAAGATTTTTTAAGACATAAAGAACTTAACGAGTAGTTTGCTACCAACGACAGCGCCAGCGAACATGCCGATGGCAAAAACCCAGCCCGAAAGAGGTAATGATGCAATGCCACCCAAGAGTGCGCCAATATTACATCCAAAAGACAATCTTGCACCGTAACCCATGAGCAAACCACCAATCATGGCTGCTATGATTTGTTTTTTTGATTTGATTTTTTTGATTTTAAAACCTGAAGCTAATAGTGTAGCTGCTAAAGCTCCGAAAATAATGCCGAAGTTTCTCCAAGAATCTGGATGATTCATAATCCCATTATCAAGGGTCGCTTGTGCACCAGGACTAGCAAAATAGTACCACTTATCAACGCTTCCACCCAAAGCTTCGAAAATCCATGCACCCCAGTTTGCAAAAGCGCCAGAGACACCCCATGGTGTTTTCGTTACGGCTAATGTAACGATATTAAATAGCGCAAGCAATACGGCAGCGGTGACGTAGGTAAATGGATTCTTCAACCATTTAATGTAATATTCGTTTGACTTCATTTTGTCAAAGAATTTTTCTTTTTTCTTTTCCAATGATTACACCTCCAGAATTGGTGTTTGAAATTAAGCTATTATTTTGTTTTTTCGATGATAACTTCCCATTCCCCGTCATCTACTTCTTCTACTTCTACGTTATAGCCTTCTTTTCTTGCCCATTCAGGGACATTTTTCATCGCACAACTATGATCTATTTGCACGATTAAGACATCGCCAACTTCGAGTTCAGCGATTTTATTTTGAGCCTTTACCAATGGCAATGGACACGCTTCTCCGAAACAATCTAACATAACTTCTTTCATTTTATCTTCCTCCTAAATTATATATAATATGGACCATTTGATATTAAGTGTCTAGTGCGCTGCACCACGCTTTTTTTCGTATTGTTCAGCGACGACATATAGAATTAATAAAACTGTTAATTGAAGTATCACAGCTCCAAACCAACCAAAAACATCTGGTAAGAAAATACTTGGGCCTTTAGAAATAAACATTTCTTTCCACCACCCAAAGTCGTGAGCGCCCCATAAAGAGCCGATGATGAAAAAGAAAAATGCAATAAGGTTCATGACAAAGCCTTCTCCGACGCGCATCAGAGTCCCTGAGGCAC
>RRZU011192580.1_pt1 | contig 12371 bp, 8 predicted proteins | sample 2165561 | NCBI WGS metagenome assembly RRZU01 (sample SAMN10456909, study PRJNA506462) | wastewater metagenome | isolation source: wastewater sludge | place: USA: Moscow, Idaho | reverse complement strand
CCATGGATCCCCTGGGAGCTGATCAAACCGTACCTTTGGAACGATGCCAGCAATACGGAGGAGAAGGCAGATTTTCTCGTCGAGCAGGTTGTACTCAGCCGTTGGCTGGCGCGCCCGCTGCCGCCATCACTCCAAGTCACGGCGGCCGCATTGGTGGCGCCCGACGTGAACCTGGCCAGCGTGCAGGCAGAGACCACGTTCTTTACCGAACTTTCGTCGCAGCATCACGTGACCCTGCAGGGGCCGCTCGACGAACGCGACAAGGTCATCGACAGCCTGCGCGACGGTGAGTTTCAGATCCTGCACTTCGCCACGCACGGCAGTTTTGATGCAGCCAATGTCGACCAATCCGAGCTCTCGCTGGCCGACGGCAGCCTCACGCCGGCGGACCTGATGGGCGGTGACCTGCGTGGGCTTCGCATGCGACGGCCGCTTGTCTTTTTGAACGCCTGTCACAGCGGCCAGGTAGCGCTCAGCCTCACCGGACTGGGCGGCTGGGCGGACAAGTTCTTCCGCGAGGCGCGTGCCAGCGCTTTTATCGGCACCCTATGGGAAGTGAGCGACGAACTCGCCGCCGACTTTGCGGCCAGCTTCTACACAGCCCTGGCCGGGGGTCAAACGCTGGGCGAGGCCTTGCGAGCGGCGCGGCAGCAGATCCGTGAAAAAGAAAAGGCCAACCCAACCTGGCTGGCCTATTCTCTCTACGGCGATCCGAATGGAAAAGTGACGTTCGGCTAGCGCTGCGCGGGGGGAGGGCAGAACTGCTCGTACTGATCGACACAGATCTCGTTCCAGGAACGGAAGCCGTCGGCAATCACGGTACTCGCAACATTGTCCTTGGTAACAGCGACGGGCTCGAGCAGGATCGCAGGGATATCACGCACGCCGTTGTTGATTACGGTATTGTTCCTCAGGGTGGACACGTCTTCGCAGTTGAGAAATGTCAGGGCGGCAATGACGGCGGTGGAAGCTTCGTTTAGGAACGACTTATAGACCGTCATCGTCTGCCAGCCGGCCAGGACATTCTGCACGCCTGCAACTGTGGCGTCCTGGCCGCTCAATAAGACTGGCTGCCGGCCCTGGCTCTGGAGCACCTGCACCACGGCGCCGGCCAGCGCGTCGTTGCCGGCAAACACGGCATCTACGCCTTCTTCCCCTGCACCGGCGAGGATCTGCGTAAACAGCTCGCCTGCCTGCTGCGGATCCCAATCCGGCACCGGCTGGTCGGCAAGCAGCTGCCACTTCCCCTGGTCATAATACGGAGTTGCCACGCCCGAATAACCGGCGCGCACCTGTGTAGCGTTATTGTCGGTCGGTGCGCCGTTCAGCTGCACGATGCGCGGCTGCTCCTTGCCGAGCGCGTTGATCGCGGGCTCCAACGTCTGGCCCATCTCGGTTCCGACCTTGAGATTGTCAAAGCTGATAAAGATGTCGGCGCCCGGGCCAGCAGTCGTGAGCCGGTCATAGTCGATCACGTGTGCGCCGGCGGCGCGGGCGTCGGCGATGATCGCAGCGCCGGACTCGTTGTCCAGGTTAACAAGCACCAAGACTTTGGCGCCGTCGCCCAGCGCCTGTTGGGCCTGTTGACGTTGGGTGTCGGGGTCTCCCTGTGCGTTCACTATCGTATACTTGACGCCGGCAGCGTTCAATGCGCCGTCAAAGTAACGGCGGTCGTCCATCTCCCAGCGCGGCGACGACACGCTGTCGGGCAGGAGGACGGCAATCGACCCCTCGCCAGGCGTGCAGGCGGCAGGGCTGCCGGCCGGCGCCTCAACAGTTGGCGCGGCGGCGGGGGTTGAGGTCGCGGCTGCATCTACAGCAGGGGCGGCGCCAATCGGGGCTGCAACAGGACGGCAGCCCCCGAGAAGGATGGAAGCCAGCACCAGGACAACTATCAACGCGCGGGGCATGGTAGGAACCTTGCGCATGTATTTATCTCCTTTGGATTTAGCGATCAACGGCTAATCGTCCCCCGTATGATAACGGCTCCTACCTGATTGCCCAATTGTGGACACATAACGGACCGGCGCTGCGGGGCTCTGTTTGATTTCAGGCTCCGCGGCGGCGGGTGGTGGCGTCGAAGATCACCGCCAGTGCCAACACCAGGCCTCTGGCGATATACTGCATCGAGATATCGACGCCCATCAGGTTCATACCACTGGTCAGCGAACCCATCACCAAGGCGCCGATCAGCGAACCGAACACACTGCCGACGCCGCCGGCGGCAGAGACGCCGCCTACATACGCAGCGGCAATGGCATCCAGTTCGAACAGCGTGCCCGCCGTAGTCGTGGCTGACTGCAGTCGTGAGGTAAAGAGAATGCCAGCCAGCGCCGACAGCATTCCCATGGACCCGAACACGACATAGGCAATGCGCTTCACGCTGATGCCACTCAGTTCCGCCGCCTCGGGATTACCGCCGACGGCAAAGATGTGACGGCCAAGCACGGTGCGCGTCGTGATAAAGCTGTAGATACCGACGACGACCAGGACGATCAGTGCTGTCCAAGACAACCCGTTGTATCCAGCCAGCACCCATGTCACAAGGGCCAGGATGGCCGCGATAAAGACCAGCTTGAGCACGAAGATGGCCGGCGGCAGCACCTCAAACCCATAGGCCTGCTTTTTGCGCCGGCCGTTGATGTCACCAAAGATGTATGCAATGATACCAATCGCACCAAGCAGCAGTGTCAGCTTATGGCCTGAAATAAACTCAAAGCCAGGAATATCAGGCACATAGCCATTGCCAATAGCGTTAAAGACGGCGTCCGGAATAATAATGGTGCCGGTACCTGCCGTGACCTGGAGCAGGAGTCCACGATAGATCAGCCAGCCGGCGAGCGTGGCGACAAACGATGGGATCCCAAAATATGCAACGAGAAATGCGCTAATGAGGCCGGCAATGATGCCCAACACCAGCACGAGCGGAATGACAGCATAGACGGGCCAGAACCACTGCACCATGGCAATGGCCGCAACAGCGCCCAAGAAGCCGGCCAGGAAGCCTACCGACAAGTCGATATGGCGAATTACGATCACCAGCGTCATGCCAACGGCCAGCACGGCGATATAGCCGGTCTGGTTGATCAAGTTGGCAATGTTACGCGCAGACAGAAACACACCGTTGGTCAAGACCGTGAAGATCGCCATGATAACAAACAGGGCGATGTACATGCCGTATTCGCGGACATTCTGGCGCAGAACTCTCTGCAAGTCTTGAAAGAAAGTCACCTTGGGTCTCCTAGCTGGTTGCCAACTGCATGATTTTCTCTTGGGTTGCTTCGTGGGTCGGCAGTTCACCGGCAATCCTGCCGCCGGACACGACGTATACTCGGTCACTCATTCCCAGCACTTCAGGCAGTTCAGAGGAAATCATGATGATACTCATGCCCTGTTGCACCAGGCCGTTCATAAGCGTGTAAATCTCGAATTTTGCACCCACGTCGATCCCGCGTGTCGGCTCATCAAGAATCAGAATGTCAGGCTTGACAAATAGCCACTTACCTAATGACACCTTCTGCTGGTTGCCGCCGCTTAGGTTGCCGACTTTCTGCTCGATGGTGGGCGTCTTGACGTTGAGGCTGACCCGGTAATCGTTGGCGACCTTGACCTCGGCGTTGCCGTCAATTACGCCGCGCCGGGCAATTTCCTGGAGATTCGCCAGGGTAATGTTCTGCTTCACGTCCTGGATCAAGATCAAGCCCTTGGCTTTGCGGTCTTCGGTCACATAGGCAAGACCGGCGTCGATCGCGTCTTCCGGCCGTTTAAACTCCTTCTTATCCCCATTGATGTACAAATCACCCTTAACTTGGAAACCGGCCGGGTTGCCGAATAGGCTCAACGCAAGTTCCGTGCGGCCAGACCCCATCAGGCCGGCAAAGCCGACGATCTCACCCTTCTTCACATTAAAATTGACATCTTTTAGGATGTCGCGACCGAGTGCCTGGCTGTGGGCGTTCCAGTTGCGGACTTCCAGGGCGACTTCGTCAGAGCGCTTGTGTTCGCGCTTGGGGTAGATGTTCTCGATCTCGCGCCCGACCATGTGCTTGATCAGCACCGGTTCGGAGACTTCACCCTTGGCTGCATCCAAGGTGCAGACCGTTTGCCCGTCGCGCAGGACAGTCACGGTATCGGCAATCGAAATAACCTCTTTCAGCTTGTGCGAGATCATGATGCAGGTAACGCCCTGCTGCTTAAGACCGCGCAGAAGAGCGAGCAGGTTGTCGCTGTCGGTCTCGTTCAAGGCCGCGGTCGGCTCATCCAAGATCAGCAGCTTAACGTTCTTGCTCAGAGCCTTGGCAATCTCGATCAGCTGCTGTTTGCCGACGCCCAGGTCCTTAATCTTAGCGGCGGGATTGACGGAGAGCCCAACCTTCTTAAGCATCGCGTCGGCCATGCGGATGGTTTCGTTCCAGTCAACCAGAAAGCCCTTGCGAATCTCGTGGCCGAGGAATATATTCTCGTAAACGGTCATCTCGGGCACCAGCGCCAGTTCTTGATAGATGATGGCGATGCCCACCTTTTCGCTGTCGGCAATGCCGTTAAACTTCTGAACTTCGCCCTCGAACAGGATATCGCCCTCGTAGGTGCCATGGGCATATACACCGCTCAAAACCTTCATCAAGGTGGACTTACCGGCGCCGTTCTCGCCGACGAGACAGTGGATCTCGTCACGGGCCACGCTGAAGCTCACATTGTCCAGGGCCTTCACACCAGGGAAGGTCTTGGTGATATTTCTCATTTCCAAAATTGGAGTGGCCATTGCACCTCCGGCGAACCAAAATCGAAAGAGGATTGGGGAAGTGGAAAAACTGGGAATCGCGACTGGGGGTCATCGCGATTCCCTGACTTACAGTTATTTAGCAGCCCATGCGGCTCGATGGAGCCTGCTGCGAGTTGCTAAGGACCAACGCGAGTTACTGCAGACCGGTGAAGTCGCTGGCGGGCCAGTAACCAGAATCAACAATGGCAGCCTTCACGTTGTCCTTGTCGACGGCGATGACGGCCGACGGCTTGGCAGGAACGTCGATCTTGCCATTATTGTAGGTGTTCGTCTGCTCCGGGGTCTGGCCGTTGACGAACGCAGTGGCGGCGGCAATGGCGTCAGCGGCCAGCGTGCGCACGTCCTTGAGGACGGTCATCGACTGCTTGCCGTCGATGATGTACTGGACGGAGGCCTTCTCGGCGTCCTGACCGGTCACCACATAGCTTTTAACATCTGGATCCGTGGCGAATACATCGGCAATCGCACGAGCGGTGCCGTCGTTGGGGGCCAGGATAGAGACGTTGCCCTTGTCTGCGGCGGTAGCAACAGTCAGGTTGGCTTCGGCAAGGTTTTTGGCAGTACCGGGGTCCCAGTTCGTTGTGACCTGACCGATAATCTTTGCCAACTCGTCACGGGTCAGCTCAGCCTTGTCCTGTAGGGCAGTGGCTTCGCTGGAATTCTTAATGACGAAGGTGCCATCGGCGATCTTGGGCTGCAGGACTTTCCAGGCACCTTCGAAGAACAAGAACGCATTGTTGTCGGAGGCTGCGCCGGCATACAGGTACAGCGGGTTGCCGGTGCCGGTGGCCTTATCGACCAGGTACTGGGCCTGGGCGGCACCTACGGCATTGCTGTCGAAGGTGACGTAGTAGTCGACGGCATCGGTGCCCAGGATCAGGCGGTCATAGGCAACGACCTTGACGCCGGCCTTCTTGGCTTCTTCGGCGGCGGCCACGGCGGCAGCGCCGTCCTGCGGGGTGAGGATCAGGACCTTGATGCCTTTCGTCAGCAACGTTTCGACATTGGCCTTCTCCTTGGCGGAATCGCCCTGGCTGAAGAGAATCTCGACCGGCACGCCTGCGGTAGCGAGCAGGTCCTTAAAGCGGGTCTCATCCTGAATCCAGCGGGGCTCATCCTTGGTGGGAAGCACAATGCCGACTACAGGTGCACCGCTCGCAGCCGGTGCGGCCGCTTCGGTCGTCGCAGTTGCGGCGTCACCGCCGGCGGCGGGAGCTGCGGCCGGGGCGGCAGCGGGGGCAGCACACGCGGTCACCATGCCGGCCATCAATGCGATGGCAAAGATCAGCAGGAAGGCGCGAAAAACCTTGTTTTGCATAGAAACCTCCAAGAAAAATAGATGGTTTTTGGGTTAGGAAGTGCATGTGCCGCACGGCGCAACAACATGCCGCTGTGTGTAGTGCGGCTTCACTTCCCTGGCGAGACTGTGGAACGGGTATAAGTATATGCCCAAGAGTGTGGTTGTCAAAGTATAGGAGCATACTCTTTTTTGACCTCCTGTGCAACCTTTGACAACTTACCCCGCTTTGGTATACTGAAGAAGGTTGTCACATAACTTCGAAAGCGCTTTCACCGTGCGGTACGATGTGGCAGCCATCCCAGAGTCAAGGACATTGTTTATACAGAGTCTCCCTAGCGCTATTTTCTAGGCGGTGTAGCAAGTCGCTCCTTTGGGATGAATTACAGTGCGACGTTTCCCCAAGTGTTGTCAGGCAAATCAATTCATCAAGCATCAGTTTTTGGAGGAAAAGTATGCAGAAGAAGACTCTCGGTCGTATTCTGGTCATCACCGCCATTTTGGTGTTGGCCGGTGTGTTGGCGGCGTGCGCTGCACCCCCCGCCGGCACGGCACCCGCGGCAGGCGGCGAAGCCGCGGCCACCACAGAAAGCGCGGCAGCACCCAGCGGTGAAAAGATCAAGGTTGGCTTGTCCTTCTCGGACTTTGCGACCGAGCGCTGGGCCAACGAAGAAAAGATCCTGCGCAAGCTCCTCGAAGACAAGGGCTACGAGGTGCTGACCCAGGAAGCCAACCATGACGTGAAGGCGCAGAATGACCAGATCGACAACATGGTCAGCCAAGGCGTCAAGGCGCTGATCGTAATCGCGGAAGACGGCGACGCCGTCGTCACTTCCGTCGACAAGGCCGCCGATGCAGGCGTGGCAGTAATCGCCTATGACCGCCTGATCAAGAGCCCCAAGATCGCCGGCTACATCTCCTTCAACAACGTCGAAGTGGGCCGCCAGCAGGCGGACGGCGTCATGAAGGCGTTGGGTATCGAGAACTGGGATGCAGCCGCCAATGGTCCGGCCCGTGTCGTGAAGCTGGGCGGCAGCCCGACCGACAACAATGCCATTCTGTTCCGCAAGGGCCAGGATGAGGTCGTCGATCCGTTGGTCAAGGACGGCAAAATCGAAATCGTCGCCGACCAGTGGGTAGACAACTGGGACGCCGCCAATGCCCTCAAGCTGATGGAAAACATCCTGACCGGCGCCAACAACGACGTCGACGCAGTCGTGGCCTCCAATGACGGCACGGCGCTCGGCGCGCTGCAGGCGCTCAGCGCCCAGGGTCTGGCAGGCAAGGTGCCGATCTCCGGCCAGGACGCCACGGCCGACGGCTGCAACAGCATCGTCAAGGGTGAGCTGACGGTTTCGATCCTCAAGGACATTCGCAACCTGTCCCCGATCGCCGTCGACATGACCGACAACCTGCTGAACGGCAAACCGGTCGAAGGCCTGGAAGAATTCACGATGGCCGAGCTGACCAACGACGACACCAAGCAGGGCAACGTCAAGGCGCTGTTCCTGCCGGTCGAGCAGGTCAACAAGGACAACGTGTTCGACCTGTGCGTTGCGAACGGCTTCCAGAGCTACGACGATGTCTTCCGCGACATCCCGGAAGATCAGCGCCCGCCCAAGCCCTGATCGTAATTAAGTAGGAACCTAGGCCCGGCGCCCATCCCCAGGACGCCGGGCCTATCTGTATCTATATGCAAGCCTGGCCAGCCGAAAAGTTTCATGGCGCTTACAGGGAGCGGCCGATCGGGTCTAAGGAGCAAGCAGTGAGTGACGATTCCATCCTGGATATTCGCAGTGTAACGAAGCGTTTCCCGGGCGTTACGGCCTTGGACAACGTCTCGATGCAGATTCGCCGCGGCGAGATTCATGGCTTGTGGGGCGAAAATGGTGCGGGCAAATCGACGCTGATGAAGATCTTGTCGGGGGTCTATCCCCATGGCACGTATGAAGGCTCGATTATTTATGATGGCGCTGAGCTGAACCTTGGCACAGGGGCGATCCGGCAAGCGCGCGATGAGGGCATCGCTATCGTCTATCAGGAACTGACGCTCGTGCCCAACATGACGGTCGGCGAGAACGTGTTTCTGGGCAAAGAGCCGGTCGCCAACGGCTCGATTGATTGGAACAAGCTGTATGCCGAGACGCGCGACATTCTAGCTACCTACCGGCTGGACGTGCAGCCACAGGCTGTCGTGAGGCATCTGGGCGTTGGCAAGATGCAGATGGTGGAAATCGCCAAGGCACTTTCGGAGAATGCCAAGATCTTGATCCTGGACGAGCCGACCAGCGCCCTCACCGAAAGTGAGATCGACAAGCTGATGGAGATTCTTGAGAACCTCCGCAGCCACGGCGTCACCTGCATTTACATCACGCACAAGCTCGAGGAGCTGTTCCGCATCACGGATTCCATTACGGTCCTGCGCGACGGTAAGACGGTGACTACGCTGCCGACATCACAGTTGACACAGGAGAAGCTGGTCAGCTACATGGTTGGCCGTGAGATGAAGGAGCGCTTCCCCAAGGGCAACCGGAAGCCTGGCGAAGTGATGTTTGAGGTACAGGACTTGCAGGCCGTCGACCCCAACGAAACCTCCCGCAGAGTGTTGAACGGCGTCACCTTCAACCTGCGCCGGGGCGAAATTCTGGGAATTGCCGGCTTGATGGGTTCCGGCCGTACCGAACTGGTGACCACGATCTTTGGCGAGTACGGCAAGATCACGGGCGGCACCATCAAGCTCGAGGGCAAAGAACTGCATATCCATGGGGCACGGGATGCCATGCACAAGGGCATCAGCCTGGTGCCGGAAGACCGCAAGGGACAGGGACTGGTCCTCATGCAGTCCATCTTAAAGAATATTTCCCTGGCCAATCTCGACCAGTTCTCCGGATTTATGAGCATCGACAGCGATGCAGAGATGGTGGCGGCGACGCAGCAAGCCAAAAACCTGGCCGTCAAAGCCCCCAACCTGGAAGTTCGAGTCGAATCGCTCTCGGGCGGCAACCAGCAAAAAGTGGTGATCGCCAAGTGGCTGCTTTCGAAGCCCAAGATATTGATCATGGACGATCCTACGCGCGGCATCGACGTGGGGGCAAAGTATGAGATCTACAAGCTCATGAACGACCTGGCCGAACACGGCGTGTCGATCATCATGATTTCGAGCGAGCTTGAGGAAGTGCTTGGCATGAGCGACCGCGTGATGGTGATGCACGAGGGGAAGTCGACGCAGACGCTCAGTATTGGCGACGCCACGCAAGAGCGAATTATGGCGCTGGCCACCGGAATTGCAAACGAAATGGTGCCTGCTTAACATTGTACTGAGGAGTGAATTCTATGTCAGCGACGACCGATGCGGGGGCCCCCAAGCAGGCTGCAGGGTTAGGGGCAGAAGTTAGCAGTCGCTTCCGCAGCAATATGCAGACGTACACGATCATCCTGGCGATGGTCGCGATCTGGATCTTGTTCGCCGTCTTGACCGGCGGCAGTTTTCTAAGCGCCCAAAACATTTCGAATCTGTTCCGGCAGATGACGGTGACGTCCTTCCTGGCGATCGGCATGGTCTTTGTGATCGTCACCGGCAATATCGACCTGTCGGTCGGCAAGCTCGCCGGGTTCGTGTCCGTGGTAGTTGCCTATTTCCAAGCCACTGTCTGGTATCAAATGATGCCGGACCAGCCGCTGATTGCCGCAGCCCTGTCGGTGCTCATCGGCGTAGTGGTTGGCGTGCTCTGGGGTGTGCTGCAGGGCTATATAATTGCCTTCATGAACGTGCCGGCCTTTATCGTCACGCTGGGCGGCATGTTTGTTTTGAACGGCTTGATCCTGTTGGTGACCCAGGGCAAGACGATTCCGGCCAACCAAGCCTACTTCTCCGACATCGCCCAGGGCTACCTGCCGCCCATCGCAGGCTGGGTGATTGGGGTCATCGTCGTCATCTTCCTGTTTTGGAATATGTTCCGCGGCCGCAAGAGCCGGGCGCGCCACGGCTGCCGGCTGCCCAGCATTGCGCTGGATCTCATCACGACGATCTTCTTCTCGCTGCTGGTGTTGGGCTACGTCTACCTGGTCAATCAATACCGCGGCATCCAGACCCCCGTGCTGCTCCTGGCGATCACGGCCATTATCATGGCCTATGTATCCAACAACACACGCTTTGGCCGCTACGCCTATGCCATCGGCGGCAACCGGGAAGCAGCGCGCTTGTCCGGTATCAACATTCGCCGCAGCATCTTTCTTATCTTCGTGTTGATGGGACTGCTGTCCGGCATCGCCGGCATCGTGCTCGCATCCTACGTAGGTTACGGCACGATCGCCGCCGGCCAGGGATACGAGCTTGACGCTATTGCCAGCGCCATCCTGGGCGGCACCTCGACCATGGGCGGCGTCGGCACCGTGTTTGGGGCACTGATCGGTTCGCTCATCATGTCGAGCCTCACGACCGGCCTGCAGATGTTGAATGTCGCCCCCGCATGGCAGTATGTCGTCAAGGGTGGCGTACTGGTTGTGGCCGTCTATGCGGATGTGTACTTCAAGAAAAACCGGTAGCGGCTAGCAGCGCGGGAATATCGGGGAACGTGAATGTCCCCGGGACGCTCCACACCGATCGTGTTTGCGATAGGTGTTGTGGAGCGTCCCGGGGACATTTTTCTTGCCTGCGTTTAGCGCAGTTCGAGGACAGTATTGCAGCCGTCGCGCAGTTCGGGCGGGATATAGATCGTCGTACGGTCGGACTCAGACGAGACGAAGAAGTTGCCGCCTTCCCGCTCCAAGCTCAACTCCTGCCCCGTGTTGACAAGGCGGGCGCGGCTGACATGGGCAGGCACGCCGCCCAGGATCACACTGTCGCTTTCGTCGTCCAGGACATGCACGTAGTGCGTATCGCCGTGGCGTGTGCTGACCGTGACGCGCGTAGGGGGAATGATGCCCGCACGCGTGTTATAGATCCCGGCGCCATTCTGTGCCAGCCAGCGGCCGACCCCGCGCAGGCGTTCGGCGTGCAGGGGCACGATCTCGCCTTCGGGTGTCGGTCCCACGTTGAGCAGCAGGTTGCCGCCGACGCTGGCAGACCGCGCCAGGATGTGCACGAGCCGCCGCACCGACTTAGTGTTGTTGTCGCCGCGGCTCCAACCCCAATGGTCGTTGATGGTCATGCATACCTGGATCGGCAGGCCATAGATCTGTGTCTCATTGAAACCGGTCGAATTCTCGCCCGGCAGATCCTGCTCGAAGCCCTGCAGATCCTCGCCCGGCATCGGCTTGGCGTGGCGGTTGTTTTCGATCACTGCGCCGGGCTGCAGGGTATGAATCATGTCGTACAGCTTTTCGTACTCGAACGATCCGCCCGGCAGGAAGTAGAGCCGATCGGGATTCAGCGCCGATGCCGGCCAATCGCCGTCAAACCAGATGCAGGCCACTTCGCCGTAGTTGGTGCACAGCTCGCGCACCTGGCCGTGGAGGAAACCCAGGTAGTCATCCCAGGCCAGCCCGCTTTCCTGGCGGAAGCGGAAGGCAGGATGATGCCAATCCAGCAGCGACACATAGAAGCCAAGCTTGACGTTATGGCGCTGGCAGGCTTCGGCCAGCTCGGCGAGCGGGTCGCGTTCGAACGGCGACTTGGTGATCTTGTACTCGCTCAACGCCGTATCATACATACTGAAGCCGTCGTGATGGCGGCTGGTGATGATGATGTACTTCTGGCCGGCATCGGCCGCCACGCGTACCCACTGTTCGGCGTCAAACTTGGTGGGGTTGAACTGTGGCACCAGTTTCTCGTATTCAGCCACCGGAATCGCATCGGTATGCATGATCCACTCATGCTTGCCGATGATCGAATACAAACCCCAGTGAATGAACATGCCAAAGCGAGCGTCTTGAAACCAATCCAAGCCTTGCGGGGAAGCCTGCAGCGCCATTGGGTGTCTCCTTAGAGTGTTGAAGTTAGTTATGTCCCACCAACCATGTTCACGGGACCAGCGAATGTCCCCGGGACCTCTAAGGTCCCGGGGACATTTGTATGTATGTGGCAGCGCTTAGTGGTATGCAGGCAGCCAGTCGCCGTGGGCATCGAGCAGTTCGTCGACCAGGCTCCAGATCTGATCCAGGCTCAGTTCGGCGGCCGTGTGCGGATCGAGCATGGCGGCGTGGTAGATGTGCTCACGCTTGCCGGTCAGGGCTGCCTCGACTGTCAGCTCCTGCACGTTGACATTGGTGCGCATCATCGCTGCCAGCTGCGGCGGCAGCTTGCCGATCTTGGTCGGCTGCACACCGTTCTTGTCCACCACGCAGGGCACT
>RRZU011670575.1_pt1 | contig 12372 bp, 6 predicted proteins | sample 2165561 | NCBI WGS metagenome assembly RRZU01 (sample SAMN10456909, study PRJNA506462) | wastewater metagenome | isolation source: wastewater sludge | place: USA: Moscow, Idaho | reverse complement strand
TTCAATGGATGATATTATTTGGTCGGTCAATCCGGCAAACGATAAATTTCAAAACTTGGCGCTGCGTGTCCGTGAGTATGCTATACCGCTGTTTGAAATGAAAAATATCCGCTTTTCCATCGATGCGCCGGAAGAAATGAACGCCCTTCAAATGCCGATGGATGTTAGGCGAAACCTTTACCTAATTGCCAAAGAAGCAGTCAATAATTTAGTAAAATACTCCCATGCTTCACAAGCCGACATCTCTTTTGGTTATGCGTATAATGCGCTGACAATGAGTGTTAAAGACAACGGGCAGGGTTTTGATTTAGAGAACGCGAAACGCAATAGGAACGGATTGGTAAATATGCGGCAGCGCGCCGAGCAAATCCGGGGAACTTTGACCATTAATTCCGAAATAGGCAAAGGAACTTGCGTAACATTGCAGGTAAAAATCATATAAAAATATGATTGACAAATAAAAAATGAATTTGTAATATTGTGTCGTAACAAATAAAGAGTATCAGCATAGCATTTTTATGGATATTAGAGTTGCCATATTTGAGGACAATGACGCGCTGCGCGAAACCCTCTCGCACTTGATACAAGGCTCAGGGCTGCTTACTTTCGCGGGGGCTTATCCGGACTGCCGAGAAGTGGTGGAAAATTGCGCCAAGGATAAGCCGGATATTATCGTGATGGATATTGATATGCCCGGATGTACGGGGATTGAAGCTACACGGATGGTTAAAAGCAAATTTCCCGAAGTCAATGTGATGATGCTTACCGTGTTTGAAGACCGCGACAAAATTTTTGATGCCCTGCGCGCCGGCGCTACCGGTTATTTGCTCAAAAAATCATCTGCCATTCAAATCATAGAAGCCATTACGGAACTGGCAAACGGCGGCTCGCCCATGAGCGGCGAAATTGCCAGAAAAGTCCTTGAATTTTTTACCCGTCCCGAATTTGAAAAAAACAATCAATACGCCCTTTCCGAACGTGAAATGGATATTATTCAATGCTTAGTTAAAGGCGACAGCTATAAAATGATTGCCGATCATTGCTGTATTACCATTGGCACGGTAAGAACACATATCAACCACATTTACCGCAAACTTGCCGTCAATTCCAAATCGGAAGTAGTGATAAAAGCTGTGAAAGAACGGTTAGTGTAAAGAGAATATGCCAATGTGCCAATATGCCAATCTGCTAATGTGATAATTATCCAATCATTCAATAAACTTGATAATGAGGTAGATATAAAATAAAAATGATTATCCCCCCAAAAAGCCCTATAATAATCCCTAAGAGATTAAATTCCTGACTATTCTGATCGGGATTCAACACCCATGGCGTTTTTTGGTTAGTGCAAGTTGCGGATAATATAACATATAATGAAGTCATCTTGATTTTTAATATTTAGGGAATAAACGCACAAAATTTCAATAAATTTCCCGCTTCCGACGGTTCGGAAGCGCAGAAATTCGCAGAATTTTGTCTTTTTTTCGCGGAAATCTGCGTATTCTGCGGGAAAAAATCATAAAAAATAAAAAATCAAGACAAGTTCAATGATTATTAGTGAATTACCGCATTTTCACATTGGCAAATTGTCTTATTTTCACATTAGTTTTTCATCCTTTTTTCCTTTTTTTATTTGAAGTAAACAGAGCGTTGTTGTAAAACGGCGCTCTGTTTTTTGGTTTTAAAAGTCATACTTTTATATGATTGACACGTGTTTTCTAACGTATTAACTTTGGCAGAAAATAATCTCTTAATTCAGCTCTTATGAAAACAAAATCTTACAAACTATGTATGTTGAGCAGCATAGCCGCTCTGTTTATTGGCTTTTTATCTTCTTGTAGTGACGACAAAACCGTTACGGATAAAAAATGGGTTACCGCTTACCAAAACATCACGCTCGGCAACCAAAAAAATTACACCGACGGACATTTCCTGAAACTGAAAACGGGCGAGAGCGTAAAATTAGAAAATGTGAGTGGTCAGGAAGAATCCTTGGCATTTATGATTTTTACAGATTACGGAGTAAATAATACGTACCTCACATTTCCCGCCAATGCCGCCGACGCCGCCACATTCAAAACCGAACTGGCTGCAAATCGCTTGTTTGTACAGCCCAACGTGGGACTAAACAATTGGAATAGCGCTAAAATGGTAAACGGCATGATATACAAAGTGTCCGCCATAAGCGCCGCCGAGTTTAACAACCTGTCTGCATCCAAGGATTGGAACGCCTTTGATGCCTATTTTAAAAAAGCCAACGGAGGCGAAGAGTTTCTCTCTTACCGTCTGCATTACGATTTGGAACCTACCGCCGGAAATATTTACCTGTTGCAATTCAATGGCTTGGTTAGAGCCATACTTTACGCCAAAAGTTACGTGAAAAAAGCCGATGCCTCTACCGCTTTTACGTTCGACATGGTAGTGGAGAGCCGCGAAGCGAACGCCAAACTGGATTTGGCAAAAAACCTGCAACCGTGAGAAATAAAATTTAGCACAAAGTCAAATGGCAACACTTAGAAAAATAATTTCAGGAATAATTCCGGCGCTTATTTCTGTTGCCGCTTTACAGGCGCAGGATTTATCCAACTTAAAAGACGTTAAGCCCTTGGCTGTCAGCGGAACCATCGGCTTAAACACGTCTTTTTATAACGCTTCCGGCATTCCTGAGCGGCAGTCGCCCTTCTCGTACGGCATCAACGCCAACGCTACGCTTACCTTATACGGCATCAGCATGCCGTTTTCGTTTACGTGGTATAGCAATCAGAAAGCCGGATTCCGCCAGCCTTTTAACCAATTCGGCATAAGCCCCACATATAAATGGCTCACGGTGCATTTGGGTTACCGGAACGTGTCTTTTTCAGAATTTACGCTCAACGGATATACTTTTCTGGGAGCAGGAATCGAAGCGCATCCCGGAAAATTCCGTCTGGGAGCCGTTTACGGCAAATTCAACCAAATTTCTCAGTACGACCTGGCCATGACGGACAGCATCCCGAAACTTACCCGAACCGGCTGGGCTACCAAAGTTGGTTACGGAACCAACGACCGTTTTGTGGATATTTCCATGCTCCGTATCGGCGATAATCCGAAAAACTTTGTGGACAGTCTGGGAAAATTAGGGCAACCTACTCCGGCACAAAATCTGGCCATCGGTCTGACTTCCAAATTCAGAATTACCAAAAGCCTTTTCTTTAATTTTGATGGTTCGATGAGTTTTTTTACTCAAAATCGAAAAATAACTGCTTCGGATTCTATCACCGACAGACTGTTGAAATTCGCCGGAAACTTCATCACTATAAACAACACAAGCGAATACCACAAAGCCATTCGGACAGGACTTAGCTACCGGTTTACACCTACCATAATTTCCGGAATCGAGTACCGCCGGATTGATCCGGGTTTCCAATCGATGGGAAGCTATTTTTTTAATAACGACCTGGAGCTTATCACTTTCAATCAATCGGCTTCATTTCTGAAAAATAAACTGAATGCACGCGGTTCGCTCGGATTACAGCGCGATAACTTAGACAGTGCAAAAACAAGCACTTCAAAACGGGTAATCGGCTCATTTTCCATGAATTACAATATCAATCAAAACTGGGGTGTGGATGCATCGTACAGTAATTTTTCCACGAATCAGAAAGCCATTAAAAACGTGGCAAACAACACGCTGATGATTTATCAAGTGAATCACAACCTGATGCTGATGCCACGATTTGTAAAAGCTACCGAAAAGCTGTCGCACATGGTGATGCTGAATCTGAACTGGATGATTCTCGACGATAAAAACGCGCAGACTTCAAGCGCTACCGACACCGATACCAAAGTGGCGATGCTGATGTATGCGCTCGGTTTATTGAAGCAGAAAATCAATATCAACGTGGGTGCGAATTACACCAATATGTCCAATCAAAGCCTTTCCAATCAACTGATGGGAGGCACGCTGGGAGTTTCTTCCTCATTGCTGAAAGACAAACTTTCGCTCAACTGGAACAATTCCTTTATGCTCAATAAGATAAACAGCGACAACGGAACGGTTTTCAATACCGGCCTGAATGCCAATTACCGTTTTCTGCCCAAACACACGGTAACACTCAATTTTAATTTGATTAACAACAGTTTTTCAAATTCCGCCACAGTACCATCATTTAACGAAATAAGAGGAGATATAGGCTATGCTTTTACATTTTAACCACATAAATATCAAAAGATTACTAATCGTTTTGATAAGTTTGGCGGCGCTTTCTAATGCGCAAGCCCAAGGCATAACGCAAGTGGTAAGCGTAATGCCGCCTTATACCAACAAGCTATCGGATTACATAGCTTCCCCCGGGAAAATAAATTCCATAATCAATGCGCCTTACGGGTGGGATGGTATGGACTTGAATTATTATATGCTGGGCAGCATTATAAGCGCTGATGAAAGTGTTATTATCCGTACACGCCGGAATTATAAACCTTCGCAACCGATGGTAATAAAGGTGCTAAAATCGCCGACAGGTGTTGCGATAACACCGCCTTATACACTTACTTACAGTGATATACTTCAGATTTTTGATGAAAAAAATCTTGAATTTATCGGAATTACCCGTCAGGAAGTAATGCAAAACGGTTTACCTGAAGGGATATACACCATTTGTTTTGATATGATTCATTATCCTACAAATAGTTCTATCATATCTTCTTGTAGCGCACCTTTTTCGGTGTCCTCCGTAGAAGCGCCTATGATTATCAGCCCCTTAAATAACTATTCGTTGCGCGAAGCGGAAGCTAAAAACGTAGTTTTCACGTGGACACGCCCTGCAGGTGCGCCCATCAGCACACAATACAAGCTAAGAATCATTGAATTAAATAGTTCGAATGATAATTATCAGGACAAAATCCGTTCGGCGGCATATCCGGCTTTTTTTGAAACTATTGTAACGGGCAATACCTACCTCTATTCTTACGCCAATCCTTCGCTAAAACCCGGCAAAACTTACGCTTTCTCAGTTTCTGCCATTGACCCGATGGGAAAAACTGCTTTTCGGAACAAAGGATTTAGCGAAGTAAACGTTTTTACTTACCAACCCGGCGAACAAAAACCAATGAGCGGTACTCCACCACCGCCACCCACCGCCACGCCACCGGTAAACAATATCACGCCCCCGATGATGTCAAGCACCACGCTAAAAGGCACATTGATGTATCAATATAAAAACGATAGCAAAAAATATCCACTATCAAAAGCCAAAATAAAATTGGTAGAGAAATACATCGTGAAAACATCAAATGGAAGTATCAATGAGGAAATGACAAGAAAAACGAGTTGGAAAAATAATACGTTCAACGATGGTAAGGAAATAGCCGTAGCCACCACGAGCGATAAAGGCGATTTTTCGTTTACTTTTTTATCCAATGAGAAGAATGAACCCTTGTGCGATGTGGATTGCGCTGTTAAAATTGCTGATTGGCATCATTCGGAAGAAAATTCACAGAATTACCTACTTGCCGATGCTTCTTTTCATACGCAGCGCGGAGGTCCTAATCCAAGCGAAGTAGCACTCTTTTCTGCTTCGGGAAGTGATAATTCCTGCAAACTCTACCGTGCTTACGCTATCGTGATAGAAGGCGAACACGCCCGATATTACCTGAAGCCTGACCAAGATACAAAATACTTCTTTGAAGCCAAAGGTGGCGAGACTAAAGAAGTAGGCGAAGTCATTACGCTTGTGAAAACAGTGGATATCAATGTGCTGGTAACTTCTATGGAAGATGCCAATGCCAAATTTACTATCAACGATAAAAAAGAATTAGCCAATATGAATGTCTTTTTGTTTAGGAAAGTAAGTTTTAACTATCCTGAGGTTTTTCCCGAAGAAGATGTTACCCCCGATAAAACGGATAAATTCGCCGCACCTGTTAGTGGTATGAAATGCGTGGGACAAGCCTTGACCGATAAAAACGGCGTGGCCAAAATCAAGTCGTTGGTAATCAGCGATAACCCAACATATCAATACTATGTCTATGTGAATAATACACAAGATTATAACTATGAAAGCAAGGCGCCTGTACAAATAGATTTCAGCAAATTGGTAGAGGCAAAAAGCGTCTTAAATCCCAATGGCACGATAGATAACTCTACACCCGGTTACCACTCAATGATTGACCAACATTCCGCAGAAAGTTATTTCAATAATCAGTATAGCAGTATAAAGGATGGATTTGGTTATAAAGTGGAATTATCACTGCGTTATCCTACATTGATGATAGAACTTCACGAAACCGATGGCTACAAGCAATTAAACCAACCGGCACAAGTTACTGTTGTGGAAAAATACCACAAAGGAAATCAAAAGTTTGATTTAACCTGTGATTATTCGCCGCTTAAACAAGACCTTACCCTAACTACGCCGATGGCGCGTTGTGATTCGGGGACTTATAAGTTGGACGATTTGGGCGGTGAAGTTACCGTTTATCCGCAAAAATTGGTAGGACCTAAACGCATCGTTACCGTTAAGTCAGCCGGTTTTGCCGATACAACTTTTGTAGTAAAAAACGGCGACGCGCTGAAATGGGGCGAGCGATATAAAATGACTATCCGTATGCGCTACGGTGCAGTGTTTACCGGGATGGTAACCGATGCCGAAACGCAAGACCGGGTCCCCAATGCTTTCATCAAGATTTTGGGCGAAACATCCAAGGCTTCTACCACCGACAACAACGGTAATTTTTACCTCGAAGCCCGTAAATTAGGCGAAACGCGTGCTGTGGAAATTTCGCGCGAGGGCTATATGACTGATACCGTCAATATCAAGTTAGATAAAGCTAAAAATCACTATTTTTTCGAGTTATACCGAAAAGCCCGCCGTTTGCGGGTGGTAGTTTGGGGTAAAAACGATTATGCCAAAGGAGTGGAAGTTTCTCTGCCCGATGTGCCTAAAACGTGGCAAACCGATTACAGCAAACTTCCTTCCGAGCAAATCGGCACAGAAACGCCTCTCAATAAAAATACCAACAACATTACCAAAGGCGTGGTAGCTAAAAAAATAGAGGCGGTCAAAGCAAGGCGGCAATCCTCAACTGCTCAAAAAAGTTCACAGGTAAAAGATAAGAACAATATTTATTCTAATTCTTCCAAGCCAAATATTCTGGAAAAAGCAGGGGGGTATGCAAATATTGATGTGCCGAAAAATCCGCAGTATTACAGCGTGATAACAGATAACGATGGCGTAGCGGACTTCGCTTTTTCGGGCGGACAAAGCGATCGGTTTAAGTTAGTCATATCTAATCCGAACGGTACTACTGAAAATTTCGCTAAATCCATTCAGGAAATTGATATACCATATTCCAAAACTCTAATGGGCAGTGTTTTACAAGTGGATTTGGACGAAGCCGGTTGTTTAACGGGAACAGTATATTTAGGCGAAAGTGACAGCAAACCCATTGAGGGCGTGGATGTTACGGCAACCATTTCGGGGCAGGCAGAAGAATACAAAATTACGGCTAAAACAGATGCTAATGGTAAATATACATTGCGAAATATCCCTGTAAATCAATCATTTAAGTTGCAGGTAAGTACAAACAAAGCAGGCGAAAATTACGTAGGCTTTAATGCCGATCAGTACCTGCTTTCGCAAGCAGGAAACAATTGTCACACGGAAGATTTTCACCTGAAAACCATTGGCGGCGTGGACGTTACCACCTTTCTGGGATTCCCGTTTGCCGCTACCGATTTCAAAGAACTTCCGGGCGGCAAAATATCACTCACAGGCACCGTTACACTGCCTGCAAATAAATATTTTGCAAAACAAACTATTGATCTTTCAGATGTAAAAATGATAAAAAGCGCTGCGAAAAATTCAAACGGCGATGCCTTACTCGTACCCGAAACCTTGCCTTTTGTAACCGATAAAAACAATATGGTGGTAACAATGCCGGGCGATTATAAGGCAAAAATAACTAATGCTTCGGGTTTAAAAATCGATTTGTATGATAAAAACCAAATACAGGGGGAAATAAAAGCCGATGTACAAATAAATGAGGTAAACGGTAGCAGCCTCAGCGGAAACTTTGGCGGATATGGCTACCAATTACCAGATTTATATTTGTCGGCGGTACCAAACACCAAAAATGCAGCAATGTCGGTATTTAGAAGTTCCGGCGAGATAAGCGCTGCGAACATAGGCAACAATGGTTTTTATCTTACCGATGGCAAAAACGAAACACTGACGTACAGTATTGATGGGTTTGATAACAAAGCCTTTGTGGAATCTGAAAAATCGTTCTTCGATAAAAACGGTTTAACCCTTCAAACAAAACTGAAAGCAGCTATTGCCAATCTCAACCCATCCAATATTGAATTGGACGCAGGAACGATAAATATCAATAAACAAGGATTAAAAACCGTCAATCAAAAACCGTTTACCGTGGGAATGGGCAAATGGACGTTGAAATGTAACACGTGGGCAGTTACAAACGAAGGATTAAAAGTAACAGATGCTACTCTTTCCAGTGGGGTGGACGTGAAAATTGAGAATCTGAAATTTACGTCGCAAGCATTGCTTACCGATAAGGCTACTGTCCATTTGGATAAAGTAAAATTACTCGGTGTAAAAGACGTAAATATTAATACTAACAATAAGGGATTGATTTATAAATATTTGCACGATGGAGTTTCAGGGTGGAGTTTATATGCCGTGCCCGAACCCGGACAAACTACCGTTGCCACGCTGCAGGGAATGCCGGGCGTAGCCCCGAACGATAAAATTGAATTTGTCGCCGTGGACTTCAACAGCGAAGGCGAAAGCCTGCTGGCGCTCAACAGCCGCAAATTCAGGCTGTATAACGTGGTGGATTTTACCCCTTATCCTTCCACACAGATGTACGTAACGCCTACTTCACTCAAGTTGAAAGGAACGTATGATTTTGGTATCCCCGAATATATGAAACCTTCCGGTGCAATGGGATTTTTCAAGGAAGGCGGCAACATTGCCTTTGCATTGATGGATATGGACGCTTTCAATTTTACGCATCACAATGTGCAATATGACCTGACTAAAAACTACACGCTTTCTGATGGGTTATTCATTGCAAAAGGCACAGTAGAAGAGCCCGGCAATTTGCCTTCCATCAGAGTTACGATGCGCCATACCGCAGCCGAAACCAAAATAGACATTGATAAAGGTGAAAAACTACCGATGGGTGCCGGAAAAGAATTAGCAAATTTGACAGGTGGTATAAAAGTGGTAAACAAAGCGTGGGACGTACTGCGTTTTGAAGGCGATGTAAAAGGACTTAATAACGTAGCGCCCGGACAAAAAATGAATTTCGAAGTAAAAGGCGCCGTACAAGCCACCGGACAACAGATAGGGGTGAGTGATATTCCTTCGTTCCCCGGTTTGAGTATCACGTATGATATGCCTAATTCCCGCTTTATCGGAAGTGCGGCGTTGGATATGAATTTGGGCGGAATGAAACTGCAAGGCAACGTTACTACTCTGATGGATAGTAAAGGTTGGTTGTTTAACGCGAGCGGACTGCTGGAAATTCAAGGCATTGGTTCTGCCAATTTATACGGTTTATTCGGCAATTATATGAATATGCCGCCTGAAGTTTCCGGTAAAATAGGCAATGCCGTATGCTTGCCCAATGAGTTTAAAACCAATTTGCGTGGTTTCTTCCTGTCAGCAGGCTTAACAAGGCAGATTTTACCGAAAATTGATTACAATTACGGTATTGTATCCGTAACTGCCGGCGTGGATGTGAGCGTAAATGCCCGCACGTATATGATGTTTGGACAAGGAACCACCTTTGGATTAGGTGTTTTGGCGGAAGGTCACGCTTATTTGGGCGGTTCGTGTTCAGCCACTTGTACTTCGGCAAATGCCGATGCCAAGTTACAGTTAGGCATAAGCGGCGATTATAACACTAAAACCAAGTTTTATAACATAGACGGCTGTTCCAGCTTAAGCCTGAAAATTTCGGCAAGCCAATGCGTTCCCGTATTGGTAGGTTGCGGACCATGTGCTTCCATTACGCTCGCTAATTTTACCATTGGCGCCAAAGTTCATTTGGATAACAGCAGCGGTTTTTCAATGGGGCTTACCACTACCAGCTGCGACCAGCAATGCAAATAAAAGGAATGTCAAACAGTAAAAAAGAATAATAATATGAAGGCTTTAATATTAAATACAAAAATAAGTATTGTTCTCATTCTGAGTTTTTTATCCAGTGTTTCTGTTTTGGGGCAACGTGAAATAGAAATGGCTGTTCCCGCACCGAAAGGGATAGTGGTTTTTGCGGGAATGGAATTAGCCGATGGAAATAAGGTGGAAAAATACACGGTGGAACGTTCATACGATAAACGCCAATGGGAAAACCTGACAGAATTAAAATCGCCGACAAATTGGAACGCATTTCAATCCAATGTTACTCAATGGAAACCCGATTTTGGATTTCAAGGACTTCCTAACAACGAAGAGCTAAAAAAAGGGTGGCAAAAGAGTGAAACTTCGGGGGTGATTGACAGCCTGCGTTATTGGGCGGCATCCACCACCATTCGATTGGCGGCAGGTATTGCATTTTATGACCAAACGGTGACAAAAGATAAAAAAGTGTGGTATCGGGTCAAAGCGCTCAAGAATGGAAAAATCCTCTCTGAAAATGTTTCTTTGCCTGTTCAATACCCTTTCATTCCGCAATATGATGCCATTACGCTGAACGATAAGAATGTAGATAAGACGGTTTTTTATCTCAAATGGCAATCCGATGGTAGCAATCCTGCGCCCTATTTCGGCATCCGCTATTACGAAGAGGGGAAACTGAAAACGGCAAACGGAATCGTTGCTAAATATAATATCGGCAATGTTCGCTATTATATTTTTCAGGATTCCACCCGATATTTGAAATCAGACCGTCAGTATTTTCTCAATCCGTTAGATATTTACGGAAATCCCGGTACCGCAACGAGTATTGTAATGGTTTCCGGTTTGTCTGTCAATAAAACGTTTTTCCAAAGAACAAAAGCTACAACCGATACTAAAGGAATGGGCGTAGTGCTTAGTTGGCGGCTTCAAAACGCGAAAACGTTGAACGGATTGAAAATTTATAAAAGCGATTCGTTTGACGGTAAAGAGTATGCCTTGGTAGCAACCATTCCTGCCACAGATACCACGTACACTGACCGTAAAATTGTTCCCGATAAAATGTATTACTACTATTTGGAAACAGTGAACAATCAAAATGATCTACCTCAAAAAAGCAATATATTTTTCAATGCGGGTTATGACAAGTTACAGCCGATATATCCCATCATCAGTCGCGGAAAAGAGGTGAAAAACGGGGTGATGATCCAGGTGAAAGCCACTGAAATGAACTTGGCTGGAGTAAAGATTTACCGTAACGATGGATTTTCCACTCAACTTTATCCCATTACCGATATTTTGAAATTAACCAGTAACGAAGTGTCTTTTACCGATACGAGCAAAGTGCTTTCGGGTGAAAGAAGTTATTTGTATGCTGCCAAGGCGGTGAATAAAAGTTCGATGGAGAGTGCTTTTTCCGACACTCTATCCATTCATCCAAATATAACAACCATACCGCCATCGCCTAACCGTTTTTCGGCTTATGAAGAAGACGGGGTGGTTAATTTGGTATGGGAAGACCTGAAAAATAGGCACGCCGGTACGCGCGGTTATTATATTTATCGTCGTGATGTACCCAATGGGAAATTCACGTTGCTCTTGCCAAGAGATAGTGTAATAATCGTTCCTATGCTGATAGATAAATCCGCCCAACGAGGGAAAAGTTATGAATACGCCGTGCAAACGGTAGATGACTGGGGCGGAGTTAGTGAATCAATGGCGCTTTGTCCTTTAACGGTGAAAGAGCTACAACTGCCTGTTCCACCCAATGTTTGGCTGATACAAGACGCAGGAAAAGTCACTGTTCAATGGGCGGAAATAAGAAGCGATAAGGCACTAAGCGTGAACCTCTACCGTTACCAACGCGGCGGGAAACCTCAACTACTTAAAATATTTCTGCCAAACGACCGAAAATGGGAAGATCTGAAAGTAAAGAAAGGCGAATTGTATTTCTATTACACCACCTTTGCGGATGAGAAGAAAAATGAAAGTATCCGTTCGCAGGAAGCAGGAATCCGAATTGAATAGAAATAGAACTGAAATTCATTACAAATTATTGGAAACCGAATAATTATCACCCAAAATCAAGAATTCTTAAACTTAGTTTTTCTCATTAACCATATATTGCCCTTTACCGTGACGGTAAGGGGCAATTTCTATGCGGGGGACGGATATTCTTTTCCGTAAGCATCCCAAATCCGCCGCTTTATAGACTGAAAAAAAACGGACTTAGAGTACCATCATTCTC
>RRZU011586609.1_pt1 | contig 12372 bp, 15 predicted proteins | sample 2165561 | NCBI WGS metagenome assembly RRZU01 (sample SAMN10456909, study PRJNA506462) | wastewater metagenome | isolation source: wastewater sludge | place: USA: Moscow, Idaho | reverse complement strand
CGCACCGTTGACGGTGAGGAACTTCATCGCGTCATCGATTTCGGGGAAGCTCATCATCTGGGCCACGTGCAGCACATAGTCGAGAATAATCATCATGTTGCCGTTGCCGAGCGGATACCACGGGTCTTGCATAGAATCCTGCCCGAGCGACACGTTGACGCCGGCGTCGGTGAGTTCCTTGACACGCGTGATGCCGCGGCGCTTGGGGAAGGTGTCCTGCCGGCCCTGCAGGTAGAGGTTTTCGGTCGGGGCGCACGCGAAGTTGATGTGCGCGGCCTTGAGCAGCTTGGTCAGGTGGAAGAAGTACGCGTTGTCGGCCGATCCCAGGGAGCACGTGTGGCTCGCCGCCCTCGCTTATGAGAGCGGCATGGCCGACAAGGTGACAGCAAGTCATACGACAGCCATGGGGTCGTACAACGACGCCTACACGTACAAGCTATTCCGTCTGCTCAAGATGTCACACATCAACTTCGTTTCCAACCCGCTGGTCAACATGCATCTGGGCGGACGCTTCGACACGTATCCGAAACGCCGCGGTCTGACGCGCGTCAAAGAGCTCACGGAAGCGGGAATCAACGTCACGTTCGGCGAAGACGATATCCAGGATCCGTGGAGTCCACTGGGGGCCGGCAATATGTTCGACGTGGTTCGCATGGGATTGTATGCGGCGCAGCTCATGGGGTATGGGCAGCTCATGGATTCGTACCGGTTCGTGACATACAACGGCGCCCGCACGCTGCATCTGGCAACAACCGATTACGGCATCGACATCGGGAAGCCCGCGAACTGCATCGTTCTGAATGCGCCGGACTTCTACCATGCCCTCAACGAGAACGTCGAGGTGCTCTACAGCATTCGACACGGCCGCGTCATCATGCAAACGACGCCACACGAAACACGCCTTATCAGCGGGAATCAAGAAGTATAGGAACCGGGCGCGGGCCACCTCCCAAGGCAATCCCCGCCCCATACCCTCACACGGCGTCGATGCACAGCTGCATATAGCGCCGCTCCACCGCCCTCCGCCTCGCACACGCATCATGCCTCGCCGCAGGAGAATCTCCCGGTATTTTTACTCTGCCCAAGAAAGGGGGAGCGGCTTCGATTCCGAGTTCGCGACGCCAGTGCCGAAAGCTGATTCGCTATCTGCCCTTACGCGTGCAGAAAATGGTGTTCTCGCACTGATGAGAACGTTGCAAATACTGGGTTTTGTCAACCTCTAAATCGCAAAACCGCCAAATTCTTACACAAGTAAGCCACGATAACGCGATTTTGTGTTTTGTCTCGCCGCATATCTCGCCGCACGAGAAGCTTAGACTACACGCGGCGAGATACCACGGCCAAATGGCGCGCGCCTCAGGTATTGACGGCCGCTCAGCGCGCCCCGGTGAGAAGTCGCCGCAATTCCTCCATGCCGATTCCCGCAAGAGGCATGCCCGGCCCGCCCCATGCAAGTATGGCTCTCCGCGCAGTGTGATGTGCGATATCCTCAGACCACAGATTTCCCCCTCCGGTACCATCCTTCCGCAGACTTAACTCGGCGAAATATTGTTCAAGCGAGCCAACGCGCGACTCAAGCTGGGTGACGCGTCCGGGCACTCCCCATGGCACCCCCTTGTCGCGTGCCAAACGCAGGATCGGATCGATCAGAGGCATCGATGCCTCCATCTTCCTGCAATTGCATTCCGAGCTCAGTTCGTTCGCGATATACCACAAAGGCCATGTGAACGGATTCCTTCCCCGCGTGACGTCGCTGTCATGTGTAAAGGCCGACACGCGCGCCACTCGAGTGCAGCAGGACATCCTATCGTCACGAAAGGAGCGCATCGCCGAACGTAGTTCCTGAAGCATCCCAACCGCCAATTTGTCCGTCTCTTCGACATCGCGCGAAGAAACATATTCGCCGACGATGCGCAGCGCGACTTCCACCGCGCCTTCACGAAGCAATACGTCAGGCAGAGTCCGGTAGAACTCGGGGGAAAAACCGATATCGCGGCTTCAACAATCGCCCCATGACCAGGCGTCTGCGCCCATCCGATCTTTTTACCAAAGCCACACCGCTGGCTTCGGCGCCGGTTCCGATTGTGGTGGGTATGGCCTGAATCGGCGTGGCCATCGTACCTATCGCATTGCATCCTTGCAGGGCTACCAACCCTGACCGTCCCACCTCAGGGCTTGTTTTCAAGGAAGTCCAGTCGGGCAGCGCCGCCAACTTCACGGTGTCCAGAACCGCGCCACCGCCCACTGCGATCACACGAGCGAACCGCTTGATACGTGAATGCAAAGATTCAACGACCTCGACAGTGCACGATGGCTCCAGGGGAATCACGACGGTTCTGGCAGGAACCGCCGATAAACAATCATCCAACGCGGCTGCGCTGGCAAGATTCCTGTCAAACACCACCACAGGATTCTCTTCTAACCCCATGGGTGGCTCCTTTCCAAACGCGCGAATGCATCGGAGAGTGACCGATTAATCTGTTCCATCTCATCATCGGTTGTCACGATCTGAGGTATCAGCTGAATGCCGCGGATCGAAGGCTGGACAACCACACCGCACTCCCTGAAAAGATCCACGATATGCCAGATGGGTCCTCCGGCGGAACCGCGCGATGTCGCATCCCACCACGATTCGTCTCCCCAGCCGAGGAAGTGGAACAGCCCACGTCCACGATGCACGAGCCGGAACCGTTCCGCCAGTTCCGCGCACAACGCCGTGATGGACGCGGACACATGCGCTACACGCCGTTCGACATTGCACCGCCGCATGTAATCGAAAACGCCGATTGTCGCGGCGGCTGACAAAGGACTTCCCGCTTGGGTCTCGCCATGCATGAAGGGACAGTCGTGCTTGACGAAAACCGACCAGGCCTCGGGATTGATCACAAGCATGGAAGAGGCGGCTGTGCCGTTGGTCAGGGCCTTGGAGAAACCTATCATGTCAGGCATGCGCGGCCACTGCATGCACGCCGCGAAACTGCCCAGCTTATAGAACCCGGTTGCGACCTCATCCGCCATCAGAAGGAAATCGTACTTCTCACGAAGCTCGCAGATTTTAGCAAGCACGTCTTCCGAAGGCTCGAAAACACCTGATCCGAGCATCGGTTCCAGCAGTACCAACGCCACCTGTCTGCCAGACGCCGCGAAAAAGCGATCCCACTCCAGAGGATCGTCGAGGCTAAGGTGACGCACATGTCGCGTGTCGACAGCGAATGCCGCCTGCCCGAGCTGCTCACCTGACAGCGCCATCGATGAGAGGGTCATGCCATGATAGCTTCCGCGAAAAGTGACGACGAGCCGTTTACTGGCCTCGCCTTGGAGCACAGCCCGTTGCCGGGCGAATTTCACGGCCGCGTCGTTAAGAGCGGAGCCAGAGGTCCCGAAGATGACCGCTGGGTACGAATCCCCGACGGCTTCGACGAGCAAGCGCCCCGCGCGATTGGCGTATTCATTGGAATAGCGGAAAAGCGTGCCGTAATGCATGGAACGAAGCGGCACCTCCATATGTTCGGCAACAATCGGATTGCCATATCCGAAGGGCACGTTCCACAATCCCGAGGTCGCGCATAATGCGTCACGACCGTCAGCGAAACGCAGATGGATGCCATGGGCATCGACGATGCGGCGCCCGGCGCCGGACATCATGCCCGGAGACGTGAATGATTCAACAACCTGTACCATTAATACCGCCTGTGCCTATCGCCGCGCCGAGAAGTACATCATCGTCCGGCCACCCGCCATACGCCGCGGAGATACCCTGATGCCCTTCTCAACTGTGTGGAATCCGGCGGCCGCAAGCTCGGACTCCACTTCGGACGCATCGATTTGCCGAACCCATGACAAATACAGATCCACCGATGCGTCCTGCGTCGTGGTCACCCAATAGCCGTTCACGGCCCCTTTCTCACCGTCCTTCGACGCCGGGCAGCTGATGAAAACAGCAGACAAGTGGTCGCCTTCGACGTCCATCTCGCATGGAAGGAAGATGACATTCGGCTGCGACACGAATTCGTGGCTGAACCACAACAAGCCGTCTTCGCACAATGTCCTCCGCAACTGCGTGAAAAGAGCGACACGCTGCTCTTGATCGAACAATCTAATGCTTCCGGCAGCTATGGTCGCGAGATCCAGGGAACCCGCCGGCTGTTGCGACAGCCACTCGATGACATCGGACTGGACCGACGTTACATTCGGCAATGCGCGTGCGTCCAATATCTTCAGCAGATCCCCCGAGATATCGACCGCCGTTATATTCTCGATCCCCAATGCGGACAACTCGCACGTGATCCTACCGGATCCCGCGCATAGATCCACGGCATGCAAATCCATGCCACGTCGCTTGATTTCAGGAAGGAAGGTGGAAAGCACATTACCCAGCTCCGCCGTATCATGCTCAGTTACCGCATGGTAGAGTCTGGCTCCGTCACCGGAATACATATCGTGGAGCCTTGCTTGGACAATGACATTCCCGATGGTCTCCTGCACAACCTCTCTCTGCCACACGAGTTGGTCAGTCATTAATCCCCATCCTTTGCAACACACGCCGACGGGCGTGTTCGATTTCTACATCGTCCAAGTTGAATTCACGTGAAACGACGTCTATGGCGTCCTTTCCGCGGCGAACGGCGTTCAAGACTCGAAACGCATCGGCGGAAATACCGAAAAGACGCCCGGAGACCACATCCACAGCGACACCACTACGGTTGGCCTCGTCATATGCAAGGAGCATTTGCACGTCGCGCTCGTCCTCGGAGAGGGGCGAGAACACAATCTGGCTATTGGATGCGGACGCCTGCACCAAGAAAATAGCCGCCGCAAACGCGCGCACGCGAACATCATCAGACGGATGCGACAATATGGAATCGTCGCTGTCAAGCGTCGATATCGTCACGCCGCCACGCACGAAACGCCTCTTCGTGTGAGAGGCGCAGCACCCGAGCACGGTGCCCACCTCCATGATTATTCCCGGAGACGTCAGATATGCGGGTAGCTGACCCGTCATTGAAAACCTGCGGACATCCTCCAAAAATCGCGACCGATCTGCATCGCCTTCGACAATGACATAGGTTGGACCGCTTATTTGAAGGTACGGAAGCACATCATACGAGACGGTTTCAATAATCATGGTTCCGTCGATGACAGTCTGGTCGCCTTCCTTCCCGATTCCACCGTCGAAGACAAGGTAGTCGCCTTTCCAACCGTCCGGTTTTCTCGGGGCCACCAGCAATGTGTCTTCACCATTGTCAAAACCATGACCGTCCACTCCGCTGATGTCCCCGCTTCCGTCGCTGACGATGAGGAAATCGTAACGATTGCTCTCTTTTGCTGAAACCCCATACAACAATTGCAGAAAAGATAGCAATGCGGCGCTCTGACGCCCAGTCGTGCCCTCCTTGCGCATCACTTCTTGTTGTCCTTCCCGCTGTCCTTTCCGTCGTCCTTCGCGCGACGCTGTGCAATGTGAAAGCCCATGACGCCGAGCTGAACCAGCATGAGCACGCAGATCAACGCCATATACACCCAGTTGTCCACGGGCATGACCGCGACAAGCGCACCAAACAGCACGAAGAGATTCACCACCTCAAGCGCGATATCAGCGGACGAATTGTATTTTTTGTTTTCTTTCATGACATTCACACCCTTTATTAATCTTGTTGTGTTCCGATTCGTTTGAAAAAGCAATGTCAGCCCGGATGAAATCAACATCCATGAGGCACACCCGAGCTGACATGCTTTCAATCAACTCATCAGGTCAGAGCGACGCCAATGCCGAAAGCAGCAAGACCCAGGCCGACACCGGCAGCGACACCAGCGGCCCACTCGCCGAAACCGGGGGTTTCCAGCGACTCCAACTGTTCCACATTCAGTTCCATGGCTTTTTCTCCTTTCATTCAAATCGGGCTTTTCCAATATCAGAAGTTCCGAATTTCCTTTAATGAATCACGTCACAGCGATACCAACCAACGCGACGCCGACACCGACCCCCGCGAAGAAGTGGTTCCAATTCCAAGGGCTTTCCAGATCCTCAAGAGCCTCGACGTTCAACTCCATATTTTGCATGACTCACCTCCTTCCATCTGTTGAGAACTTTCTGACCATCTCACGGACAAAGGTCCATGAGAAATCCTTGAGACCCAAGCGCTTAACCCTCGATTCAGCGAAGCCCAGTGCAGTGACGACCAAGCGCCGTGGCCACAGCCAGATACGGTTGCGAAACCATCTGCCTATAGAGCCAGGCCGCGAGTGTGGAATCGCCATCGCCTTCCCACACAACTTGACCTTGCGCTGGCAACGTCACCCCTTCAGGGACGTCCATTCGCGCACGTTGCACGCGTGCCTGCAAATCGGCCTGCGTGGACCATGTGAGAGACGGCGAATAAACGCCAGCAGGCACCTGATCGACACCGACCTGCCCCTCGACCTTTGCCGTTCCGACAACCCGATAGGCGATCAGCCCCTGTTGGCGCACTTCGAGAGATGCGCCCACGGGAAGCTCCTCCCCATACGGTGTCAAGACCATGATCGAGCCACCACCGTCATACGCATATGCCGTAGAGCGACTTGTCTGCACGGGTGTCAGAAGCAGAACGAGGCAAACCGAGACGCTGCACAGGGCGGTCTTCCAAGGAACACGAGCTCCTCGGCCGCCGACTTTGGTGAACGAGCAGCGGAGAAATTCGAACCAGCCGTGCACAATCAGAAAGCACATCAGCCAGAGAAGCAAAGCCTTCAGCGTCGCACCAATCGCGGAGAAACCCATGGATCCGTCGAAGACCAGATACAGGGAATAAATCAGGACCAGCGGAGTGCATGAACACAACACTCCATACACCGACCAACCGGAGAATTCATGAATGGCTTCAGATGAGTTTCCCTCCAACAGACCGGCCACCGCTTTCTTCCATTGTCGCATCGCCTTATCGCGCAGGAACGGCTGCTCACGCCAGGCCATCAAAGCGATATACCCATCGAATTTCACCGTGGGAATCGCATTGATGATCGCACCCGTGTACAGACTCGTCACAAGCGTCGCCATGAATGAAGGCGTTCCCGGAATGTATCTGAGCAAGGAGCAAACCCCGGCCAGCATAAATGTGCTGATTATTCCCGCAGACGCGACCATCATCCGTTTCTTAGAACTCAGCCTCCACCCATCGGAGACATCACAGAAGCAAGCCGGCGAAAGATAGAGCAGCATCACGCCCATGCGGGAAACCCGCCCGCCGAAGGAGCTCAGCACTGCGCCGTGCGCATACTCGTGAAGCGAAATGATGAAAACCATCATGACCACCATCAGCACGTAATCACGCGCTCTCTGCGGTGTCACCAAATCGTTGAAAAAAGCGGCGCCATCAGCGAGAATCCCCACAATCCCCGCCGATGAAATCAGCAACGCGATGATTGCGGCCACCGACCATTCGCGAACCCCGAATCTTCTGAATGGCATGAATATGCGCGAGGGGTTCCGAAGTAGCGTGAATTGTATGGAAAACAGCGAATCCACGCGCAACCTTCCCCATTCGTGGGCGCGCCGCCGGTTATCGTCTGCTGATTCCCCGTGGTCGTCGCTGAATATGCTGCAACCCGAGAACATGTCAATCACTTGCGCGACGTTGCTTGCGCCGAAGCGATCGTTGGCCGCATCGATATCCGGGCATTCTTTTATAAAGCTCATGATTGTGACCACGTCCGGCGATACCCCGAAGCGTCTGCCTGCAGGATTTTCAATTATCCAACGCTCGCCATCATCCAATGGCTTGAGCACCCTTACGCCAGGCACGATTGAAACCGACATCACGCACGCCCCTTGTGAGACCAACGCCCCGAGAACCGCGGATTAAGTATCCTCTCCCCTCGCAGGCGCATCGAAACCACGAAGGCGACGACGAGCAAAACCACGACCCAGGCGAGCGACAATGCCACGCCCTGCCCCATGCCAAATCGCTCCGCCAGCGAAGGATCATCGACTATCGCGGACTCCGCGCCGCCGAATGACCACCGGCCGATTTTCGGGAAGGAAGAAATTACCTGCGCTTCGGCAAGTGTCTGGTACACGAATTGGACCGCGATTGTCACTATCGGATTACGAAGCAAGAACCCCAGCGCTACACCCCAGCACGACGCCACCATGTACATGAGAGTATATGTCGCGGCCCATCTGTCGATGTGCTGCGGCTGCATGTATGTCATTCCCCCGGCGCGCATTAACGCCCCGGACGCGACATGCACGGCGATGAGATTCAGCACGGCCGTCGGCAACGCCAATACCATAGCCACGACCATCTTTATTCCCGCGATGTACCAGAAACAATTGCACCGCAACGTCAAATAGCGGAGATACCCAGTCTGCATATCCTGCGTTACTATGACGATGCCCAGAATCGATGAAAACAGCGCGCCGCCAAAGCCCATCGTCGCGATCAATTGTGACAGCTCAAGCTGTTCGGCCGCGGATTGTCCGGAATTCATCACTGGTTGCACACATCCATAGACGGACAGGAACGACATAAGCACGGAGACGACGACGATTCCCCAGACAAGAGGCGAACTTATCCAGCGCCTTAGCTCACTTCCCAACATTGTCCCCTTCTTTCTCCGATTCCGAACCGAGCATGGACCGATAGCTTTCTTCGGCGCTGCCCGGTGTGCCAGGCCGGAAAGTGCTGAGAACTGCAGCCGCGCCGTCATGAACTCCAATCAGGCGATCCGCCACCGTGTCGAGCTCAGCCATCGAGTGGGATGACACGAGCACGAGCGTGCCTTGCCGTTTGCGTTCGTCTATGAATTCGCGAAGTAGAGTGACTGCATCAACATCAAGGCCGTTCGTAGGCTCGTCGAGAATCATGATCGGCGGTTCTTTCATCGCCGCGATGACCAATTCGAATTTCTTCCGCATGCCGGTCGAGAGCTTGCCGACTTTCCGGTTCTCGAAGGAATCAACCCCGAACCGTTGCTTGAGTTGATTCAGGTAATCTTTTCGCGCGTTGAAAACCGACCGAACGCTCGACAGCGCGGAATGAACACTGGTGGTCGGCGAGAACCCGTATGAAGGAAGGGATACGCCGAATATCTCGGAGCGGTTCCTGATCCTTTGAACCGATGTCCCGTCAACCGTGATGTCGCCAGAAAGAGGCGTCAGGTCACCGACAAGAAGTGAAAGCAACGTTGTCTTTCCGACACCGTTCGGCCCCACGACGCCGATCACTTCACCGCCGCGCAAATCGAGATTCACATTCGATAGGACGCGTTCCCCACGGTATTCGAATGAGACGTCCGCCGCTTCCAACAGTATGCCGTCTTCCATGTTCCGTCCCCGCCTTGTAAAGGTGCTTGATAAGTCTTTGCACAATTGATGCTAAAGCCGGTGGGAAAGGCATAGGCGCGTTTATGGAACAACGTGCACGTATGTGCGCTTTGCTTACGATTGGTTGCACGAATGTGCAAATCAGCCCTTATTGCCTGCGAGCCAGATCGCAACGGCGTGGCACAGAGAGCGGGCATGCAGCTTGCGGCGAATGTTCCTTGTATGCGATCTCACTGTCGCGGTGTCAATGTACTGGTCATGGGCGATCTCTTCCGTGGACCGTCCCTTCGCGACCGCTTTGATGATTTCCGTCTGCAACAAGGTGAGTTCTTTGGCCGTGTCAATGTCCTCCGACGATAGGGCGCGACAGTTTTCGTAGTATTCCGCAGGGGTGGAGAACTCGACATCGGGGACGGAACAATACGTTCCTCCCCCAAGGACCGTCACAAGCCCGTCCTTCATCTGCCTGAGATCGCCTTTGACCACCACTCCTTGGGCGCCCGCGAGCGCAAGCGCGGATGCGTATTTCTTGGGACTGTATGATGTAATCGCAAGCATGGGCATCGCTCTCACCTGGCTGCGAATCCGTTGGCACACCTCCATGGCATTGGCGTCGTCCAGCTCGACGTCAAGAAGCAACACATCGGGGCGCCAGAAATCGTCAATGCATCGGCGTACCGCCTCCTGCGCGCTCATCGTTGACCAGCACGCCTTCAACTCAGGGCAAAGCTTTGGCACCAGCGACACGATCTTCTCCAACGCGAAGGGATCATTGTCCAAAACCGCAACAGTCGATTGCGTCATAATCGTCTTAACTCCCGATACTTCTAATCCCAACTCCCAAAGAGATAGAAATCGTAGAACTCCTGTACAATGAGCATAGTCTTCGATTTGAACATCACCATTACTGTTGTTTTTCCCCTGCAGGTATGGAGGACGCGCATGGACCAATGGATGAAGGTAATTCACAGTAAAACCGCGAACTCATGCGACCGGTTCCTTCATATTCATTTGTTCAAGTCGAGAAGCATTCTTATCGCCACCACGGCGTGCTGGGCCACGATTGTCTTGCAAATTGCCGTATTGCCTCCCGCGACACCAGTCTCGCGGGCACTGATCTGTCTTGATTTTGCGTTGACGTTGTTCCTTCCTTTGTGGACGACCCAGATCTGCGTCGTCCTTCTTGCCCTTCATTCCGTTTGCCTTCTGCTTCCGGTGAATCTCACGTGGGCCTCCCTTCTTGAATTCCCGGCGCTGGCGCTCCTCTCCTATCGTTGTTCTCCCCTTTTCGCCGCCATGATCGTGATCCTGCTGACACTTCTTCACATCTCCGACGGCCTTATCCATGCCGAATCAAATGGTCTGCTCTGGGGGGCGGCATCGTTCTTCCCGCTATGCTTCACCGCATTCATGATTGCGGCACTCCGGCGATTCAAGCAGAGCCTTGAGAGAAGGGATCGTCTTATCGCGCAGGAACGCACGCAACGACTTGCACACAACAAGTGGCTTGCCGCCGCCATTCACGATTCCATAACGCGGGAGCTGTCCGCCATCCTCCTTATCACCGAGGCATGGGAGCTCAATCAAGAGGGCGATACCAACCGGGCCAAGCAAGACATGCAGAACATCGGCAAGGAGGCACGGGTCGCGTTGAACCAAATGCACCGTGTCATCGATAAAATCGACGACATATACGACATGGATAGCAGGACGACCAATGGCAGCGATGCCGTGGAGGTCCTGAGAGACCTTGTCGGCAATGAAAAACAATCCGCTTCGGCGGCAGGATTCGACGGCTCCATCCGTTTCACGGAACAGCCGGGAAGTTCGATTGACGCGGCCTCTCTGTGTCTCATCGAAGGTTTTCTTGAGGAGGTCTTCGCAAACATCCTCCGCCATGCGAAGCCAGGAGAAGACTCGTATTCCATCGACATTTCAATATCACATGACTCGGCACAGATCATCCAAACGAATCACGTCGAATCCGAGGCATCACGGCTTGTTGAATCGAAACGGTTACGGCATGGACGCGGACTTCAAGCCCATCGGCGGGCGATCAGCGCCGCGGGCGGCACAGCGGAATACGACCTACACGACGGGCGCTGGTCATTGATTGCGCGAATTCCCACGACGGCTTGATAGTTAATAGAACAAGCCTAATAACGCCAGATTCAGATAAACCATTCCCTTCACGAGTGGGAATCTTAAACGGCAGTCATTCGTAACCCATGAGCGCGTCGGAGCACCAGAATCTCCATTCATTAATTAGATGTACGATTCCAAATTACGCAAGGAGCGCCTGGGCATCGTGCCATTCAGAGGAATGGTGCTTTATTCATGTAAGGTTTGGAATCGCGCGACACACCAACGCCGCCACTATGCCAATACCGCCACGCCAAGCTGTCGGGAAATCCGACAACTTGAACCGCCTCACTTTTCTTGGACGTGTGTAAATATGGGGAGATTTTCCTGCGGTGAGGCATAATGCGAGCGCGAAACGGAGGGCGGCGGAGCTCTTCGAGGAGGGAGGTCTGACCCCGGTGGAGTTCAGGAAAGGTTCGAGGCATGCTGGACTCCGACATGACGGTAATTAAAGAACGCCCAAAACTTGGGGTGCGGTTCAGACACCCAAAACCACCGAAAACTGTCCCGAACCCACTGCACCACCCCAACTTTGCGAACCAAGTAGCGGGTTCGGAACAAAACTGCGCGCCGCGGCAATAGCGGATTCCGCAGCCGGGTTACAGCAGTTCGGTTGCGGAGTCCACGCTCGTCGTCGCGGTGAACAGCGTCCGCCCGTCGCGCACGGACCGCAGCACGTCGCAGCGCTCGTACACGGCGTTGAACACACTGTCCGCATCCAGCACCACGAAGTTCGCGGGCTTGCCGACTTCCACGCCGTACGAGTCGCGCATGCCGAGCGTGGTCGCACCGTTGACGGTGAGGAACTTCATCGCGTCATCGATTTCGGGGAAGCTCATCATCTGGGCCACGTGCAGCACATAGTCGAGAATAATCATCATGTTGCCGTTGCCGAGCGGATACCACGGGTCTTGCATAGAATCCTG
>RRZU012958606.1_pt1 | contig 12374 bp, 11 predicted proteins | sample 2165561 | NCBI WGS metagenome assembly RRZU01 (sample SAMN10456909, study PRJNA506462) | wastewater metagenome | isolation source: wastewater sludge | place: USA: Moscow, Idaho | reverse complement strand
TTGCGAGGTCGGCTCTCCTTGCTGTTACTCGAGCTTCGGGCCGGCTCATACGCAGGGGACCTGAATAAAGCCGCTCGAGAAGTCCTCTGGGGCATTGTCGAACAGCATATCGAAGACGGGTCAGCCGTGATGTGCTGGCCTGACTCGCTCAACTCAGCCGGAATCGACTTTATCGCGACGGGGCCTAACCGCCGGACGCCGATACTAGTTGATGGCCTTCGGCTGCCCAAGTTTCAGCAAATTAATTGACAGGTAATAACCTGGCAGTTATTATGTTCTAAATATCGCTAGGCCTACCTTATGAACCTGCTGACCGCACCCTGGATTCCTGTTCTGCTGCCAACTGGCGAGCGAGTGAAGCTCCGCCTGCAAGATATCCCTGAGGCTCAAGCCCTGGCGATTGCCCATCCCCGCGCAGACTTTTCGGCACTAATCTTGGAACTGGTTATCGACCTTTTCCAGACTGTAGCCTCGCCGGCAAATGAGCTGAAAGTGGACGAGCTCTTCGAGGGGTTGCCTCCGAGCTTCGAAAAGGCGCGTGTAGCGTGGGAGTCTGCCTTTGAGCTGTTTGGCGAAAACCCGTTCATGCAGATGCCACCTGCCAACCCCGAACGAGGGCCTGCCGGCTCGCTTCTCTACGAGGCTCCGGGTGACCAGACATTGAAATTGCGCAAGGACTTCTTCGTCAAGTTTGCGGACTCACTGACCCTATGCCCGCATTGCGCGCCTGTCGCGCTTTACCTGAACCAGGCCCATGCTAGGGCGGGAGGAAACGGCTACTTCACCGGCCCCCGCACAGGTAGTGCGCTTACCGCGTTGGTCCAGGGGGCGTCCTTGTGGGAAACCATTTGCCTTAACCTTTTGCCTGAAAGTTGGTTTGACCAGAATATCGGCCAAGCTACTGCTGGAGTTACCCCGAACTTGTTGCCTTGGCGAAATCAAGGGGGGCTGATGACCGAGGGTGAAGTTCGGCCGGCTACCGACTTTGGCCGCTATGGCGTGCTTTGGTGGAGCCCGCGGGCCATCGAGCTGTTTCCGCAGGCCAACACTGCTGGCCGACCCTGCGATGCTTGTGGCGAAGTCCACGCTGACCATGTAGAGGAAGCGTCTATGGGTGCCATTAAGGCTAGGCTGGCCTCGGGCACTCGGCACCCTCGTACCGCATGGTTGCCTGCTCGCGGTGAGCATGGTCGTGCGCTTGACGTGCCGCCTACTGGCTTCACGGCAGAGTCTTGGCTAACCCTGCTGCTGGCTGAACAAGTGGAGAATGCGCTGCCCGCCTACGCTGCGCTGACCGGCTCAATGCGCGAAACCGCGCAGCTGCGTTGCTTTGGCTACAGCTTAGATAATTCGTCACCGCGAGTGTGGCTCGACGAAGTGACTCCGATTGTGTTGCCAGAGAGCCCCGAACATCGAGCGTTGATGCGGGAAAAGCTGCTTCCGCTGGTCCAACTCATCGGAAAACTAGCGGATGCTCTGGGTAAAGCACTATCCAATCCGAAGCCGAACAAAGTTAGCAGCTCGAATCCAATTTATCCGTTTGTCTTGAGCCGGAATCAAGCTCGGCAAACGCTGTGGCACCAGGCGCGCCCTTTCTTGCTGGCTGCACTCAAAGATACAGGTCCTCTGACTGCCGAAACCCAAGAGGCTGTCGCTCAGCTTGGGCGAGGTCTTGTTTTCAAGTTGTTTGACCAGGCTACGGCACCCTTGATGACAGAGCCTCGATTCGCCCGGTTGCTTATCAACCGGAAGACCAAGCTTATTCGAGCGGTAAGCCCAAAGTAATGCCCTGCTGCGGCAAGTCTCACCATTAACATTTTTGGCGGAACCCTATGCGACACCCATCATTTATTGTCAGTCAGGCTCAGGCTATTGCCGGTGCGGTATCCAGCCTGCGGCAGGCAAAGTCCCCGAGCTATTATCGGCTTCGGCGAAGCTCGGCTCTGCTGGACGCTCAGCTCGAACCCGTATTTCATAAGCTGAAGCCGACTGTTTCAGGCTGTCCTGACGACTTGTTAGCGCTGGCGCTCTTGCTGGCTGCCCGTGCCGATGGACGAACTGACCTGATGGGCGCTCTAGCGGCAGATAGCCGGGCGCGCAGTAGCACCAACGATGCACGCGTTGCTCGGTTTATTCGGAACACCGAGGCACAGGACGTATTTGTCCATGCTCAGCGATTTATCACGCAATGCAAAGGCCAGGTTTCCGCTTTCGATGTGGCCGCAATTGCCCTGCGCTGGCGTGACCCTCTGCTTGATGGCCTGCGCAAAGACCTGCTTTCCACCTATTTCCGCGAAGTTAACCCCAAATAATCGGAGCCCCTTATGTCTTCCCGTTTTCTGCAGCTGCATTTTCTGACCACCTACGCCGCCAACAACCTCAACCGTGATGACCTGGGCCGTCCCAAAAGCTTGATGTTCGGCACGGCGCCGCGCCTGCGCCTCTCGTCTCAGTGTGTCAAACGCGCCTGGCGCATCAGCCCCGTAATGGAAGCCGCCTTTGCCGAAGACAAGGGCGTGCGCACCCGCGAGTTCTGGCTGAATCTGGGTAGCCAGCTGGTATCAGAAGGACATGACGAAGCCACGGTGGTTGCCCACCTTCAGCCTATTCTGGAAGCCATCCTGAAGATGAAGGGGGACGCCGCCGGCGAGGCCGAGGGCGAGGCTGATGAGGCTGAAGGTTCGACTGAAGAAGACGCTCCGAAAGCCAAGAGCAAAGGTAAGGGCAAGCGTGCGCCGGCGGTGGCTGACCTGAAAACCGACTTGTATTTCTACTCCAAGGCTGAACGTGAGGCGTTCGAGAAGCTGGCCCGTGAGTCCCTGGCGGACGGCTCTCCGATGGCCACTAAAAAAGTGCTGCCCGCCATTGGAGACCTGCCCCTCAGCGGTGACATTGCACTGTTTGGCCGGATGGTAGCCCAAGCGAACAGCCTTACGGTCGAGGGTGCCGTTCAAGTGGCGCACCCCTTTACGGTCAGCAAAGTCATCGAAGAGGATGACTACTTTATCGCTGCAGACGACCTCTCCAGCCAAGGGGCGGGCCATATCGCGGCCAACGGCTTTGGTGCGGGGCTCTACTACGGCTACGTCAATGTTGACGTTCCGCTGCTGGTCAAGAACCTGGAGGGCTCTAAGGACCAGGCTCGCCAGCTACTGACTGCCCTGATTGAAGCCGTTGCTACGGTGGCGCCGGGCGGCAAACAGAACTCGTTCTCGGCTCGCTCCTACGCCACCTACCTGCTGGCTGAAGTCGGCAGCGCCCAACCCCGCTCGTTCGCAGATGCGTTCCTGACGCCGGTGTCCGCCGAACCGCTGGCAGAGACGGCAATCGCCAAGCTTGAAAAAGCCAAGGGTAGCCTCGAAAAGGCATTCCCGAGCCAAGTAACCAAGCATGCTTGCCTGAATCGAATTACGGAAGAGGGCAGTTTCTCCGACATCGTGGCACTTCTCGACGAGCTCCTCTAATGTTCCTCGTATTCCAGCTCCGGGCCCCGCTGGGGGCCTTTGGCAACGCACAGGCAGAGGTTAGGCACACGTCGATGGTGCCTCGCCGCTCTGCCGTGCTGGGCCTTTTGGCAGCGGCGCTGGGGCTCGACCGGTCACAGGCAACAGAGTTTGCCGACCTGAGTGACCACGTGGCTATTGCCACCGCGGAACTGCGCGAGCCTCACCTTCTGATGGATTTCCATACAGTCCAGTCTCCTGTGGCCCTGTCCTCGGTTGCCCTCGACCGGTCTCGAGCGGACCAGCTTCGGCGGGTTGCCGCGGCTTGTCGGGACGGCTCGTATCGCAGCACTATTGTCACGCAGCGGGCCTACCTCCAAGACGGGCATTGGCTTATTGCGGTCACTGCAGACTCTGAGGAGCGGCTCAATCAGCTGCGCGATGCGCTGGAGCATCCGCGGTTCGCGTTGTACCTGGGCCGTAAATCGTGCCCGCTGTCCGCGTTTACCGCTCCGCTCGTTGTCAATGCTCAATCGGCTGAAGACGCCTGTGAGGCGTGGGCCGAGCACGCGAAGGTCAAGCTTCCGGAATGCATCGCGATGACCTGGGAACCCGCTGTGCCTGTGCGCACCCTGGCGGCTACCCAAGTCTCGGTGACTGACCAGCGCCACACCTTGCAATACCCACATTTTTCACCTCGCATTCGTCGCGAGGGCATCTGGATTCGGCAGGAGAGTCATAATGTTCATCACGCAGCTTAAGCTTCCCCGCACGCGACAAGCAATGCCCATCCTGACGCGCTTCATGGGCAGCAAGTATCACGAGCACCAAGTGCTATGGGAGCTCTCGGGCCGGCCTCAGGAAGCCAAGCGGGACTTTCTCTACCGAACGGAGCTTACTGATTCGGGTCTGACGGTCATGGTTTTGTCATCGGCACCCTTCGATAACGTGGGAGCCCCTTGGCAAGTTGAAGTTAAGCCCTATCAGCCGGCGCTCCGCTCAGGGCAGATGCTTAGCTTCAAAATGCGGGCGGCTCTGCTTATGTCAAAGTCGAGAGGCGAGGGCTCTCGAGGACAGAGGGTTGACCTTGTTATGCACCGTTATCAAGAGCTGAACGGCGAAATGCCGATTGGTCAGGTGGGGCATGCAGTTGCTCACGAATGGCTGGGTGCCCGCGAAAAATCGGGGGGCTTTAAACTCATCGAAGTCGCCTACGAGGGCTACACTCGGCACCAGATAACCGAGAAAGGAACACCGTTTGTCGTGCCCGCTTCCGACATGACAGGACTGTTGGAAATCACAGACCCGGGGCTATTTGTCGCGAAGCAACTCCAGGGATACGGTATAAATAAGTTTGCCGGGATGGGATTGATTCTTGTACGTCGGCCCGGTTGAGCGCCCGTTAAGGGTCTCGCGTAAGCGGGGATAATCCCTTGCCATCAGGCAGCATGATGTCCATGCGGCAGTCCGCCCCGCGTGAGCGGGGATAATCCGCAACTCGATGACTTGGACAGGAAGGCCACGGAATCTGCCCCGCGTGAGCGGGGATACCCCAGGGGGGCGGCCGTAGCGTACAGCTCAGAGTTGGTCCACCCCGCGTGAGCGGGGATAACCCGGACGAGAAAACCGCCGAGCGGCACATGATTTTGGCCACCCCGCGTGAGCGGGGATTACTCGGTGTACACAGGCGTAACACGAGAAGGGACCGTGTCCAACCCCGCGTAAGCGGGGTTTACCCGAAACTCTTACTCATCGACGGCTTGAACATCGTTTGCCGGCTGCCCCGCGTGAGCGGGGATTAATTTAGGTTATGCAGTTGGCCGGCCAGGGTTTGCCTTTGGCTTAGCTATACATACTAGGTCATTCGACTGGGCCCCTCTGGGGATATCCATCATCAGCAAAGGTAGAATCACGTTATGAGGCTCCTACTCATCGACGGCCTGAACATCGTTCGCCGTGTCTACGAGGCCAATCCGGCTCCGGAATCGCCTGAAAAAATCGAAGGCGTTGTACGTTCTGCCATGGGTTCGTTCAAGCGAGCCCTGAAAGAACATCAGCCTACCCATGTGCTGGCGCCGTTTGACCACGGCGGCAACACCTGGCGGCACGACCTGTATCCGGCCTACCGCCAAAACCGGAAACCCATGCCCGAAATCCTTCGGGAAGCGCTTCCGGGTCTCAAAGCGAAACTGCACGAGGACCTGGGTATCCCGACGGTTACCGTCCCGGGTGTCGAGGCCGATGACGTCATCGCCGCGGTGTACGCATGCTGGGCAAAGCACTATCCAGCGAAATCTGCGACGGTGCTGTCAACCGATAAGGACCTCACTGCGTTAGTCGAGCTCGGCGCTATCGTCTACGACCACTTCAACGGTGAAACCCGAGACGCTGCCTGGATTGCCAAGAAAATGGGCGTCAAGCCCGCTCAAGTCCAGGACTTCCTGGCTTTGATGGGCGACTCGGTGGATGGTGTTCCTGGTGTCCCCGGTGTTGGCCCCAAGACTGCTCAAGATTGGCTGGCTGCATACCCGACGCTGACTGACCTGCTTCAAGCTGACTTGCCCGGCAAAAAGTTCGCCACGCTCAAAGAGCAAGCCGACCTTGCTGTGCTTTCCCGTCAGCTCATCGCGTTCAAGACGGACTTTACCCTGGGCCTGACGTTTAAGGACCTCCGGTTGGCTAAACCCGAACCCGAGTATTGCTTCTAAGCTCTCCTTCAACCATCGTTGTTCCTTTGTTTATTAGCCTGGCAATCTTTTGATTGTCAGGCTTTTCTTTGGCGAGTGTTCAAGCTAACTACTGGTTTAACGGCCAACCTGTATAATTGGCAGGTAAACTCACTAACACCGAGTCGGTCTGCGCTAGCTATCGCTATACGCAGGCTCACCTACTGGAGATTCATTCATTCATGTGCGGCATCGTTGGCGGCATCGCCAAGAAAAATATCGTCCCAATCCTGCTGGAAGGGCTCAAGAAACTGGAATACCGAGGCTACGATTCAGCAGGCCTTGCGCTACTCGGCACTGCCGGCATTCAGCGGGTGCGCGCCAACGGCCGAGTAGCCCAGCTTGAGAGTGCAGCCGAAGGCCTGGTAGGCCTGGTCGGGATTGCCCATACTCGCTGGGCAACCCATGGCGTGCCGGGCGAGCGCAATGCCCATCCCCATGTTAGCGAGAAGGAGGGCGTGACCGTGGCCGTCGTCCATAACGGCATCATCGAAAACCATGAGGTTCTGCGCGCCCGGCTTATCGCCGACGGTTTCACCTTCACCTCGGACACCGATACCGAAGTCGTCGCCCACCTGGTTCGGCAGCTCCTGGACCAGCCCCACCAGTCGTTCGAAGACGTTGTTCGGAAGGCGGTTGCCCAACTGGAGGGCGCCTTTGCGCTGGGCATCATCTGCTCGCAATACCCGGGCAAGATTGTTGCGGCTCGCCACGGCGCCCCCTTGCTGATTGGCCTGGGCGCTGACGAAACCTACTTGGCGTCGGATGCTTCGGCGCTCATCCGGTACACCCGAGAATTCGTCCAGGTGGCTGACGGTGAATTTGCCGTGCTCACCGACCAAGGCGTTGCCCTCCTGACCAACGAGGGACACGCTATCGAGCGGGCCTCCTACACCAGCGAGCTGTCTGCTGATGCCGTCGAGCTCGGCGTCTATGAGCACTACATGCAAAAGGAAGTCTTCGAGCAGCCGGGGGCCATCGCCGCCACGCTCGAGACCGTCTGTGCAGCTAACCATCTCGCCCCCAACCTTTTCGGGGCGGAAGCCACTGAGGTCTTTTCTCGGATTGACCGTGTACTCATTCTGGCCTGCGGAACCAGCTACCATGCGGGGGTAACCGCTCGCTATTGGCTGGAGTCGATTGCCCGGAGGCCTACCGTGGTAGAAGTGGCCAGCGAGTATCGCTATCGTGAAGCCGTGATTGAGCCCCGCACACTGGTTATCACCATTTCCCAGTCCGGGGAGACCGCGGACACCCTCGCGGCACTCGAATACGTCAAGGCCCAAGGGGCGACCAATACCTTGAGCATTTGCAACGTGCCGGAGTCCGCCCTGATTCGCGCATCTCGCCTCAAGTTCCTGACGCGGGCCGGCCCGGAAATCGGCGTGGCCTCGACCAAGGCTTTCACCACCCAGCTGGCTGCCCTGTTTGTGCTGACTCTGGTGCTGGCAAAGGTGAAGGGTGAGCTTGATACCGAGCTCGAGCGTGAGCTCTTAGCAGACCTTCGGCACTTTCCGGCGGCCGTTGGTCAGGTGCTCCAGTGTGAAGAGGCTGTCAAGGATTGGGCCCGGCAGCTGAAGTCCAAGCACCATGCCTTGTTCCTTGGTCGTGGCGCGCATTACCCGATTGCCCAGGAAGGTGCGCTCAAGCTCAAGGAAATCACCTACATCCATGCGGAAGCCTATCCCGCGGGCGAACTGAAGCACGGCCCACTGGCGCTGGTGGATGAAGACATGCCCGTTATCGTGGTCGCCCCGAACAACGCCTTGCTGGAGAAGCTGAAAGGCAACATGCAAGAAGTGAAGGCCCGCGGGGGCGAGCTTTTCGTGTTTGCCGACCAGGGGACGGGTTTTGAGGCTGAGCCTGGCGTGCAAGTCATCACATTGGCCGACCATGCGGGGCCGTTGTCCCCGTTGCTGCATGTGATTCCGCTGCAGCTGCTGGCCTACCACACGGCGCTGGCCCGAGGGGCTGACGTGGATAAGCCGCGCAACCTGGCCAAGAGCGTTACGACCGAATAACGAAGTTTTTGCGAGGGGAGGGCGCTGGTGTTGTGCTGGTGCCTACATTACTCAGGACAACCAAGTGGTTACCTGAAGAGCAGATTTCTGCTATTTACTCGACCCAAATTTGGAGCAAGACATGAAAGATGCAACTATCGCAGTGCAAATGGGCACCCTGGTTCGCCAAGTGGCTTACCACGCTCGTCAGTATTACGTTATGGACAACCCGGAAGTTTCCGATGCGGTCTACGACGCGATGTTCCGCAAGCTGCAAGCTTTCGAAGCAGAGCATCCGGACTACGTGTTGGCTGATTCGCCGACCCGTCGTGTGGGTGGCGCTCGTCTGGCCTCCCTGTCGCCCTACCGCCATCTCATCCCGATGTTGTCCTTGGACAACGCGATGAACGCGGAAGAGGCTGCACTTTTCGTCGCCAGCTGTGCTGATGATGTGGGTGTGGCTGCTGAGCAACTGGAGTATGCGGTGGAGCCGAAGTATGACGGCCTGTCGTGTTCGCTGGTCTATGAGAACGGCCTGCTGGTGGGTGCGGCAACCCGAGGCGATGGTGAAGTGGGTGAAGATGTGACTGCCCAAGTCAAGACCATCTATTCGGTTCCGCTCAGCATCGTGGAGTCGTTCCCGTTGGGCATGCTTCTTCCGAAGCGTCTCGAAGTTCGTGGTGAGGTGCTGATGGAAAAGGCTACGTTTGCTCAGCTCAACGAGCAAGCGGCGGCCCGCGGTGACAAGCTGCTGGTCAACTGCCGCAATGCGGCGGCTGGTAGTCTTCGTCAGCTGGACCCGGAAGTGACGCGCAAGCGCAAGCTGACCTTCATGGCTTATGGCCTGGGGGCATGTTCTTCGGACTTCACGATGCCGGCAACGCAAAGCGATACGCTGACCCTGCTTCGTCTCATGAGCTTCACCGTGTCTCCGGATGCGCGTGTGGTGAAGGGGCTGAGCCAGGTTCAAGCGGCGTTCGAGGCTATGGGTGCCAAGCGGGCTACGCTGCCGTTTGACATTGATGGCGTGGTTTTCAAGCTCAATCAGCGCGAGCTGCAAGAGCAGATGGGGTGGAACACGCGCACGCCGCGGTGGGCTGTTGCCTACAAGTTCCCTCCGGAAGAAGCCGTCACGACGCTGCTGGCCATCGATGTGCAGGTTGGCCGTTCTGGTGTTCTCACCCCGGTGGCCCGGCTGAAGCCGGTGTTCGTTGGCGGTGCGACGGTCAGTAACGCGACCCTGCACAACCTGGACGAAATTCGCCGTAAGGGCGTCCGTCCGGGCGATGAGGTCATCGTTCGCCGTGCTGGTGATGTCATTCCCGAGGTGGCCGGCCGTGCGCTGGCGTCGATGGATGACGACCGTGCAGAGTGGGACATGCCGACGCACTGCCCGGAATGTGGTTCTCCGGTGCACCATGAGGATGATGAAGCCGCCTATCGTTGTACGGGTGGCATGCATTGTCCGGCTCAGCGTCTGACGCGCCTGTGTCATGCGGTGGGTCGTGCAGCACTCGACATGGATGGCTTGTCCGAATCGACGCTGGAAAAGCTGCTGGCCGCCGGCAAGGTTGAAGGCCTGTCCGCTCTTTATGAGCTGACGGCTGACGATTTCCTGGAGCTGGAAGGCTTTGCCAAGGTGTCTGCCAACAAGATGGTGAAAGCCATCCAAGGTAGCGCCGGGCGCCCGCTCAAGCGCTTCATCTTTGCCCTGGGTATTCCTGGGGTGGGTGAAAGCACTGCACGCGACCTGGCGGCGACTTTCCGTAATTGGGAAGGCTTCCGCAAGGCCACTCGTGATGACCTGCTGGCTATCAAGGATGTGGGCCCGCGTACGGCGGATTCCATCATGGAATTCTGGGCAGATGCCTGGCAAGCGGATGATGCGGACAAGTTGGCATCGTTGGTGAAGCCGGAAGCTGAAGCCGAGCGTGGTGCACAGCCGCTGGCTGGCAAGACTATCGTCCTGACGGGCACCCTGAGCGTCTCTCGGGATGCGATGGCGGAGCGTCTGATTGCTGCGGGGGCCAAAATCTCCGGTAGCGTTTCGGCGAAGACGTCTGCAGTCGTTGCAGGTGAAGCTGCAGGGTCGAAGCTGACCAAGGCAACCGCGCTGGGTGTTCCGGTCTGGACCGAAGCTGATGTCGAGCAACTGTTGGGCGCTGTTTCGGCCTAATCCGATTGTCTTTCGAGTAGGCCTCTCCCGAGGCTTACAAAGGAATGCTCATGCGATATACGCACTATCAGGCGTCGTTCAAAGACTTCAACACGGGAGAGCTGGTGACTGAAGCTCGACCGTTTACTGAGGCTCAGCTTGCTGCGAACAACATTCATCATGAGGATGTTGCGCGTGGGATAACGGAGGATTCGGCGCACCGCCTGCTCACGCATTGGAACCGCTGCTGTTCGGCGACCTCTCGGTACTTTCTGTAATTCATTTACAACGGCCTTCCTTCTGGGAGGCCGTTTTTCTTGTGGGGTGCTGTCCGGCCCAGCCCACCAGGGGCAGGTGTAGAGCACGGCTAGTCGTTTTGTTCAAAGTGACTCGGCATGAGCTATACCCCCTAGGACAACCCAACAAGGAACTGTGATGAATGAAATCGAAATCGACGGCCACAAGTATGCTGCAGTCGAGTCGCCGGCGCCTGGCAAATGTGGGAACTGTGCGTTCAAAGAGGGGTTTGGCTGCAAGCTGGCTGAGCGCACTGGCAACGCCTTGGCTCATTGTTCAGGTAAGCACCGGCCTGACGGAAAGGATGTGAACTTTGTGCCCGCGCACCTAGTTCAGCAGGCGCAGCTCCAAAGCCTGATGCAGCAGTCTGGCGCGCCGCTTCTTGCGTGCAAAAAGGCCCTGAGAGTCAGCGACGGTGATTTTACCCGAGCGATGGGCTACCTCAAGACAGGCGCATGGAAATTCGGGTTGCTGATAAATTGAACCGGATTGCAGTGATTTAGCTTTCTGCCGTCGTTCCCTTTCTCGGGTTCGGCGGCATTTTCATTCTCAATTCCGGCCGGTGCGCTGCGCTCGATGCTCAAGGCCGACTTCAGGCGGTAGTTTGTAGTGCTAGCTAAAAAAGAAAACAGCGACTCGAAAGTCGCTGTTAAAAAGGGTGTTACACAACCGCAAGAGCGGGCTGAAGCACCTTGTAGATTTCCCAGGTGCGGGTGACGTCACCACAGCAGTAGATGGCAACCTTCTTGCCTTGACCGCCATAGACATAGTCCACAACCATGCTACCGTCGATTTCCTCACCATCGAGCTCAGCACCCTTCATCGCGATGCCGAGGGCTTCGCAAAGGACGTCAAGCTTGACGCGGCCGTTGTTACCAGCCCAGGCAATCATCGTGTCAAAAAGACGGTCAGATTCCCACGGCTTGGCTTGAATCGGGTAACCCGCCGGCAGTGCGAGCTGGGCATCCGGGGCGTCTTCGCCGAGGAGGTCCTTAAGCTGCTTGCCGATAATCACAACACGCTGGAACACGAATCGCAGGTCGAAACCCGAGATGTTGTGGCCGATGTATTGCGGCAGGCCTTCCTGACACTTCTGGTAGGCGCAGGTCTCGAACCAGTTCAGGAGCATGGCACGTTCAGCGAGAAGCGCAATCACGTTGCCGGCCTTGATGTCATCGACGGTGGCGCCGAAGTCTTCGAGGGTCGGCGAGACCGGCGTGCTGCCGTTCGTGCTGTAACCGATGCAGTAGATGCGACCGAACGCAGCCGAAAGACCAGTCTTGCGCCAGGCCAGGTCTGCTTCAGCCGCAGCAGCGTCACGAATGGCTTGAGCCTTGGCCGGAGCCTCGGTCGCCATCCATTCAGCGATGGTTTCAGCTTTCTTGAGGTTGCCGGGCGGTTTGATGGCCAGGCACTCAGCGTCAGCTACTTCCAGGGCTGCTTCCAGCAGTTCGATACGCTTGGCTTCGGGAGCGGGAAGGGTTTCGAGGTCAAAAATGTTCTTTTTCATGGTTTAGCGCCTCCAAAGCGCTATATCGGGTTGTCCAGCTAGGTATAGCGACCAATATCGAGGTTCTGCCGAGGTCCTTGAGTTTTTTTTCGTAGTGGCATTCGGGTGTGTTGAATTAATGTCCAGGTAGTGGGGTTGCTATCCTAGGGATGACACCCACAGCGACCTCCAAGCCCAAACGCCGCGACTGGGCGGCCCTTGACCGACAGCACCAGCGGCGCGGCACCTTGGCCTTCACTCTCC
>RRZU012817083.1_pt1 | contig 12374 bp, 8 predicted proteins | sample 2165561 | NCBI WGS metagenome assembly RRZU01 (sample SAMN10456909, study PRJNA506462) | wastewater metagenome | isolation source: wastewater sludge | place: USA: Moscow, Idaho | reverse complement strand
GCCCGTTGCCGGCCGACCGTCGCCAGGTGACCATCACCACTGCACGGGAGGACGCCTCGGGTCGTGATCGGCCTGGCAGAGTGGAGCCCGTGAGCTCGCCCACCGGTTCCCCCGGGGCCACCGCCCCCCTGCACGACCTCCGCGTCCTCGACCTCGACCCCCGGCGCTCCGTCACAGGCGTCGGCTGCGTCGGCCCCCTCCGCGGTCGCGCCCACGGGCGCGCGTCGACGAGCGGCCTCGCCGCGCCGGAACCGCGCGGCGGGCAAGGGGACTCGCTCGACCCCGGACACGATGCGCCGGTTGTCCGCGCTCGGGTTGCTCGCCGGTGTCCTCACCGGAGCGGCGTCCTACACGGCGGTGACCTCCGCCGACGCGGCCGCGCGCGAGGCGGCCTGGTCGGCGCATGTCGCGGCGACGACCGCCGAGGCCCAGGTCGCGATCGCCCAGTCGCGGTCCGCGGCCGCGACGGCCGTGCTCACCGACTCCTCCTCGACCGCGACGACGAACTCGAGCACCGCCATCGACTCCCTCGTCACCGCCTCGGACCGCCTGACGAACGCGGCCGGCGCGGCTCAGGACGAGGCGACGCTCGCGACGATCTCCGCCGCCCAGGAGGCCCTGCCGCCGTACGCCGCCGCCGTGGGCGCGGCGACGACCGCCGCGGGGAGCGGATCGGGTGTCTCGTCGGCGGCCGCCACCCGGCTGCGCTCCGGTGACGAGGCCGTGGCCGCCGCGTCGGCACCCCTGCAGGGCCTCGTGTCGCAGCAGCTCACCGACGTCGAGGACGCGCAGACGTTCGCCTCCCTCTCGGCGGCGTTGCCGATCGTCGTCGGGGGCGCCGCGACCGTGCTCCTGGTCGGGAGCATGGTCTGGCTCGCCCGCAAGACGCGCCGGGTCATCAACCCGCCGCTGCTCATCGGCACGGTGCTCGTCGCGGGGACGACCGTCTTCAGCGCCGGGGCGGCCGTGCAGTCCTCGGTCGTCGTCGGCGGCGCCGCCGACGGCGCCACGGCCCTCAAGAGCCAGAGCGTCGTGCTCGCCGCGGCGCACGAGGCGCGGGCCGCCGAGCTGCAGTCAGCCCTGGCCGGGTCGACGGCGCAGGTCCAGGCCGCGGGTCAGCAGGCGCAGGACGCGGCCGCGCGAGCCGACGCCGCCGGCGCCGCCGCCAACCCGGCGTGGACGACCTACGTGCAGTCCCAGAAGCAGACCCTGTCCGCCGCCCCGAACGACCGCGCCAAGGCCGTGACGAACGCGACGACGACCTCGGCCACAGCTTTCGCCGCCTTCGTCAAGGAGGCCGGCGCGGTGACCGCGACGACGCACAACGATGCGGGCGCCCCGGCCGCCGGGAGCACCCTGCCCTGGCTCGCCCTCCTCGCCGGGCTCGGCGGCGGCTCCCTCGCCTGGATCGGGCTCGACCGACGACTCAAGGACTACCGATGAGCAGCCAGTTCGCGCTCGCCCCGAGCGCCCCCGGCGCGATGGGCGAGGACGTCGCCCCCGAGGCGCTGCTGAGCTACCTGCGCGAGCTCGGCACGTGGCGGGATCGCCGCAAGACCGAGCTCGACCAGCTCGACGAGGCCTGCCTGCGCTCCCCCGAGCGCGACGCCCTGACCGGCGACGTCATGCTCTCGATGGCGCTGTGGCAGGCCGTCGCCCACCGCCACGACCTCCTCGAGGCGACGTGGGACTCCGGGCGCGTGCTGGAGACCGAGCGGCGCCGCATGACGACGCTCATCTGGGGGCGTCTGGACCAGCGGGCCGCGCAGGGCAATGCGCTCGCCGTGAGCCTGCCCGAGGCGTGCCGACTGTCGGACACTCTCGCCGCCTCGCTGCGCTCGCGGCTGCGGCTCGAAGGTGCCGAGCCCGACGTGTCGGCGCGGGTCCGCGATCTGCGCGCCCAGGTGGAGCGGATCCGCGACCAGGTGGCCGCGATCCCCTCCTCCCGCCGCGAATCGGCCCAGCAGGTGCTCATCGGCCTCGACCGGCGGCTCGTCGACGTCGCCGACCGGGCCAAGCGCGGCGCCGACGTCGGCGGCCTCATCCCCGCCCTCGAGGAGGACGCCTCGCGCACCGAGCGTGACCTCATCGTCGCCGCCTCGCGACGGGCCCAGACCAAGCACGACCTCGCGACTGCCCGGCAGCGACGCGACGAGCTCGCCGCCCGCGGGCAGGCCCTGAGCCGGCTCGCCGCGACGGCCGTCGCCGCCGTGGCCCCCGCGCCGCGCCTGGCCGTCCCCGACGTCACCGCGCTCGGCGACCCCGCCCCGGAGGACATCGAGGCCTACCTGCACCGGCTCGACCGCGTCGAGGCCGCCCTTGAGACGGTCCAGGGCGCCTACGGCCAGGCCCTGGCCCGCCGCGACGAGCTCGCCGGGCAGATCGAGGCCTACGCCGCCAAGGCCGCGACCCTCTCGGGCGGCTCGAGCACGCCCGCACCCGGCGCCGGTTCGGGCCCGTCCGGGTCGCGGACCGAAGCTGCCGACGACCTGGGCGCCCTGCGCGCCCGGGCGACCGAGGTCCTCGCCCACACTCCCGTCGACCTCGCCCGTCTCGCCGGCCTCGCCGCCGCGCAGCAGGCCTACCTCACCGCCTACGAGAAGGCCGAGACCGCTGGCGGACCGGGACCGGGAGGTGCCCGATGAGCACCAGGGCATGCACCCAGACGGGGTGCCCCGGCACCTATTCCGATGGGTACTGCGACTACTGCGGCTTCCCCGAGCCTGCGGGCGGCTCGGGGCAGGGCACGGGCAGCGGCTCGGGCATCCCGACGGCGACCGCCGCCTCGACCCTGGCCCAGGAGGAGGCCGAGCGTCACCGCTCGCCGAGCGGCGCCGGCACGGGCGCCGACACCACCGGCGGGGGCAGCACGCCGGCCACCGGGGCGGGTGGGCCGACGTCCGGCGCGACCGGCCCCGACGCGTGGGTCGGCAGCACGGGCAGCAGGGGGACCCACGGCCCCGGCAGCTCGGCGCTACCCCCGGAGCAGCAGGCCGTCGTCGTCCCCCACGTCGCCGGGCATCGCCCCGGCGCGCGCGGACCCCGGGGAGCCCGGAGTGTGGCGCTGGGGAGCGCGCGCGGCACCGGCGCGACGCGTCGCGTCGGACCGGGGCTGCGGCGGACCCGCGGCTCGAGCCTGGGCGCCGGGCTCACCACCGTGCCCACCGCCCCGAGCAGCGATCCGGCCGACGCCGTCATGGCCCGGCCCGAGGTGCCCGAGGAGAAGCGGAACTGCCCCTCGTGCGGCACACCGGTCGGCCGCGGTCGGGGGGATGCGCCGGGTCGCACCGAGGGCTACTGCCCCAAGTGCCGCAACCCCTACTCCTTCACCCCCAAGCTGCACCCCGGCGATCTCGTCGGCGGCCAGTACGAGGTCGTCGGCTGCCTCGCCCACGGCGGCCTGGGCTGGATCTACCTCGCGCGCGACAAGAACGTCTCCGACCGCTGGGTCGTGCTCAAGGGCCTGCTCAACGCCGGGGATGCCGACGCGCTCGCGGCCGCGGTCGCCGAGCAGCGCTTCCTCGCCCAGGTCGAGCACCCGCACATCGTCGAGGTCTACAACGTCGTGACCCACGACGGCGCGGCCTACACGGTGATGGAGTACGTCGGCGGCACGAGCCTCAAGGAGCTGCTCAAGGAGCGGATGGCGGCCAACGGCGGGGTCTACGACCCGCTGCCCGTCGAGCACGCGCTCGCCTTCGTGCTCGAGATCCTGCCCGCCTTCGCCTACCTGCACGATCTCGGGCTGCTCTACTGCGACTTCAAGCCGGACAACCTCATCCAGGTCGGGGACTCGGTCAAGCTCATCGACCTCGGCGGGATGCGCCGGATCGATGATCTGGACTCCCCGATCTACGGCACGGTCGGCTATCAGGCGCCCGAGATCGCCGAGGTCGGCCCGTCGGTGCCGTCGGACATCTACACGATCGGGCGCACCCTGGCCGTGCTGACGACGGAGTTCCGCGGCTACCAGACGCGCTACGCCACTTCGCTGCCGCCGGTCTCGACGATGCCGGCGTTCGAGCGGCACGAGTCGTTCTACCGGCTCGTCGCCAAGGCGTGCGCGCTCGACCCGGCCGACCGCTTCCAGACGATCGAGGAGCTGCGCGTCCAGCTCTACGGCGTGCTCCGCCAGGTCGTCGCGGAGCGGCGCGGCGGGGGCGCGGCGAGCCAGACGATCCCGAGCACCCACTTCGACGCGCCGGTCGTCACCGGCGACTCCCTCGGCTGGTGGGAGCTGCCGGCGCTGCGCGTCGACGAGCACGACCCGATGCTCGGCTGGCTCCAGACCCTGCGCGAGCTCGACCCGGCCCGCCGGGAGAGCGAGCTCGCCTCGGCGCCGGAGCAGTCCGCCGAGGTGCTCCTCGAGCGGGCTCGGACCGCGCTCTACGCCGGTCGGCACGCCGAGGTCGTCTCCGCGACCGACGCCCTGCTCACCCAGGACCCGTGGGACTGGCGGGCCTTGTGGATCCTCGGGATCGACGCCCTCGCCCGGGACGACACCGCGGGAGCGGAGGCGGCGTTCACGACGGTGCACGAGCAGGTGCCCGGGGAGTTGGCGCCCCGGCTCGCGCTCGGGCTGACCCACGAGCTCGCGGGCGCGGGCGACACCGCGGAGGCGGACTACCTCACGTGCCTGCGGACCGACGCCGCCTACACGACGGCCGCCGCCTTCGGCCTCGCGCGGCTGCGCTCGGCGCGCGGGGACAGCCGCGGGGCCATCACCGCGCTCGACCTCGTGCCGCCGGCCGCGTCGGCCTTCGGGCGGGCCCGGTGGCTGCGCGCCGAACTCTCCGTGCACCAGAGCGGCGACCTCGCGGCCTTCGACCAGGCGCTGCGCGACGGCGATCGACTCGACGCGGCGCCGATCCAGCGCGCCGACTTCCGCGTCCGGGTGCTCGAGCAGGCCCTCGCCGCCGTCACCGCGACGACGCCGCCACGCGGCACCACGGTCGGTGGCGTCGCGGCGACCCCGCGGCGACTGCGGGTCGCGCTAGAGGACGCCTACCGGGGGCTCGCCGCCCTCACCACCGAGCCCGGCGACCGCGCCGCGCTCGTCGACAAGGCCAACGAGGTGCGCCCATGGAGCCTGACGTGACGGAGCCTGGCATGAAGGAGCCCGAGATGACGGACCCGAGGAACGCCGAGCCCGGCGAGGTCGGCGAGGTCGGCGACCCGAGCACGGCCACCCCCGGCACAGCCGACCCGGGAGTGGGCTCCTCGACCACCGCCGATGCCGACGCCGCGCCTGGCTCGGAGCCGCCGGCGGCCGGCGAGGTGCCGGTCACGCCGCTCTCGCCCCCGTCCCCCGACGTGCCCGGCGCGACGGCAGCATCCGGCGCGCCCGCCGGATCGTCGGTCCCGACGGGGTCGACCTGGCCTGCCGAGCCACAGGGCGGCCCCGCATTCGCGGCGTCCCCCGACAGCGCGGCGACCCCTGAGGTCGCGGCGACCCCTGCCCCTGCGGCTCGCGCTGTCGATGCGGCGGCCCCCGGAGGCGACGGCATGCTCGTGCTGGGCGCTCCCGCGACGCCCGCTCCGGCCCCGCCGCCACCCCCGCCCGTGCCCCAGGGTCCGCCGTGCACGGACTGTGGCGGACAGTTCGGCGCAGACGGCTACTGCGAGCAGTGCGGGGCGCGCCGCCCCAACCCGCGCCACCACTACGAGCGCGTCGCCCCCGACAGCGCGGGGACGACGCAGGCCTCGCCCCAGCGCGACGCGGCCACCCAGGCGACGGCTCACGTAGCGCCCGACGCGGGAGCTGCGGGGACGACCGACGCGGCACCGGCCTGGGTCGGCGGGGTCTGCGACCGCGGGATCCGCCACGTGAGCAACGAGGACGCCCTGGCCCTCTACGCCGAAGGCGGGAGTCCGCGCCGCGCGGCCCTCGTCGTCTGCGACGGGGTGAGCACGGCCCGGCGCTCCTCCCGCGCGAGTCAGGCCGCCGCCGACGCCGCCCTCGGCGTCCTCGCCTCGACCCGCTCCCGGGGTCTCGCGGGCGTCGCCTCCGCCCTCGTCGGGGCGCTGGGCAGCCGCCTGGACGCCGCCACCGACGCCGCGGTCGAGGCAGTCCTCGACGTGACACACGGCCCGGAGACCGACGAGGATCGCGAGGACACCGGGATCGTCCACCTATCCGACCCCGCCTGCACCTTCGTCGCCGCCGTCATCGACGGCAACACCGCGGTCGTCGGCTCGGTCGGGGACTCCCGCGGCTATTGGCTGCCCGACGACCACGCGGCCCAGCTCCTCACCCGCGACGATTCGTGGTCGGAGGAGCAGATCGCCCTCGGGGTGCCCCGCGAGGTCGCCGAGGCCGCCCCGCAGGCGCACTCGATCACCCGCTGGCTCGGCACCGACGCCCCCGACCACACGCCGGCGAAGACGACCCTCGAGTTCGACGCGCCCGGTTGGCTGCTCCTGTGCAGCGACGGGCTGTGGAACTACGCCTCCGAGCCCGCGGCGATCCGCCGGGTCGTCGACGAGATCGCCCCGACCCTCGGTGCGAATCCCCCGCCGGTCGCTCTCGCCCGCCGCCTCGTCGAATGGGCCAACGCCCAGGGCGGTCGCGACAACATCACCGTCGCGCTCGCACGCATCGACGCCCCGCCCGCCGACTCCGGGCCGGCGACCTCCTTGGACGTGCCTGCGCACGCAGGGAGCGCACCCGATCAGATCCCGGCCGAGCAGACCTCGGCCCCCTCGACTCCGCAGGAAGGACAGCGCTGATGGCCGACTTCTCCGCAGCCGTCTACCAGAACGAGTTCCTCCCCGACGGCGGGACCGACGTCCACGCCATCGTCACCGTGACGTGCTCCGGCGCCGGTGGCGCCGGGCAGAGCGACGCCGGTGACGCCGGCGAGATCATCGTCGTCGACACCTCCGGCTCGATGGAGGAGGCCGGGGTCGCGGCGGCGCAGTACGCGGCGGCCGCGGCGCTCGACCAGATCCTCGACGGGGTGTGGTTCGCCGTCATCGCCGGCAACCACCAGGCGCGCCTGTGCTTCCCCGACGGCTACTCCGCCGCGATGGTCCGCATGGACCCGGCGACCCGCGCCGCCGCCAAGGCGTCGCTGACCCGCCTCTACGCCGACGGCGGCACGGCGATGGGCACGTGGCTGCTCGCGGCGGCCCAGCTCTTCGACACCGTCCCCTCGCTGACCCAGCGGCACGTCATCCTCCTCACCGACGGGGAGAACCAGCACGAGACGCCCCAGCAGCTCTCCCAGGCGATCGCGACCGTGCGCGGCCGGTTCCAGGCCGACTGCCGGGGCCTCGGGGCCGCCTGGCAGGTCGACGAGGTCCGCCGCATCGCCCAGGCGCTCATGGGGACCGTCGATCTCATCCCGCGGCGTGAGGACATGGCGCTGGAGTTCGAGTCGCTCATGCGGACCTCGATGGGCCGCGGGGTCGCCTCGGCGTCGCTGCGCGTCTGGGCCCCGCAGGGCGCGGAGGTGCTCTTCGTCCGCCAGGTCGCCCCGACCCTGGAGGACATGACGAACCGGCGACAGAGCGTCAACCCGCTGACCGGCAGCTACCCGACCGGATCGTGGGGCGATGAGTCCCGCGACTTCCACGTCGCCGTGCGCCTGCCCGCGAAGTCGGTCGGCGCCGAGCAGCTCGCCGCCCGCGTGCAGCTGGCCGTCGGCGAGGAGGTCGTCGCCCAGGGTCTCGTCAAGGCGAAGTGGTCGGCCGACGACTCGCTCACCGCGCGCATCAATCCCGAGGTCGCCCACTACACCGGGCAGACCGAGCTCGCCTCGGCGATCCAGCAGGGCCTCGCGGCGAAGGCCGTCGGTGACGACACGACCGCGACCTCCAAGCTGGGCCGCGCGGTGCAGCTCGCCGCGCAGACCGGCGACGACGGGGCGACGAACCGGCTGCGCCGCGTCGTCGACATCGACGACGCCGCGACCGGGGCTGTCCGGCTGCGCCGCGGCGTCGACCGGCTCGACGAGATGGCCCTCGACACCGCCTCGACGAAGACGACCCGGGTGCGCAAGTGAGCGCGATCTGTCCGCTCGGGCACACCTCCGACAGCGAGGACTACTGCGACACCTGCGGCAGCCCGATGGGCTCGACCGCCGGCGGCTCGGCCTCCGCCGGATCGGCAGCGGCGCCGACATCTGCCGGGGGCGCCGCGACCGGCTTCGGAGCGGCCGGCTCCGGGCCGGAGGGCGCCCCGCCCGCGCCGACGACCCAGCAATGCCCCAACTGCGACACGGTCAACGTCGCCGACGCCCTCTTCTGCGAGGCGTGCGGCTACGACTTCACGACCGGGGTCATGCCCCGGCCCATCGCCCTGGCCGACGGCTCCTACCTCGCCCCGATGGAGCCCCGGCAGCCCACCGAACCCGCAGAGTCCGCAGACCCCGATGCGCCCCCCGAGACGGCCGTCGCACCGGAGGCAGGAGCCACCGAGGGGTCGGACTCGACAGCAGCCGGCCCGGCCACCGATGCCGCGGAGCCGTCCGCCGACGAGACTCCGGCGCGCTCGGGCGAGTCGGCCGGCGACAGCGCCTCGCCGAGCGTCGAGGCCGGCGTCGACGACGACGAGGCCACCGAGTCGGCCACCGAGTCGGCCGTCGAGGCGGCCACCGAGCCGGACGTCGCGTCGGACGTCGAGGCGGAGTCGTCCGGTCCTGTCGTTGCGCCCGCTCCGAAGACGCCCGCTGGCGAGACGGCGGCCGAGGCCGAGTCCTCGAGCCACCTCGCCACACCCGCTCCCGCCGGCCCTGCGGCCGCTGCACCGAGCCCAAGTCCAAGCCCGAGCGCGGGCGCGGGCGAAGCCCCCTCGGGCAAGCTCGCGGCCTACCGCCCGCCGTCGCGCGAGACGGCGAAGGACTGGATCGTCGAGGTCTGGATCGACCCGGACTGGTACGCAGTGCAGGGCAGCGACGAGCCGTGCCCCTCTCCCGGCATCCCGGAGATCGTCGCGCTGCGCGACGGCGCCCTCGTCGGTCGACCGTCGGCCAGTCGGCGGATCCACCCCGACATCGACGTGGGCACCGACACCGGTGTGAGCCGGAGCCAGGCGCTCCTGTCGACCGACGGTCATCGCTGGTGGGTCGAGGATCTGGACTCCTCGAACGGCACCTTCGTCGGCCCGGCGAGCGGCCCCCTGCCCGTCGACCCGATCGCCTCGCGCGTCGAGGTCGACGCCGACGATCGGATCTACGTCGGGGCCTGGACCCGCCTCGTCGTCCGCCCCGCGACCGACTCCGAGCGCGCCGGCCAGGGCTGAACCCGCTCCGGGCAGGCAGCCCGGGCAGCCGACAGATCCCCCAACGCGACAGATCCGCCAACTGATCAGGCGCATCAGGCGGATCAGGCGTCGGTCGCCTCCGGGCCGCCCGACGCACCGGAGGCCGTGGCCGGCCCTGTGCGAGAGACGCCGGCCGCGGTGTCCGACACCGAGCCCGATGCGCTGTCCGACGCCGGATCCGACCCGGCGCCGGTGCCGCCGGCGGCGGCGGGTTCACGGCCGTGTCGGTGATGCCCGGCGCCCACGAGCGAGGACTCGTCGATGACGACATGCCCCCACTCGTCGCGCCGCATCGGCAGATGGGCCGCGCGGATGGTCGCATTGAGGAAGGCGACGATCGGCACGGCGAAGAGCGCGCCGGCGATCCCGCCGAAGGTCGTGCCGGCGAGCACGGCCATCGCGACGCCGAGCGGGTGCACCTCGACCGTCCGCGCCATGATGAACGGCTGGAGCAGGTGCGCCTCGACCTGGATGAGCACGAGGATCGTCACGGCGACGACGAAGGCGGCCGCCGGCCCGTGCTCGATGAGGCTGACGACGACGCACAGCGTGCCCGTCACGGTCATGCCGAGGATCGGGATGTAGGACCCGACGAAGATGAGCACCGACAGCGCCGTCGCCATCGGCACGCGCAGCACGACGAGCACGACGAAGACCGTCGAGGCGTGCAGCAGCGCGATGATCGTCTGCCCGCGCATGAAGCCGCCGAGGGTCCGCCAGCCGAAGCGCCCGACCGCGTCGAGCCGCGCGCGCGACGACATCGGCAGGAGCGAGAGCACCCACGACCAGATCCGGTCGCCGTCGCGCAGCAGGAAGAACGTCGCGAGCAGCAGGAGCAGCGCCCCGGCGAGCACGTGCGAGAGCGCAGACAGCGTCGTGAGCGCCCCGCTGACGAGCCGCTCCTGGTTCGAGGTCAGGACGCGCTGCAGCTCCTGGCTGTACTGCTCGACCTGCGCATCGGACAGCTGCAGCGGACCGGCCTGGAACCACGTCGCCGCGACGTCGAACATCGCCGTGAGCTGCTCGGCCAGGCGCGGGGCATTGGTGCGCACCTGGGTGTAGATGAAGCCGGTGATGAGCCCGATGACCGCGACCCCCACGAGGAGCGCGCAGAAGGCGGCGAGCGAGTGCGGCACCCCGACCCGATCGCGCAGCCACCGCTGCACGGGGGCGAGCACGGCCGTGAGCAGGAGCGCGACGACGAAGGGGATCGTGACGATCGGCATCATCGCCAGGACCTTGAGCACGACGAGCACGACGGCGCCGATGACGAGGAAGCGCCAGCACCACGCCGCGGCCTCCCGCATCGCATCCGGCACGGTACGCCCCGAGCTGACGACGGCGCCCGGCGCGTCGGACATCGACGGCCCGTCTTCCCACTCCACGGGGTGACTCGGGCGCTGCCGCAGCCGCGCCTCGCGCGTGAGGCGGGCCTCGCGCGCCTGGCTCGTCAGCGTCCCGAGCCGGTCGTAGACCGACGCGGCGCGCCCCCGACGCTCACCGTCGGCTTTCCCGAAGTCGTCCTGCTCCATGCATTGCCCCGCGTCGGCTCTGGCCCGGACCCCCATGTCCCGCGCTCGTCGTTCCATTGTGCGCGAGGTCGATCACACCCTCGTCACAGGTGTCGCCGGATGTCGACGAAACGGACAGTGCGCTGGTCGGCTCAGGCGCCGAAGGCGAATCCCGACGTCGACTCGACCCGCCGCCGCGCGCGGAAGAGGGCGTCCCACGCGACGACCGTCCCCTCCTCCGTCTCGACCTCCCGGGCGACGCGACCGGAGCGCTCGAGGCTCAGCGCCCCGGAGCCGAGGTGATCCTGCAGGTCCCCCTCGATGTCGGCACCGGTGAAGAGGATCGCCGCCTCCTGCGGGCCGCCGACCCCCTCGGTGAGATTCGTCGTGTCGTGCCCGACGACGAGCAGCGTGCCGCCCGGCCGCAGGGCGCGCACGCAGTTGCGCAGCATCTCGCGCCGCTCGTAGTCGGGCAGGTGCACATAGGTCGACAGGACGAGGTCGTAGGCCGAGGTCGGCATCTCGTATGTGAGCACGTCGCCCTGCACCCACGAGATCCGCTCGGCGTCGGCCGGTGCGAGCACCGCGGCGGCCTCCTGTCGGGCCTTGGCGAGCGCGTTCTCGGCGAAGTCGACGGCCGTCACGACCCAGCCCTGCTCGGCGAGCCACATCGCGTTGCGGCCCTCACCGCAGCCGAGGTCGAGCGCGTCTCCGGGGATGTGCCCCTCGAGCTGGGCGACGACCCATCGGTTAGGTGATGTAGGCCACACCAGATCGCTGCCGCTGTAGCGCTCGTTCCAACTCGTCTTGTCCATCTCGCTACTCCTGTCGAGGGATTCGCGCCACTGCGGCCACCTCGCGCCGTGATCGGGGGACGATGGTCGTGGCACCCGCCTCGCTCGACGGTAGCGGAGTCGGGACCTTCGGCCTACAGACGCGAAGCGGGCAGGGCGATGCTGTCACTGGCGGGGATGCCCCCGCCCGCCCCATCGGCGCGGCCGCGTCGGGGGCGCCGGAGTCACAGGGGAGAAAAGCGGATGGACGCCCTCGATCTCGCGCGATGGCAATTCGCCATCACGACCGTCTACCACTTCTGGTTCGTGCCGGTCACGATCGGGATGTCCGCGATTGTCGCCGGATTCCACACGGCGTACGTGCGCACCCACGACCCGAAGATGTACAAGCTGACGAAGTTCTTCGGCAAGCTCTTCGTCATCAACTTCGCCCTCGGGCTCGTCACCGGCATCGTGCAGGAGTTCCAGTTCGGCATGAACTGGAGCGACTACTCGCGCTATGTCGGCGACATCTTCGGCGCGCCTCTGGCCTTCGAGGCGCTGCTCGCCTTCTTCCTCGAGTCGACCTTCCTCGGTCTGTGGCTCTTCGGCTGGGGCAAGCTCCCGGAGAAGCTGCACGCCGCGGCGATGTGGCTCGTCCACATCGGCACCGTCCTGTCGGCCTACTTCATCCTCGCCGCGAACTCGTTCATGCAGCACCCGGTCGGCGCCCAGTACAACCCGGTGACCAAGCGCGCCGAGCTGACCGACTTCGCCGCGGTGCTCTTCAACAAGGTCCAGCTCGTCACGTTCCCGCACGTCATC
>RRZU011501954.1_pt1 | contig 12374 bp, 12 predicted proteins | sample 2165561 | NCBI WGS metagenome assembly RRZU01 (sample SAMN10456909, study PRJNA506462) | wastewater metagenome | isolation source: wastewater sludge | place: USA: Moscow, Idaho | reverse complement strand
TCTCCGCCATCGGTCCACTTTCTGCCGAGGAATGGTGACCAGTCAACGGCGTACTTGCTCTTGAAGTTGCTGAGTACGGGGTCAACGGTGTGGGTACCCGCATCCATCGCAGCGCGGTAGGCTTTGACCATGTCATCGCCAAGTGTCTCACCCAAGCCTTGGGCTGCCAGCTTATCGGCATACAGCTTGCGTGTGCCTGGGTGGGCCGCGATTTTCTTGTACATCAGCGGCTGGGTCAGCGAGGGAGTGTCTTGCTCGTTGTGGCCCAGTTTGCGGAAACAGGTGATGTCGAGCACCACATCTTGGCGGAATTCCATGCGGAACTCCAAGGCCAACTGGGTGGCCAGCACAACGGCTTCAGGATCGTCGCCATTGACGTGCAGCACGGGTGCTTCCACCATCTTGACGATGTCGGTGCAATATGCGGTGGAACGCATATCGCGGGGGTCGGAAGTGGTGAAACCGATCTGGTTGTTGATGATCAGGTGAACCGTACCGCCAGTGGTGTAGCCACGGGTTTGGGCCAGCGCCAGTGTTTCCTGGTTGACACCTTGGCCACCGACAGCGGAATCGCCATGCACCAGAACGGGCAATACCTGATGGCCACGCGGATCGCCACGGCGGTCCATGCGAGCACGCACCGAACCTTCAACCACAGGGTTGACGATTTCCAGGTGGGATGGGTTGAAGGCCAGCGACAAATGCACAGGGCCGCCGGGCGTAGCCAGGTCAGAGCTGAAACCCTGGTGGTACTTCACGTCACCAGCGGGCAAATCTTCAGGTGCGGTGTGATCAAACTCGGCGAACAAGTCTTTGGGCATCTTGCCCAAAGTGTTGACCAGCACGTTCAGGCGACCACGGTGGGCCATGCCGATCACGATTTCCTGGACACCCTTGGCACCTGCTGACTGGATCAGCTCGTCCATCGCAGCAATGAAACTTTCACCGCCTTCGAGGGAGAAGCGTTTTTGCCCGACATACTTGGTATGGAGGAAACGCTCCAAGCCTTCAGCAGCAGTCAGACGATCCAGGATGTGTTTTTTCTTTTCAGCACTGAAACTGGGCTTGCTGCGGATGCTTTCCAGCTTCTGTTGCCACCAGCGCTTCTGGTTCTGGTCGGTGGTGTGCATGTATTCAGCACCGATGGTGCCGCAATACGTTTCGCGCAACGCATTCAGCAGTTCGCGCAGGGACATGGTGTCCCGACCAAAGAAAGTGTTGCTGGTGTTGAACACGGTTTCCAGATCGGCATCGGTCAAACCGTAGAAAGACAGTTCCAGCTCTGGAATGTGATCGCGTTCTTTGCGTTTGAGGGGATCCAGATCAGCCCAGCGAGAACCCACGTTGCGGTAGGCCGCAATCAGCTGTTGGGTGTGAACACGCTTGCGCCCCATTTCGGAATCTGGATTCGCCAGAACCACACGGGTCGTCCCTTGCTTGGCACGTTCCGCAAACGCATTGATGACAGGCAGATGGGGCACATCACGCGCATCTGTTCCATCGCCAGCAGGCACATGCTGAAGCGCGTCGAAATAGCTGCGCCATGTATCCGGGACACTGCCGGGATTAGACAGATAGTTTTCGTACATCTCTTCGACATACGGAGCGTTGCCGCCAAAAAGGTACGTACTGCCCTGGTAGGCACCGTAAACGTTGTTAGTCTCACTCATTGTTTCGCTGACCTCGGTTTCCCTCTGGGAAACATTAGTTGGTTGATAAAACCTTCCGCGACACGGCTGAACCGTTGGGCGGATGCGACTGTGACAGGAAGGGCCAAGTTATGCAGCATGCGATTGTCGCACCAGGATGTGGCCAAACGGGTTGGCACATGCCCAAAAATGGAACAAAAAGACAAACGGGCAGATGGTGTTGCACAGCGTCAACTGGTCAGCAAAATGTCAGCATGACAATTGCCGCATGCATAGGTTTGACGCAAATTCAGCTGATTAACTTTGCCTGATATCACGCGCATCGTAAAAAAAGCACCCGCTCTTTGTTAAAAGACTGGGTGCTTTGAGCCGTGTCACGCGGGTGATTTGTGATCAGTGCGTGACACTGTCCTTGATTTGCTGAAGAGCGGCAGGATCTTCCATTGTGGTCAGATCACCTGCATCGCGACCTTCACAGACAGCCTGGATGGCCCGGCGCAACAGCTTGCCGCTGCGGGTCTTGGGCAGCACGGTTACAAAACGGATGCGTGCAGGGCGCGCCACCGCACCCAACTGGTCATCCACCACCTTCATGATGACGGCTTCAAGTTTTTGTGCATCGGCTTCAGTGGATGCCACACTGGGGTCTTTCAGCACGGCAAACGCAACGGCAACCTGACCTTTCAGCTGGTCGGCGACACCCACCACGGCCACTTCGGCCACATTGGGGTGGCTGGAAATGCTTTCCTCAATTTCCCGTGTGCCCAAGCGATGTCCTGCAACGTTGATCACGTCATCGGTACGGCCCAAGATAAAGAAGTAACCATCTTCATCTTTCACGCCCCAGTCGAAGGTGGAGTACATCACCTTGTTGTGGATGCTGGACCAGTAGGTGCTGACATAACGCTTGTCGTCTCCCCACACGGTTTGCAGACAGCCGGGAGGCAGTGGGCCATTGACAGCAATCACGCCCTTCTTGTTGGCCTCGGTGATTTCTTCGCCGGTGGTTTCGTCAATCAGCTGCACATCAAAGCCGTACACGGCTTTGCCGGGAGATCCAAACTTGGTTGGGGCTTGTTCCACACCGTTACAGATGGCCATGATGGGCCAGCCCGTTTCAGTTTGCCAGTAGTTGTCAATGATGGGCTTGTTCAGGGCACCGCCAATCCAGGTGGCGGTGGGTTCATCCAGCGGCTCACCAGCCAGGAACAAGGCTTTCAGACTGGACAAATCATATTTCGTGAGATAGGACGGGTCTTGCTTCTTGAGCACGCGTGCTGCCGTGGGTGCGCTGAACATGACGCTGACCTTGTACTTCTCGACCAGCTGCCACCAGATGCCTGCATCGGGACGAATGGGGAGACCCTCGTACATGATGGTGGCCATGCCATTGATCAGCGGGCCATAGATGATGTAGCTGTGCCCCACCACCCAGCCGATGTCAGAAGTAGAAAAATACGTCTCACCAGGGTTGCCCATGTAAATGTGTTTCATGGACGCAGCCAACGCCACAGCGTAGCCAGCGGTGTCACGCTGAACACCCTTTGGCTTGCCCGTGGTGCCTGATGTGTACAGGATGTAGCTTGGGTGGGTGCTGTCCACCCATTCGCAGGGCACAACGGTGTCCATGTTGGCCTGGCGCAGGGTGGCGTAATCTTGGTCGCGACCTTCAACGGGGTGCAAATCGGCCAAGCCACGGTTCACCATCAGCACATTGGCAGGCTTGTGAGAGGACAGGCGAATGGCTTCGTCCAGCAAATGCTTGTAAGGCACAACCTTGCCACCACGCATGCCGGCATCTGCACTGATGATCAGGGTCGGCGTGGCATCTTCAATCCGGCTTGCCAGGGCGTGACTGGCAAAACCACCGAACACCACAGAGTGAATGGCACCAATGCGCACGCAAGCCAACATGGCAAAGCAGGCTTCGGCAATCATGGGCATGTAAATCAGGACGCGATCGCCCTTCTTCACACCCAGGTCTTTGAGAATAGCCGCCATGCGTTGCACTTCAGCATGCAACTCTTTGAAACTGTAGGCTTTTTCGATATTGGTTTCTGTGGAAACAAAAATCAGAGCATTTTGGTCACCACGGGTAGCCAAATGACGATCCACCGCGTTATGGCAAAGATTTGTTTGACCGCCAGCAAACCACCTGGCAAAAGGTGGATTGGAGTAATCACACACTTGGTCAAATGGTTTATGCCAGTCAATCAACTGCGATTGCTCACCCCAGAAACCATCTCTGTCGTCAATGGAACGGCGGAAAAAATCGGCGTAACTGCTCATGTATCGTCTCCATGCATGTGGGTAAATCTGAATTCATAATTATGGTCAGAGGCGCTTTCTGATAACTGACGCATTGCAGCCCACATGCCTCTATTTGATCAGGGCAAGTGCAGCCCGAAAACTGGGATGCTCACAAGTTCTGACCCATTCAAAAATCACCATCTCAGTTGTCACCAGCTCGGCCCCTGCGCCTGCCAACCTGTCGAATGCGGAATCCCGGTTTCTTTCTGTCCGTGAGCTGCAAGCATCGGTCACAACCCAAACGTCAAACTCCTGTTCCAACAACTCCAAAGCTGTCTGCAACAAACAGACATGCGCCTCGCACCCAGCCACAACCAAGGTGTTGCGCTCAGCTGAGGCTGGCGCTGCTGGTTTCTGCAAATGCTTGGGCAAGCTCCTGGCATTGCCCGAGGCCTGTTTGGGTGGTGGACGCAACCGGTCTGCCAGACCATCCGCAACAGCACTGAAATGCATTTTGGTCAGCGTGGTGCGACACAGGCTTTTCAGCTCTGCATCATTGGGGCCAAGACGATCCGGGTTTTGCTCGGTTCCCCAGACAGGCAAACCCAGCAAATTGGCTGCCTTGGCAAGGCGGACAGCATTGGCCAAGGCACTTGCACCTTCGTGGATCACAGGCATGAGTTTGGTTTGGTAATCAACGAGTACCAGCTGGGATTCGCTTGCTTCAATCAGCATGAAAGCTCCTGTCAGAAAATTAAAACTGAAGACAATATATAGTGTGCGCTGGAGACAACGACTGGAATGGTCAACAGACCATTTGTGACACCTGCGCTTAGCGCTCTTTTGCCTGACGTATACCAGCCTTGAAGATGAAAGCAACCCAACTGAACAACAAATTTCACCGCCCACTGTTGGTTTGCTGCTTTTTGCTTTTCGCAAGTGGTGTGCTACAGGCCGAGCCCAGCAATGTCCGTGCATCGCCACTTGGCTTCTTATCGGATGCCACCGAAATGGTGAACGATAAAACGCTGCTTTTGCGCGCATCTGAGTTTCGAGATGGTGTGAGCAGTGCCGCCTCTGACCTGGTGATGACAGCAATGGGCTTTCTGGGCGTACCCTATAAGCGCGGTGGCAGCAACGCCTCTGAGGGCTTTGACTGCAGTGGATTTGTACGCAGCATGTTTGAGCAGTCAATCGGCTTGGTACTGCCCCGTCGTGCTGAGGAGCAGGCAAAAGCCACGGCCATCATCGCCCGTGATGAACTCAGACCTGGCGACTTGGTTTTTTTCAATACCATGCGCCGTGCATTCAGTCATGTCGGCATTTACCTCGGAGACGGTAAATTTATTCACGCTCCACGGACTGGTGCCCGTGTGCGTGTTGAGGACATGCGCCAAGCGTACTGGACTCAACGCTTCAACGGGGCTCGGCGGGTTGATGGTTCTGAAGCGGCACTCCCAGCTTTACTTGAACGTACCCACCAATGATGGCTTTCAGAGTCACAACAAAAAAGGCTCCCTTGGGAGCCTTTTTTGTGACATACCGAATGCGTCACACATTCGGTATGTGAGCCTTATGCCTTTTTGGACACAGTGGAAGCTGCATTCAAAGCTTGCTCGGTAACGGCAGCGATGTTGGCTTCTGCCATGCTCACAACTTGCTTGGCAGCTTTTTGTGCGGCTTCGATGGCACTTTGGCTGTTGGACATGGCTGTCTTGATGGCTGCAACAGCTGTCTCTGTGCCGGCAGGTGCATTCTTGGTCATGTTTTCCATGGCATCGGCGAATGCTTTCTGACCTTCAGCAGCTTTGCCTTCGAAGGTTTTGGTCAGATCAGCAGTGGCTTCAGTCACGATGGTTTGAACATGGCGGCCATAAGCAGCTGCTTTTTCAGCCATGGGAGCCAGCAAACCGGCTTGCAGAGCCAGAACTTGCTGTGGATCTTTGGCTTCCATGACGGCTTGGACATGGGCGAAAGACTCGTTCATGACGGCTTTGCTGGCGGCCATGTTGAGTTCAACCATTTTTTCAAGACCGGTGTAAGCCTTGGAGGATGCGCTTTTGATGGCTTCCAGGTTGGCTTGGTTGGCGGCGGTGATTTGCTCAGGAGTAACGAACATGATGATTCCTTCAATAAAACGATCGGGCAACTAAAACAAGGTTATGTTGCAGTGCAGCATGGATCGAATTATAGGGAAAACCCCTTCTTGTGCATGTTGTTTTGTTGCACTGCAACAAAATATTTATTCCCAGAAAATCAAAGCATCCGAACCCAGCAACCGCATGTCTACAGGTTTGCCAACCGGCAACAACACTTTGGTTGGAACATGGCCAAAAGGTAGACCTGTCAAAACAGGTACACCAGCCGGGCAAAATTCTGTTGACTTTGCCAACTGAGCCCTCAGCCAGCTGGCAACTGTGCTGAGTTTGAAACCCTTATCGTGCGGCACAGGCTTGTATTGGTTGAAGTGGCCAAGGAGAACCGCCTTTTGCCGCCCCAGAATGCCCGCATTCAGTAGCTGGGTCAACATGCGTTCGATGCGGTAAGGATGCTCTCCAACGTCTTCCAGAAACAGAATGCCACCATCTACTGTTGGCATCCAAGGCGTACCCACCATGGACGACAACACCGATAAATTCCCCCCCCAAAGCACGCTGTTTTGAATGCTGAATGCGGTTTCGCCTGTTTCCAGCGATTGGCGCTCGTTTTTGGGGACGCGCCACCCTGCCCCCTCACTGGATCCCGTGAGCACATCATCGAAACACGCTTCCATGATGTCATCGGGCAGTGGATCGGCCTGGGTTCCAAGGGCAGGGTCCGCACCAAAATCCTCCCCCAGTGAGGGGCCGGCCCACGTGATTGCTCCGCCATCAATGTGACCGCAGGTGCGTTGCCGGTGTGCCATCAAGCCCAGTTGCAAGGCCGTGAAATCGCTGAAACCGACCCATTGCATGCCATTTTCAATGGAGCGGGAAATATCGTCATAGGGCAACTGCGCAAGCACCCGTGTCAGCCCGTAGCCACCCCGAGAAATCAAGGCCACTTGGGCTCCACTGCAAGCTGCCCGGCGAATCGCTTCAATCCGCACCTCATCAGGCCCGGCAAAACGCTGAAAACTGCGCAGAGCATCGGTGTCAACTTCGACTGAGTAACCCAAGGCCTTCAGATGCTGTACGCCCCGGCGGAATGCGGGCTTGTCTCGAACAGCACCAGAGGGAGAATAAATATAGATGTGCTGCATGGTTTGGATTAAAAAGGCCAGAGGCCATGAACAGGGAAAAGTGAAGAAAAGCAAGAGCCTTTCAGGGGCTTGGTTTGCCTGCACTGACGCAATTGATGACGGCATCAGCCAGAGCTCTTGAATCAGACTTCGATTCCAACGCCACAAGCGGAAAATGGATTTGAATGATGCCACTCAGGTTGAGGGCTGCATCCTCCACCGCAGGCCAGCTCCCGAACGCGCGCTGTGCAGCTCTGAACCCCTTGTCTGGAAACGGCGCATCATAAGCGGCCTTCTGAACGGTGGATGGCTTCGCCCGGGTATTGGGGGCGTGGCCACTGGGCTCATCCAGCCAGACAATGGCCTGAAACAATTTGGGGGCCATCGACATCAGCCGACACCCTATTTGTGCCACGCCAGCTTGGCTGGGCAGCACACAGATCACATTTGCCAGTTGCAATTGCACCATCCAGGCATGGAGAACCTTTGCATGCCAGTCTACTGAGTGAAATGACTGTTTTTTAGGCTTGTCGCTCCGACCGAAGCCCACCAGATCAGGAACCGCCACCCGCACCCCGCTGGACAGCAACGCTGAAATCAGGTGCCGAAATGTGTAGCCCCAACCCTCAACGGGATGAAGACACAGCACACAGTGCGGCGAGTTGCACACTTCAGGCGATTGATCCACCCCGCTCAAATGCAATCCATCAAGCACAGGCAAGTCGGTCCACCGTTGCATGGGCCAAGGCCAATCGGGCAAAGCGGCAAAACGATGCTCTGGCGTGCGCAAAGCGTCTTCGCGCAAAGGATTTCGATTGACCCGACGTGGTTTGAAAAAATTATGCAGAACATGGGCGCATTCAACAGCCTGTACCCCTGCATGAACCACCGTGTGGTGGTTAAGACCTGGCTGAGCAAACAAATTCAGTACGGAACCTGCCGCCCCCGCTCTGGGATCGTGTGCCCCAAACACAACCCGATCCAGACGGGCATGCAACATTGCCCCACTGCACATGGCACAAGGCTCCAGAGTGACGTAAAGGGTGCAGCCGTCAAGGCGGTAATTACCCACAGCCTGTGCCGCAGCACGCAAGGCCACCACTTCGGCATGCGCTGTGGGATCGCAACTGGAAATAGAAAGATTGTGTCCGGCTGCCAACAAACGCCCCCCCTTCACCACCACTGCGCCCACGGGCACTTCACCGGCTGCCTCCGCTTGATGCGCCTGCGCCAAGGCAAGCTGCATCCAGGCTGCATCTTCATCAACAAAGGTGTTCATTCTTTCTCTGGCATGGTGCGTGGTTGTTGCATCAGTTGATCCATTTGCTCTTTGACTTGGTTGACCTGATTGCGCGGCGTGGTTGCGGGCGCGGTTGAACCGCTTCCAGATACACCCGTGGCGGGCTGAGTTGAACCGGACAATGTTGACTGGGTTGTGGGCAATGCCGCCATCTGACGCTTGACCAACACACCAACAACCGCCAGCACCACAACCAACCCCACCATACTGAATACAGATTTCATATTGAGAACTCCTGATCGCTCTTGACTCGTCACCATGCCCATTCTCATTCTGCACTGACAATCAAAGCTGTTATTTACAGACCCCCACGGTTGTTGCGGCGTGCTCAGAAGCGCTGCTTTTCTGTTTTTCAGCTCATCATGGCCTATAAAAACCTCACGTGGAAATTGAACATTAGTGTGAATATGGTCTCACCCAAAAAAGCCCGTCATTATGAAAGCAATGCATGCCACTGATCACCGATCCAGTTTTTTACGCGGTGTCGATCCCAGCTGTGTTGCTGCTGGGCCTGAGTAAAAGTGGTTTTGGAGCCGGTTTTGGCTCTCTGGCCGTTCCCATGATGGCGCTCGTCACCACTGTTCCCAAGGCTGCGGCCATTCTCATGCCGCTGCTGTTCGTCATGGATGTACTCACGCTCAAAGCTTTTCGCAAAGAGTTGGATTGGAAGCTGCTGGCCTTCATGTTGCCTTGGGGGCTGCTCGGCATCGTGGTTGGGGCCTTGCTGTTCAAAATACTGCACGCGCAAACCGTTGCGGGCATGGTGGGTATTTTTGCCTGGGCATTTCTGGCCCAAAGAAAGCTTTTCCCACCCAAGGCCCATGCACCTCCCCCAAGCAAAACCTGGGGGGCGCTGATGAGCGCCACATCTGGCTTCACCAGTTTTGTATCGCATTCAGGCGGGCCGCCCATCAACGCCTACGCCATTCCACTCAAACTGGCACCAACTGTCTTCACAGGCACGATGGCAGCCTACTTTTTTGTCATCAACCTGAGCAAATGGTTGCCCTACGCTTTGTTGGGCCTGCTGGATGTGGGCAACTTCACCACTTCACTGGTACTGCTGCCTTTCGCTCCATTGGGTGTGTGGATGGGCGTGAAAATCGCCCGCAAAATCAGCCCAGTTTGGTTTTACCGGCTGGTAGATTGGGGCATGTTCTTGACTGGTGCCAAACTGATTTGGGATGGTTTTTTCTCCGGTTGAACGAACGGGGCCTGAACTCAATGGCCCTCGGCATTGGCTAAACTCATCGACCGATAGGGTGACACCCCAGCCAACCCCATGCTTGATCCACATCCTGCGGGGTTCCAAGCAAACTCTTTTGTTGATCTTTCCAACTGAACAATGCCCTCCCAACACACTGCATCCACTGTCCCCACTGAAATCGCTCCCGGCCTTGTGATTCAGGGAGTGGAGCCTCCTTTGAAGTTAGCCGACTTCAAACTGATTGCGTTTGACATGGATTCCACGCTCATCAATATCGAGTGTGTGGACGAGATAGCCGATGCTGCCGGGCGCAAAGCGGAGGTGGCCGCCATCACCGAAGCGGCCATGCGCGGCGAAATCACCGATTACAAGGAAAGCCTGCGCCAGCGCGTCGCCCTGCTCAAAGGGGTAACGGTGGCGCACATGGAAGAGGTGTACACCCAGCGCCTGCAACTCAATCCCGGTGCGGCTGAGCTGGTGGCTGCCTGCAAGGCAGCGGGGCTGAAGGTGTTGCTGGTGTCGGGCGGATTCACGTTTTTTACCGACCGCATCCGCCAGCGCCTGGGTATTGACTTTGCCCGCTCCAACGTGCTGGAGGTGGGCAGCGGCCCAAACTGCGGCACCCTGACCGGGCGCATGGTCGATCAACCTTGGGGCGATATTTGTGACGGTGCCGAAAAGCGCCGTACCCTGCTGGAGGTGGCCACACTCATGGGCATCAGTCCCAGCCAATGCATTGCGATGGGCGACGGAGCCAACGACCTACCCATGATGGGCGTGGCCGGTCTGTCGGTGGCCTACCACGCCAAACCAGCCGTGCGCACTCAGGCCAATGTGGCCATCAACGCAGGGGGACTGGATCGCCTACTTGAAGTGGTCAGCTGACACATGGAAACCGGCACCAGTGGCTGGCCTGCGCGGGCTTTGGCTTACCTGAAGGGGAGCTGGCGCACGCACTTGGGCACGGTGGCGCTGGCCTTGGTCGCCATGCTGGCAGTGAATGCCTGGCAAACCCGCCATGCACCCAGCGGGCAAGCCCCCAATTTCATTGCCACCGCGCTGATGGGGCCTGGCACCCGCCCCATTGCTGGCGTGGCCAACGGCACAGAATTGAGTCTGGAACAATGGCGGTCGGCACACCCTGGGCGTGCGGTGGCTATTCACATCTGGTCGGACTGGTGCCCGGTTTGCAAGATGGAGGATTCTTCTGTCACTCGTGTGGCCGCAGACTGGCCGGTGCTGACAGTGGCCAGCCGCTCTGGAGAAGCGGCGCAAGTCACCAAGTACATGTCACGGCAGCAACTGCCTTGGGTGGCCGTTCTGGATCCCCGAGGGGCTGTATCCAAAACATATGGGCTGGTGGCTGTACCAGCCTGGGTGGTGCTGGATGCGAACGGCCACATCCGCAGCGTGACCACCGGCTACACCACAGAGCTGGGCATGCGTACCCGGCTCTGGTGGGCCAGTTTTTTCTGACGCTACTTTTTTTCTTTCGGAACCGCAAACATGCTGACCCCCACGGCAATCAGCACAAGTGGCCACCAGGTGGAGATAACCTCACGCAAGCTGATGTTGATCAGCCCCAGGTTGGACAGCAAAAAGTAGCTGCCCACCACAATCAGCACGATGGCCGCGACGTTGCCCCGCATGGTGAAATTCCTTGTGTGTGAGTGATGGGGATGAATCAGGCGGAAGCCTTGAGCGCAGCGGCCAGGCGGCCCACACCTTCGACGATCTTGTCCGGCCCCACGGTGGCAAAGCTCAGGCGCAGGGTGGCGTGGTCGGGGTTGGTGGCATAGAACGGGGTTCCGGGCACAAAGGCCACGCCTTTGTCGATGGCGCGTTTGGCCAGCTCGTTGCCGTTGGCCAGTTGGCCATCTGCGCCCGTCAGGCGTGCCCAGACGAACAGGCCGCCCTTGGGTGCGACGAATTCGATGGCATTGCCCAGCTCACGATGCAGCGCATCGCACATGGTGTGGGCACGCTCGGCATACACGGCACGCACTTTGGCCAGGGTGTCGGGCATGCGCCCGGCTTGCAGGTACTGGGCGGCAGTGGCCTGGGCAAAGGTGCTGGTGTGGGCATCGCTGAACTGTTTGCACATGGTGGCCTTGGCCAGCAGCTCGGGCGGGGCAATCATCCAGCCCACGCGCAGGCCGGGTGACAACACCTTGCTCAGCGAGCCGCAGTGGGCCAGAAGCTCGCGGCTGCCGGGCACGGTTTTGCTCAGCGCCAGCAGGCTGGGGGGTGGGGCCTTGCCAAAGTACAGGTCGCCGTAAGGGTCGTCTTCCACCACCAGGGTATCGTACTTGACGGCCAGCTCCAGCACCTTTTTGCGCCGCCCCAGGCTGAGTGTGGCTCCGCTGGGGTTGCCGAAGGTGGGGATGAGGTACACCAGCTTGGGCTTGTGCTCGGCAATCAGGGCTTCGAGCACATCGGTCTGCACGCCCTGCCCGTCCACAGGGGCGGTGATGAGTTCGGCACCGTAGAGGCGGAAGCACTGGATGGTGGCCAGGAAGGTGGGGCCCTCCACAATCACCTTGTCGCCGGGAGAAATCATGGTCTTGCCCAGCAGGTCGAGAGCCTGCTGGCTGCCGGTGGTGACGATGAGCTGGTCAGGGCTGACTGTGGCTCCCTTGCCTTGCATGAAGGCGGCCAGCTGTTCGCGCTAGGGGTTGTAGCCCTCGGTGGCTCCGTATTGAAGTGCGGCACCGGGGTCTTGATTCAAAGCGGCATTCGTGGCTTCGC
>RRZU011010014.1_pt1 | contig 12374 bp, 14 predicted proteins | sample 2165561 | NCBI WGS metagenome assembly RRZU01 (sample SAMN10456909, study PRJNA506462) | wastewater metagenome | isolation source: wastewater sludge | place: USA: Moscow, Idaho | reverse complement strand
TTAACACAAAATCTCTTATGCGAAGCATGACTGTTCTTAGTTAGTGTCAATCTGTGACAAAAACACAATAAGAACCTGTTTTTAAAAAAATTATCTTAAAAAATGTGTATCAATGTGGCAAGCTTCTAATATAGATCAAACCAGTGAAACCCTTATCAGATAAGGGCTTCACTGCATCCTAATAAGGTGCGTATGGTGTGTATTAAAAAATGAATATTTTTTAACCTAAAATTCAATAATATTGAATTTTAAAGCGTCATAAAAATAAATATTAAAATCAATTACTTATATAAATTTAATTTCTATACTTTTCAAAATCTTAATGTCTATGCAAATTTTATGCATATTGTGTGCAAAATGACTGCAAAAAGTTCCTGATTTATGCAATCTGTGTGCAAATAGTATGTAAAAGTTATGCAAATAGTTTGCTATTCTGTAATTTGATGAAAAAATCAGAGAAGATGAGAGATTCTAATATGCGGAAAAAATTTTCGATTTTTAAAGAAAAATACTCACATATCATTTCAATGTTAGATAAGGGCTACCCCTACACAGATGTAATTTTAGATCTTAAAAATAATCATGAACTAGATCTAAGTTTTAATACCTTCAGAAGTTATCTTTATCGTTATAGACAAGAACAAAATCAGGGCATAGATAAATCTAAGCCATCTGCATCAATCGATTTAGGTTTAAAAACATATGAGGAGAGTTCTGATCCTTCTCAATCACTTGATTCCAGCGATGAAGTTGAACGACCTAAACAAGTATTTAAAATCAGAAAAACTGCTGATGCATTCATCCAGGAACTCTTAAATAGGTCATAAGTTTTAAAACGCTCTATTTTGCGTTTTCAGCGTACTTTTGTTTTTTATTGGTTCGTTAGGGGTGACATGAAGAAAATTAAAAATAACCCCTTATTTTTGCGTTTAATGGTCAATACAGAGCGAGTGTCTACGAGCGAACAGATACAATTAAAATTCTCGCTATGTTTTTTCCCTGATTACAAACTCCCCTCTAATTCTAAAACTTAGATACAGAGCATCCCGAAGGGTGCGAACAAGTTTAATGTGTGTCTAGACCGAGCGAAGCGAGCATAAAGAACTTATGAGCGAAGCGAATTCCGAGTTGCTTTTGATTTTTGTGATTTAGATTAGGGATTAGTCAAAAAATTGCCCCGACGAACTGAGCTTTAGCGAAGTTCAATAGAGTTTGAGCGTAGCGAAAACCAAGGGCAATTTTTCATGATTTATGCTTTTAATTATTTTTAAATATTTTAATGCTTTTAGACACTCTATAAGTCTTATGAGTAAAGGGTTACAGCCACTATAAGACTACAATCTCTTTGTTATAAGACTACAATCTCTTTGTTATAAGACTACAATCTCTTTGTTATAAGACTACAATCTCTTTGCTTTTGACTACATTGAATGATAATGTAGTTACAACAAAAGAAATAATTCCACTCTTATGAAAAATGATTTGATCGTAAAAGATAATATTCTTGTTAATGCCAGTTATAATTTAGAAGTTACAGAACAAAGACTTATCTTATTATCTATTATTAGAGCTAGAGAAACTGGGCAAGGTATTACAGCAGATAGCAAATTAGAAATTCATGCATCAGATTATGCCACTCGTTTTAATGTAACCAGAGAAGCTGCTTATAGTGCTTTAAAAAATGCTGTACATAATCTTTTTGAAAGAAAATTTTCCTTCAAAGATAATCATGCTGATACAGACAAAGAGATTGTAGTCAAATCTCGTTGGGTAAGTAGAATTGCATATGTAGATGATCTTGCCATTTTAGAAGTGACTTTCGCTCCAGACGTTGTGCCTTTAATTACGAGGTTAGAGAAACACTTTACAAGTTATCAGTTAAAACAGGTTGCTCAATTAACGAGCAAATATGCTATTCGCTTATATGAATTATTGATTTCATGGAAAAGTACTGGAAGAACGCCAATCATTGATATAGCTGATTTTAGATCTAAATTAGGTTTAGAAATAAATGAATATCAGAAGATGATTAATTTTAAAAATCGTGTATTAGAACCCGCAATTCAACAAATCAATGAGTTAACAGATATTGTTGTAAAGTATGAACAGTTTAAATCAGGTAGATCTATCTCAGGTTTCCAATTTAGTTTTAAACATAAAGAAGAGTTACTCCAAGCTAATAATAATACTGATAATATCGTTTATTTAGCATCTAAAATGACAGATGCTCAAAGACATATGTTTGCTCATAAGCTTTCAGAACTTCCAGAAATGGGGGAATATTCGCATGGTACAGAGAGCTATCCGCAATTTGCTGTTCGTATTGCAGAGATGCTACAAGATCCTGCTCAATTCAAAGAGCTATACCCATACCTAAAAAAAGTTGGATATATGCCATCAAATAAAAAGGACTTAGTAAATGGCTAAGTTATCACTAAGTGAAGTATCCAATCGCTTTAATGTTAGTCGCTCTACGCTATATAGGGCTATAAAAGAAGGGCGTATATCTCGAAGTGCTGATGGTCTTTTTGACATTGCAGAAGTCATTCGCTGCTTTGGCGAACAAATTAAAAAGAACGAGCCAAGCCAAGTAGTAACCTCACCCAAAGATGATGCAGATTTGCGTCAGTTAGTTGATTTCATGAGAAAGGAGATTGAATCATACAAGGACAGAGAAAAGCGTTATTTAGACCAAATAGACCGCTTTCAATTACTGTTAGGGCATAAAGAGTCTGAAGATAAAATGTCTCATGATACACCAGTGACACATTCTAATGATGCACCATGCGATGATACCACCGAAACAAATGAAACTATTGATAATAATAAAGATAATAAGATTAAAATATCTCATGAAACATTGATGACACGCTCCATTGAAACACCAGAAAACACACCAAAGACGCATCATGAGACAAAGAAAAAACGCGGCTTATTTGGCCGAGTACTGAATGCGGTATTTAATGAGGACTAAGCTCTCCAAGGAGTATTGCGTATGAGAAAACTGAAAGAGATCCTGCAAGGCATTGCCTTTCTGTTTGTCGGGATTCCGATCATGATCATAGCCAGCATCATGGATCAACGTGCCTTTAAAAAAGAGCGTGAGCATCGGCAGAAAGCCCAAGAGCGAAGCAAATGATTGTGCAGTGAGATTTATCAATCCAGCCTCAAATTGCTGAATAAATAGGCGTATTGCGTGAATGATCCACTAAAAAGCCCAGTTTGTTGAAACTGGGCTTTTTAGTGGATCTCAATGCATTGATTTAATTGAATTTCATAAGCGCATTTCGTATAAGGTGTATTATGTTAATTTTAGAAAAACTAATCTAGTTCATTATATTTTTTATTTGATCCTTTAAATTTACTAATAGGATACTTTTGATTATTCAATTCTATTTTTTCAAGAACAGCCTGTTGTATATCAATCTCATAATACTTAGCTATGTAGTTTAAAAAAATATATACATCGGCTAGTTCATTTCGCACTTTTTGTACATCGACTTGCTCTGATTCTTCATCCGTTTTCCATAAAAATAGTTCAGCTAACTCAGAACTTTCTATAGTTAACCCCAAGACAAGATCTTTAATTTTATGAAACTTTTCCCAATCTCGATCATTTCTAAAGTTTAGAATTTTATACTGTAATTCTTGGATTTCATTTGCCATTTTTGATAACCAAATATTTAATTTTCAATAATATTTTCTGAAAATACTCTTTTTGTTTTTTCTATAACATCTAAATAATTCAACTGATTCTTATGTAACTCTTGCATAAGATTGATGACGATCGCTAATTGTAATGGGACAAATCCTTTCAACTTATAATTAGTTATAGAATTAGGATTCATACCTAATATTCTAGCAAAGTCTTTTATGTTTAGATTTAACCCTATTAGGGCAATTTGAAACTCTTTATAAGTCATATTTCTATCTTTAGACATGCTAATTAGCCAAAAATAGCACAACAATAATGTGTTAACAAATTATTTATGTGTTTTTATAATTAATGGGCTGCTTTTTTAGAAATAACTCTTTAGACTCCTTATCAAGTTAAAACATATCGTGAATAGAAATGAAGTGTGCATCTTTTTTTGCTGGTGTTGGTGGTATTGATCTAGGCTTTGATAAGGCTGGATTTGAAACAGTTTATGCGAATGAACTTGATAAGTTTGCTGTAGAGACCATTAGAGCTAATTTTGACTTTCTTGTTGATCATAGAGATATCAATGATGTAAAAGCTTCTGAAATCCCAGATTTCGATATTATGCTAGCAGGATTTCCATGCCAGGCTTTTTCTGTAGCAGGTTATAGACAAGGTTTTGATGATGAAAAAGGTAGAGGAAACTTATACTTTGAACTTGAGCGAATCTTTGAAGAGAAAAAGCCTTCTGTGATTTTGCTAGAAAATGTCAAAAACCTAGTAAGCCATGATCAAGGAAATACGTTTAAAGTTATTCTTGAAAGCCTTAAAAATCATGGTTATCACGTTAAATACAAAATCTTAAATGCCTGTGAATATGGAAATATTCCTCAAAACCGTGAACGTATATACGTTGTTTGTTTTAAAGATATTAAAGCTTATGAAAAGTTTGAATTTCCACATGCTATTCCTTTAGATACATCAATAAATGATCTATTAGAAGATGAAACAAACATAGACAAAAAATATTTCTATACTAAAAAAACTCCTTTCTTTAACCAATTAGTTGAAGAAATTAAGGATGCAAAAACTCTGTATCAGTGGAGACGTCAATATGTTCGTTCAAACAAAAGTAATATGTGTCCAACTTTAACTGCCAATATGGGTACAGGTGGGCACAATGTTCCTTTACTTAACGTACAAGGTAAACCTGATACGATTAGAAAGTTAACCCCAAGAGAGTGTTTTAACTTTCAAGGATTCCCTAAAAGTTTTATTCTTCCTGAAAACACAAGTAATGCAAACTTATATAAACAAGCAGGTAATAGTGTTGTAGTACCTGTAATTGAGAGAATTGCTTTAGAAATAAAAACAGCCTTAGAAATTAAAAAAGAAAAAAATGAAAACAAACAAATAGCTCTGATATAGAGCTATTTGTAAGCTATAACTTTACAACTGGATACCGAATTTCAAGGCTAATTGATTTAGATCTAAAACTATAACAGGTTGAAGATGACGTTCATTAATTTGGCTAACCAATGAGAGTCTAGGTCTTTTACCTTGTAGTTGTTGATCAAGAATTGTCTGTGTTCTATTAACTTGAATGGTCTGAAATTGAGTAAAATTCATTCCCATATTATAGATATATAGCTGATTAGTATTAATATCTAATCTCGCAAAAATAAGTATATCAAACTTAGTATCTGGGCTAAATGATGTTAAATCAGTATTAAAATTAGATGTTGCTTTTATTTCAATTAGCTCACCATTTGGTCCCGTACCATCTCCAGATAAGCTCGTATTAAACTTATTGTGCCAACGATATCCTAAACTATAACAGCATAAAGACTCTGAAATTGCTTCTGGAAAATTCACTGTTCTACTCGCAAAATGCGAGAGAGTTGCATTTAAAAATCTCCAAGCTTTATAACTCTCTATAATTAATTTTAAATCCTGAGTTGTGACATTAGTTGTCATAAAGATATCCCCTTTAAGTAAAGGGAGCTATTTAACATCTTCTATAAATTCTATCCAATAGACATCTGTTTAAAAAAACCACTTTGTAAGTAGTAATTTGAGGCATCCATCCTCGTTTTTCCATTAAGAGTCGAATTCTGAGGCAGAATGTAACCTTCTTCAATCATCTTAACTAAACTATCATTTGAAACATATCCAACTACTTCTAAAGTAACTGATACAGCCTTAAGAATTTTAGTAAAAAAAATAGTTTTTAAATTATTAATATCAATCTCTTGTGAAAAATTAATTTCTTTGACCAAATCATGAATATCAGTTTTTACTCGACTAAAAAATAGAAAATCATAAACTCCTTTACTTTCAGAATTCTGGTTTGGTAAATAAATAGCTTTTCCATCTCTAACTACCCAATCTTTTTCTTCTAATAAAAGTAAATTTCCGAAGTGCTTGGTTGTTTTTACTGCAATATGATATTGATAATTAATAATAAAATCAGAGCTATCCCATTTCCCTAAGCCATAACACTCATAATCAATTTCTGTAATGTTAGTAACCATTGGCCGTTTTTTGGAAATATTAAAAAATGCTACTTCTCCCAATTTACCAATAAAGACATCACAAAATTTTTGAAGGTTATTTCTTACCAATTGACCACCAGATCTGTAGCTTCGATGCTCTCCTGTAGCACCAAATGTCATATTCCAACTAAATAAAAATGCTTGTTCTAAATCTTGAATATCACACTCAGCATTAGTTCTACTGCTAAAAGGTACTTTAGAATTAACTTCATAATTATTATTGGTTTTAGTTAGCTTACTAAAAGTCATATTTCAACATTCAAAGTTTTCAGTTCATAAATATTACATTGGATTTAACATAAAATCTCATATACGAAATTCTTAGTTCGATGCTTTCAGAGTAGGCTTTAGCCTGCACTGAAAGTCGAGCCACTTTGCGCATGGCACTTTGGAAAAGTTCCCTGCAGATGCCAAGCAAAGTACTTACCAAGGTAAATTTTTCTGAACTGTGGCACCTAGAGCCACTAATTCTTCGGCAGAAGCCTCTGAAAGAGTTGCTCGTAACTTCTCATACTGCATCTGCCACTCACCCGTCGTCAGCTTTGCCAAAATTATTTTTTTGTATTCTCCTGGAGTCAGCCCTAAGACAAAACTCCCTGAACAAAGAATCTCTGCTCCAAAATCCTCTTTATACATTTGAATTTCCAACATATCTTTAATTTTCCTCTGTATGTACTACTAGATATGGCTCAATTTCAGCCATCTTGATGATAAAAGACAGGGCTGTCGTGGCTTGATCATCCAAAGAATCGATGAATGTCCTTACCGTTTCCATGTCCGCTTTTTTTAGGTCGACAAAAGAGCTTTTAAAAAGCTCTATATCCATAGATGCGATGGAAAGAGCAAGATCGAAAGCTTGATCTAGGTCTTTGAAAGCCACGCCCGCCAAGGCATCACTAAAGTAGTGGCTAAAAGCATGTACCTCAAAAAAAGGATTTTCTTCAAAGGTCTTTTGCATAGTCTGCCCATCCCTCACAAGTCACAAAGTGAAATCTCTTCCGAAAAGAGTCATTAAAAGTGTGAACTTTATCGTCCACTTTCATCGTCTCGATCCTCAAAAAAAGACGTTCAAGCCTCCGACAGATATCTTCAGGGCAGATATAAACCACCTCTTGGATCGTCTTATCCGAAAGCATCTGGCAATAGCAGTTAAAGATTGCTGAGTAGCGCTTTGGTGTCTTGGCCGTCCTTTCCACTTCAAGAGCCACTTTTCGCCCCCTTGGAGACACTGCGAAAGCATCAGGTACTTGGAGCCACGTAGTGCGCTCTTTTACTGCCATCTGTCTAAGCGTGCGCTCTGCTAAAAAGTGACTCCACCCCATAGCCATAGCCTCGATTTTTGCCCTCTGCACAGCTAGATCATGCTTGACCGTGATCGCTGAGACCCTTTTAGGGTCAAAGTGTCGGCCATCTGCAAGGAAAGCGCCTTGTGGCGTAAGTCCCCATAGGCTTTGATCTTCGACTTTTGCTTGAAGTAAAAGTCCCTTTTTTTCCATCCTTTTGACGGTCTCAAAAGTGGCGGTGCGCTTTGTCTTTAAGAGCACTGCTATATGTCGGGCTGTGCTAAAGCGTTCATCCTTAAGTAAATTTAAAATAATTTTTTCTTTTTCAGCTCTACGAACTTCAAAAATATTCATATCAGTCCTCTAAAATCAACTCTGCACTCTCATCTACGAAGTCATCCTCTCCAAAGTCTTGCACTGTGATGGCTTCATAGCTTTTTGTGACTTGGATCGGAGCGATGGATACTTTTTGAGGAAGTCCCTGTCCAAAGACGATCCCGACACCTTTCGGAAGGTACAAAATTTCGTTCTCATCGTAGAGGTAGCTTTGCTCTTGGCTGATCCTGCGCTCTTTGACTTTTTGAGCTAGACCAAGCGTCTTATCGACCTGACGAGTCTCCACATCAACCAAAATTTTCCCCGACTTGCGTGCAAAAAGCTCCGCAGTCTCAGGGCTTTGGACTCTATAAAGGATTTTAAGAGGTGCATTTTCAAAGACTGCATCGATGACCGTCTCAGGCTTTAAGTCACTTGGGCAGTCTCTTAGATCACCAAGACTTTGATGGGCCATAAGCACATGAAGCCCTTTATCACGGGCAGCCCCCAAAGCCTCAAGCGCAGTTTTTGAGATGTGATACTTCAACTCATCCAAGACGACGAGGATCTTTTTAGGCGAGCTTTCTATACGATCTCGGCTCTCAGCTTCCTGTATCAGCCACACCAAAAGCATCTTCTGTATGCGTATGATGCGGGCGTTACGCATAGATCCCACGATGTAGACCACACCACCTTTTTGCACGATCTCTTTTAAAGGTATTCCTGTCACAGAGTTTATGGATGGTGTGCGGGCAAGTTCTGAAAATTTTGCTCTAAAGCCTTCTGCTTTCTCCATCAGCTTGCTATGCGCTTTAAAGATGCTTTGAGGCGTGTCTCCTTCCTCAAAAAGTTCAGCGATAGTCCACGCCATATCTCGGTCTGCAAGCTTATAAAAGTCCGAAGCTTCGCCTCTTTCTCCAAGCTCGAAGCCGGCCACCAAAAGCTCTTCGACCTGATCCTCAGTACGCCCCGAAAAGATATTTATTTGCGGTGTCCTTTTTCGTATGTCGACGTAAAAGTATGGTAGTCCTGCATCCTCGGCTGCTTTTTTCGCTTGAGCTGGCCCAAACTCATCGTCTTTTGGATCAAAGATAAAGCAGGGCTGACCTGCTAAGGCACACTGAGCGACGAAAGACCCGATAGCACGACCTTTCCCTGCGCCAGAAGTACCCACGATTTGGCAGTGAGGCAAATCGCCTTCCCAGTAGATCGGCTCGCCTTTCTCATCAAGACCGAGGAAGAAACTGCCCACTTTATAAAAATTTTCAGGGTCGAAAGATGGTGCACTTTGCTTTTTTTCAGCTTCCTTTGCGACTTCTCGTACATCTGTAAGGTGATCCCTTTCCGTGCCCGCTTTTTTAGTGAAAAAAGACAGAAATTTTTCTGTAAAAGGGATGTAGCTTCGCTCAAGTAGAGCAACCAAAAGCATCCCAAGCACCAAAAAACCACCATGTGCCACAGCATCCAAAAGGTCGGATTTCCCAAAGAAAAAAGCCACACCCCAAGCAATAAAAAAAAGACCATTTGTCCCGAAAAAAAGAAGTTTCAGAAAGCTAGGAAGTTCTTCACCCTCTTTTTTAAAAGTCATCCATCCATAGAAGATTATCCCTAAGATCAGCGCTAGGGCAAAGCGGAGAGGATGGGAAAAAAAGATTTCCAAGGCTACTGAAATTTCAGGGATGAAAAGCAATACCAGTACAAAAACTGCAAGCAAAATCCACTTCATAAACAGCCTTTTTGTTCATAGGGTGTGTTCACAGTCTATGATCAAAAAACATTCCTTGCAATAAAAAATATGTTTTTTTTCAATAACTTAAAACATTGACCGAAAATTATATGAGTTTTTTAGCGGATGTAATTGCTCTTTTTTCCAGAGATGCATTGGATGCCGTGTCCGACCGTCCAAGCGGTCGGACTGTCCCGAAGGGATTTTGAGCGAAGCGAAAAAGTCTCGAAGCGACCTAGCGTAGAGACCAGGGGGGAGCCGCGAGTGGGGGAAATTGAGAAAGCGAAGCGCACCGAAATTTCAGGCCGTCCCAACGGCCGACCACGAAGTGGGGGCGAAGCCATCCCCGTCGAAGCGAAGCGCACGACAACCCTCTTTCGGTAAAGCAAGTCGGGGTAGTTCTTTGCGTAGCGAAGAAGCTCCCCACTTGTCAGAAAGGGGGTTGTCGTGCGCCGCAGGCGTGACGACGGGGACTCCGGTATAGGTAAGATCGCCCTAGCGATCTAGCCAATCCGTCCCGAACCCTTTCGGGCTGAAAGCAAGCGATAGCGCAGATTTCAGAGGGTAGCGTAGCGGTGGCGTTACCATTTTATCATCCCATCAAGTCGCTCAAAATCCCGAACGGCTCCTATGAACAGATTCCCCGATAAGTACGTTCGGGTATCTGTTCGCTCTTTTTTCTACCTAAGCATTCAATTTTTAAGCGAGTGTCTACGAGCTGACACAAAGAAAAGTTGCGTTTAGCCCCTTTGAAAAACAAGTTTTAAAAACTTTTTATCTTTCTGAATTTTTTGTTTTTGATCACTGGCTTTTACACCTAGACGAGCGAAGCGAGCATAAAGCTCCTGAGCGAAGCGAAGTCATAGCCGTTTTGCTTTTTATTAAATTTCAGATGGTATTAACGAAAAACTTGCCCCAACGAACTGAGCGTAAGCGAAGTTCAATAGAGTTTGAGCGTAGCGAAAACATAGGGCAATTTTTCATGTTTAATGTTTTTAATTATTTTTATCTTTTTAAATACTTTTAGCTTCTTATAAATAATTTAAAAACAATAATTTAAGATTATATAAAAGGAGGTTTAGTTACCATTAAAAGGAGGTTTAGTTACCATTAAAAGGAGGTTTAGTTACCATTAAAAGGAGGTTTGGTTACCGTTAAAAGAGGTTTGGTTACCTGAAAATAAGTGTGTTTATTAGCCAAAAAACAGAGTTGTTTTTCTACCTCCCTTTATCTATGATTACTTCATCAAGACAACGAGGCCCACTACATGATCAAAAAGAAGGAGAATCCCGAAATGGGAAATCTTGTTGTCAAAGATAATGCACTAATTGGCGCTAGTTATAATTTAGATCTAGTTGAACAGCGTTTAATACTATTAGCTATTATTGAAGCTAGAGAGAGTGGTAAAGGAATTACTGCAAATGATGCTCTAACTATTCATGCTTCAAGCTATATGCAAAGCTTTAACGTTGAAAGACAAGCCGCCTATAAAGCATTAAAAGATGCATGTAAGGATTTATTCTCTAGACAATTTAGTTATCAAGAAAGAACAAAAAAAGGGAATATAACGACTATTACAAGCCGATGGATATCTCAAATAGGATACACAGAGGATGAAGCTACAGTTCAACTTATATTTGCCCCTGTAGTTGTTCCATTAATCACTAGGCTAGAAGAAAGTTTTACCAAATACGAAATACAGCAAGTTGCTAAACTTTCCAGTAAATATGCCATGCGTTTATATGAAATTCTTATCGCTTGGAGAACCACTGGCAATACGCCTATTTTTGATATTCATGACTTTCGTTCAAAGCTTGGGGTAGGTCTTGGCGAATATCGAGCTATGAGTGACTTTAAAAAGTACGTTTTAGAGATAGCAATCCAACAAATCAATGAGTTTACAGATATAACAGCTACATATGAGCAGTACAAAAAAGGACGTTCTATCTCAGGATTTTCTTTTACGTTTAAACAGAAAAAAAATTCTTCGACAAAAGCCGTTAAGACAAAATGTTCCTCTGAAATTTTCTCCAAAATGACAGATCCTCAGCGTCATCTGTTTGCAAATAAGCTTTCTAGACTTCCTGAAATGAATACCTATTCTCAAGGTACAGAAAGCTTTGAACAATTCGCTATACGTATTGCAGACATGCTAAAAGACGCCCAAAAATTTGAAGAAATATTTCCATATCTTCAAAAAGTTGGCTTCGCATCTGCCTAAAATTTAAACTTGATTATTTGCCTATTAGACAGTCTAATAGGCAGTAACTTTTTACAAGTTTAGGCATAGGTTTACAGAATGAAAACCCTTACAGTTCTTGAACTTTCCAAGCTTTACAACATCAATAGACAAACGATTTACAACAACATAAATAAAGGAATTTTAAGTAAAAATTCTGAGAATAAGATTGATCTAGCAGAAGCTATTCGTGTTTTTGGGGAACCAGTCAAAAAACAGGATGTAAAAGAATCTGTAAAAGTAGACAGTCCAAATTCGGCAGAAGTTTTACTGCTTAGACAGCAGATAGACATGCTGAAAAATCAGCTTGATGATGCCAAAGATCGAGAGTCTTTTTACCAAAACCAGATTGAAACAATGCAACGCCTATTGGAAGCTCCCAAAGCACCAAAAATAGAAGATCCAACACCTATTGCATCACCTCAAGAGACTGCCCAAGTACCAGAGCAAGCAACTGAGTTAGAGACTGAGATCCAAACGCAGAATAAGCGAATCCCTGTACCTGAGCATGTCGAACCAGAACCTAAAAAACGTGGCTTTCTGAGCCGTTTTTTTCTGCCCTACGGTTAATCTAAACTACACAAACTCGTGAAACATTGCTTAAATATTAGGCGTG
>RRZU010245452.1_pt1 | contig 12375 bp, 9 predicted proteins | sample 2165561 | NCBI WGS metagenome assembly RRZU01 (sample SAMN10456909, study PRJNA506462) | wastewater metagenome | isolation source: wastewater sludge | place: USA: Moscow, Idaho | reverse complement strand
TTGATCTGCCCCAGGGCAGCGAACTCGACACGCGAGGAGAGAACTGATGGCACAGCAGCAGCGTAATAATGGATGGCGTCCCGGTCGCCAGCCGAGCGATCCTGCACGCATTGTGGCCCTGGACGTCCTCGCGGCAGTCCGCGAAAATGACGCCTACGCCAACCTCGTTCTTCCGCAGGAGATCCGCCGGGCACGGCTGGATAGCCAAGACGCTGCGTATGCAACCAACCTGTGTTACGGAACCTTACGTCTTCAAGGACGATGGGACGCCATCATTGCCCGTTGCACGGAAGGGCGCGCGCTTGAGGACATTGACCCGGAGATCCTTGACATCCTCCGTCTTGGAGTCCACCAGCTCGTCGAGTTCCGCACGCCGCCGCACGCCGCCATCTTCGAGATGGTGACCATTACTCGCAATGAACTGAGTCAGAATCGCGGCGGATTTGTTAACGCCATCCTGCGCCGGGTGAGTGAACGCATTGACGAGTGGGAGAACGTTCTACGCGAGGGTGCAGCCTCTGACCTGGAGTTCTATGCGCAGTGGTACTCGCATCCATTGTGGATTGTCGAAGAAACTGCGCGCTCACTGGAAGCCAATGGTCGCTCCGCCGCGGATCTACCCAAGGTACTCGCCGCAAACAACGAACCTGCCAAGGTAGCGCTCGTACCCCGTGACGTCACTCGCAGGCAGCTGCGTCGTGGCATCATCGCCGAAGGTCTCAAGCCGCTACCCGGATATCTCATGCCTGAGGCGATCCTGCTCGAGTCGGGCGACCCACAGCGGCTACGCGCCATCAGGTCCGGTGCCGCGGGAGTGCAGGACGAGGGGAGTCAACTCATCGCAGCCGTGCTCACCGAGGCTCCGATCGAAGGACCCAACAAACTTTGGCTCGACCTCTGTTCTGGCCCAGGAGGAAAGACCGCCACGATGGCCGCCCGAGGTTCCGAGCGCGGCGTGGAAATCCACGCCAATGAACCCCAAGAACACCGCCTGGATCTGGTGGCCAACGCGGTGGACCCGTGGGCTGGTCACGTTGCCCTGCGCCTCGGCGACGGCCGGGACGTTGGGACCGAAGAGCCCGATGCGTACGATCGTGTCCTCGTTGACGCGCCGTGTACCGGCCTGGGGGCACTCCGTCGTCGTCCTGAAGCCCGCTGGCGCAAGAGCCCGGCCGATGTCACTGAACTGTCGGTCCTGCAACGCGAACTGTTGGACGCCGGCTTTGCCGCCCTGCGTCCCGGCGGCGCACTCGTCTACTCGACGTGTTCGCCCGTAACCGCGGAAACAAAGAGTGTGGTTGAGGAGTTCATCAACAACACCCCGAGCGCCCGGCTCCTGGATACGGGGGCCATCGCCTCTGAGGTGGCGAGCCGTAAGGTTCCGAGCCATGACGGCGTCGTCCAGCTGTGGCCCGACACCGATCACACGGACGCCATGTTCATCGCGCTGATCACCAAAGGCTGAGTATCTGGAATGAGAGATTACGTATCTGGAATCAGTAGCTTCTAGCGCGGAATCAGTGCGGTCTCACATAGGATGGTGGCATGACCGCACTGATTTCTCCTTCCATTCTGAACTGCGATTTTGCCCATCTCGCCGATGAGCTGAACAAGATCGAGAGCGCAGATTACGCCCACATCGACATCATGGACAATCACTTTGTCCCTAATCTCGCCCTCGGCCTGCCAATCGCCGAAGCGGTCGTCAAGACCTCAAAGATTCCCTGCGACGCGCATCTGATGATCGAGAACCCCGATCGCTGGGCGCCGGTGTATGCCGAACTCGGATTCGCCTCTGTCACTTTCCATGCGGAAGCGGCGCAGGCGCCCGTTAGGTTGGCCCGTGAGCTACGGGGGATGGGCGCGCGCGCCAGCTTGGCACTGAGGCCCGGGACCTCAATTGAGCCCTACATTGACCTGCTCGCCGAGTTCGACCAAATTCTCATCATGACTGTCGAGCCCGGATTTGGCGGCCAGAAGTTCCTGGACCTCACCCTCCCGAAGATCACCCGCACCCGCAAGGCTATTCAGGATGCCGGGCTGGATGTCTGGATTCAAGTCGACGGCGGCGTGACTCGCGAGACGATTGAGCGCGCGGCCGAAGCTGGCGCCAATAACTTTGTTGCCGGTTCCGCGGTCTTCAAGGCGGAAGACGCGTACGCCGAGATCAAGGAACTACGTCGCATCGCAAGTGAACATATGCATCACTGATTTTCGTGTGGTCCGGTCAGCCGGACGTGATACGAGGGCCAGCACTCACGCCAATATGGCGGGGTGCTGGCCTTTATCTATGGAAACGAAGCTCACATCGCCCAAGGGTGCAACGAAGGCTAGAATAGAGATGTCCGCTTGAAGCGGGCCGCCCTACATGCTCCCGGGTATTGACCGGGACCCTTGCAGGGAATCAACACTATGGAGCACACCGTGCAATCCTCTCCGTTGAGCGCTTTGGCGCAGTACAAGATTCTGCCGCAGATTTCAGGCGGCCTTTCCATGGTCATGGCAGTCGCAGCTCGCGCACCTTACGCCATGATCCCACTGGGAACCATGACAGCGATTACTGCCTCCACGGGCAGCGTCGCCACAGGTGGCCTCGCCACCGCGTTCACGTCCATCGCGGCGGCTATTGCCTCGCCGTTGATTGGGCGTTGGGCTGACCACCGGGGGCAGCGTTTTGTTCTCTCGCTGCTCACGCCCATCTCCGCCGTAGCGATCGGCCTTCTTCTGGCTGCCGCTATCCTAGGCTGGACTGGCCCGATCCTCTGGGCGATCTGCTTCGCCGTTGGAGCAACATCGCTTCCGATTGGCGCATTCACCCGCGCCCGGTGGATTCATTTCACCCGCAATCCGAAGGAACTCGCGGCGGCGCTTTCTTACGAATCCACTGTTGACGAACTCGTCTTCGTGCTCGGCCCGGCTTTCGTGGGTATTGCAGCGTCCATGGCAGCTCCTGCCGCGCCGCTCGGCCTTGCAATGGCTCTCGTGATTATCGCCGGTCTGCCGTTTGCATTGACGGCACCAACAGCCGCTGATATCGACGACGCCGTCGTGACGGACAATCAGTCTCACACGCGTCCGTCGATTATGCGTGTGCTTTGGGCGGTTATCCCAGCAATCATCGTCATGTTGAGCATCGGCACCTTCTTTGGTGCGGTACAGGCGGCCACCACTGAGCGTGCGCTCGAACTCGGCGTGCCCGGTCAGGCTGGACTTGTCTACGCCCTGATGGGTTTGGGCTCGGCGTTTATGGCGCTCATGGTCGTGGTTATTCCCGACTCCGTCCGTTTGCCGGTTCGGGTCCTTGTTGGAGGCACCGGAATGGCCGCATTCATCCTGCTCGCCATGACCCAGGGGTCGATGTCCGGAACCGCCATGGCACTTTTGGTCACTGGACTCTTCGTGGGTCCAACCATGGTGACCGCCTTTACTATGACCGAGCGTCTCGCTCCCGCTGGCGGTGCTGGCGTCGCCATGACCTCCATGCAGTCGTCCATCACCATTGGTGTCTCTCTTGGATCCGCCGTTGGCGGTGCTATTGCGGTGTCCGGTGCTACCGGTGCCTTCCTGATGGCCGCCTGCGCCGGTGGCATCGTGCTCATCACCGGAATCGTCATGGTTCTGGTGAGCCGGACATCTCGAGCTTCTCGGGGTACTCGGAAGGGCATCGTCGTCGCCCAACAGGCAGAATCTCACGACACCCATTGTCGCTAGATCGCGCCTCCTCAATCGGGAGTCCCACCTTAAAAATGTGATTTATTCGCAGGTGGGGCTCCTGATTTGGCAAACTGAGATTCGAGACTATATGCTTTTCTAGGTTCGAACGGGAACGAGAAAGAAAACATCAGTTTTCATCATTTTCGAATGAACCAGAGGTCAACTCCTCGTTGGCCCCGTAGCGCAGTTGGTTAGCGCGCCGCCCTGTCACGGCGGAGGTCGCGGGTTCAAGTCCCGTCGGGGTCGCAGAATATTGGGCCGGAGCACGAAAGTGTTCCGGCCCTTTAGCGTTGCCCGCCCCCATAGCGCACCCTTCGTTTGGGTCGACTATCCGAGAATGAGTTACCTCTCTGAGTAGGAGAGTGGTCAGCGCGAGTGGTCCAGAATAGGACCGGCAGTGACCAACAGGTGGGACTATCCGCCTATCTGATGCCGATATCTGAGCAGTTATGACGTTTGCCATACATCACTCCATTTTTCCCCTATCCTTGCCTCATGGCGAAGAAGAAAAAGAGGATGGACAAGGAGCTTTACGAGGCAGAGCTCCAGCGTCTCCAAGCAGAACTCGTTGAAATGCAGGAATGGGTTAAGTCAACCGGTGCCCGGGTTGTCGTACTCTTTGAGGGCCGCGATGCTGCGGGTAAGGGTGGCGCCATCAAGCGCATCACCGAATACCTCAATCCCCGTATTGCCCGCGTGGTGGCTCTTCCTGCTCCCACGGAGCGCCAGACCACCCAGTGGTACTTCCAGCGTTACGTTGAGCATCTCCCCGCTGCTGGTGAGATTCGGCTCTTCGATCGCTCGTGGTACAATCGCGGCGGAGTCGAGCGTGTCATGGGCTACTGCACTCCCGAACAGCATCGTCAGTTCCTCCGTCAGGCTCCTATCTTCGAGCGTATGCTCGTCGAGGATGGGATTATCCTGCTGAAGTACTGGTTCTCGGTCTCGGATAAGGAGCAGCTCAAGCGCTTCAAGTCCCGACTCACCGATCCGATGCGCCAGTGGAAGCTGTCGCCCACCGATCTTGAGTCGATCACCCGATGGGAAGAGTACTCCCGTGCCAAGGACGAGATGTTCGTGCATACGGACATCAAGGATGCGCCGTGGCTTGTGGTCGAGTCTGAGGATAAGCGCAAGGCGCGCATCAACATGATCCATCATCTGTTGAGCCAGATTCCCTACGAGCATGTGGATCGTCCGGAGCTCAAGTTCCCGAAGCGGCCAAAGTCCACCGGTTACCAGCGGACTGCTCGCTCGCTCCAGCATGAAGTGCCGGATTACGCGGCAACCGTGGCTGAGGAAGCAAGGCTTCACAAGTACGTCGATCCTGAGGACGAGGTATTGGAGTCAACCTCGCCGGAGTCCGCTTCACCTGAAACGGCCTCACCCGAGACTGCTTCCCCTGAGGAAGCTGCCGAGGCGTAAAAATTCGATACGCCGAGCGGGAATATGCAATGAAGCTTCCTACTCGGCGTATCACCTCGTGGAATTCCCACAAAAACATTGAGTAAGAGTGCATAATTATCGGATGCTACGTATATTTCTACGTAGCATCCGATTTTCTCGTTAGGAACCCTCATGAGCTCACCGATAACACAGCAGCTCTTTCGGCGGCGTATGCCGGCCGGCGTGATCAATGAGGGAGTTCCCGATTCGATTGTGCAGGTCATTGACGAACCGGACAGCTCCGTTAGTCTCAAACGCTCGATGTCCACTTTTCAGCTCACTCTTATCGGCGTGGGCGGCACCATCGGAACAGGAATCTTCTTCATCCTTTCGGAAGCAGTGCCCAAGGCGGGTCCAGCGGTCCTTGTCTCCTTTATTCTCGCGGCCGTCGTTGCGGGTTTGACAGTCGTTTGCTACGCCGAACTGGCGTCAATGATGCCAGCTTCCGGCTCGTCGTATTCCTACACGTACGCGACGATGGGGGAGATGACGGCCTTCATTGTGGGAGCCTGCCTTGTCCTTGAGTACGGCGTTTCCGCGGCCGCAGTGGCTGTCGGATGGTCGCAGTATGTCAACCTCCTCCTGGACAACACACTTGGATTCTCGTTCCCCGAGGCGCTATCCAATGCTCCCGATGCTGGTGGCATCGTCAATCTCCCTGCCGTCATCGTTGTCATGATGTGTCTCGTGGTGCTCCTACGCGGTGGCTCCGAATCGGCCACCATCAACTCCATCATGGTGATCATTAAGATCGCGGTGCTTGGCATCTTTGCCGCCATCGCCTTCACGGCATTTCACGCGGACCACTTCGCAAACTTTGCCTCACACGGTGTCCACGGCATCTCCATGGCCACGGGTGCGTTGTTCTTCTCCTATATTGGTCTGGACGCGATTGCCACCGCAGGCGATGAAGTGAAGAATCCTCGTAAGGCGATCCCTCGGGCTCTCGTAGCCGCACTCATCATTGTTACAACGGTGTACTTCCTCGTGGGTTTGGCGGCCTTGGGTGCTCAGCGCGCCGAGGTCTTCGAGGGCCAGGAAGCTGGTCTTGCCATGATCGCCCAGAACGTTATCGGTTCAACCTGGCCGGGCACGCTCATTGCCATCGGCGCGGTCATCTCGATCTTCTCGGTGACGCTCATCTGCATGTATGGCCAAACGCGAATTCTCTACTCCATGGGACGCGACGGGCTCATCCCCGCGATCTTCGCAAAGGTTAGTGCACGCCGCAGCGTGCCGCTGGTCAACACCTGGCTGGTCGCCATCGCTGTTGCGCTGCTCGCCGGGCTTCTTCCGATGAAGATTCTCGCCGATCTCACAAGCGTTGGAACGTTGACGGCCTTCGGCCTTGTCTCTCTCGGCGTCATGATTTTGCGCCGCACCGCCCCGGATATGCGTCGTGGCTTCAAGGTTCCCGGCTACCCGATCACCCCGTTGCTCTCGATTGCCGCGTGTATCTACGTCATCGTCAATCTCGAAGCTGTGACACTTCAAGCATTCGCTGTATGGATCGCCGTAGCATTGACGTTCTACTTCACATGGAGCCGCAAGCACTCCCAGCTCACCAAGCTCCAAGAGGAAGCGGAACGAATTGCCCAGGGTGGCTAGTTCTCATATCCCGTGATGTGGTCGGTGAGTGGATGCTCACCGACCACATTGAACGTTTGACACATCGACAGAAGGCAGAGGTTATGTCAAAGATCGCGCTCGTGCGCAGGCCCGGTCCACTTCTCGACGACGGCATCGTTGACCACATCGAGAAGGTAGCAGTGGATCTTTCCCAGGCGATCGCACAGTGGGAAGGTTATGTTGCCGCCCTGCGTGATGCAGGTTGGGAAGTTCGCGAGGTAGAGCCTGCCGACGACTGCCCCGATGCAGTCTTCGTCGAAGACTCCGTGGTTATGTTCCGTAACGTCGCCGTCTCAACGAATCCCGGCGCCGATTCCCGCGTGCCCGAGGTTGCGGGCACCCGCAGGATGGTTGAGGAGCTCGGTTGCTCCCTCAACCGGATCAAAGCTCCCGGAACCCTCGATGGCGGGGATATCCTCAAGGTAGGAGATACCGTTTTTGTTGGACGAGGCGGCCGGACTAACGCCGAAGGCGTTGCGCAGCTTCGGGCAATCCTTTCTCCTCTCGGAGCCAAGGTTGTTGCAGTTCCCGTGACCAAAGTCCTTCATCTAAAGACCGCCGTCACAGCGCTGCCCGATGGTACGGTTATCGGGTACCCGGATTTCGTTGACAATCCGGCGATCTTTGAACGATTCCTCCCGGTGCCAGAACCTCACGGTACCGCCGTGGTGTGTCTGTCCGAGTCGGAATTGTTGATGTCGGCGTCGGCGCCGAAGACCGCCGCAATGCTTCGCGATTTTGGATACGACGTCACCACTGTCCCTATCAGCGAGTTCGAGAAGTTGGAGGGTTGCGTCACCTGCCTCTCAGTTAGGGTCCGCAATCTCTAGTCTTCTCCGTTAGTCCAACACACCGTCACTAGTGTCGTTGGATGGCATACGTGTCGCCGTCGTCGTCGTTCATGGCGACGACGACGTACTGTATCTCCCGTCTCACCAACTCACGACCAAAGGAAGACTGAAAGAAGAAACACGGTAAAAGTGGCCGTCATCGGCGAACTGGCCCTTTTCACAGTTCCCTCGGAAGGGGATCACATGTCCGATCAGATGTACATCTATCTCGCCCTGGCCATTTACTTCGGCGGCATGCTGCTCATCGGCTACATGGCCTACAAGCGCACAACCGATCACGAAGACTACATGCTCGGAGGACGCGATCTGCCTCCGTGGGTCGCAGCCCTGAGTGCCGGTGCTTCCGACATGTCGGGCTGGCTCATCATGGGCCTGCCCGGAGCGATCTACGCGACCGGCCTTATTGAGGGCTGGATTGCCGTGGGTCTGACCATTGGCGCGTTCCTGAACTGGAAGCTCGTGGCTCCCCGTCTTCGTGCGTACACCGAAGTCGCGAACAATTCGATCACGGTCCCGAGCTTCTTTGAAAATCGGCTGCATGACAAGTCTCACCTGCTCCGGATTATCTCCAGTGTGGTTATCCTGATCTTCTTTACACTGTACGTCTCGTCCGGCATGGTGGCGGGTGGCGTGTTCTTTGAGGAATCCTTCGGCATGGATTACTTCGCTGGCATGATCCTCGTGGTTGCCATTACGCTCGGTTATACGCTTTTCGGCGGATTCCTCGGTGCATCTTTCACCGACGTGGTGCAAGGACTCATGATGATGGTTGCCCTCGGTGTTGTACCACTGGCGGCAATTCTTGCTATTGGCGGAGTCGGAGAGACAGCTCATCTGGTGGAAACGGTCAGTCCTGGTAATCTTTCGCTGATTGGTGCCGGACAGTTCGAGGCCGGTGCAGCGACCCTCGTTATCATCTCCGGCCTTGCTTGGGGACTTGGATATTTCGGTCAGCCGCACATCGTTGTTCGTTTCATGGCTTTGCGAAGCCCCCACGAGGCCAAGCGCGCTCGCCGCATCGGCATGACCTGGATGATCATCTCACTCGGTGGTGCCGTGCTCACCGGCCTCATTGGCATCGCTTTCTTCCACCAGCGCGGTGAGACTCTTACCAATCCCGAGACCGTTGTCCTGCGCATGTCTCAGATTCTGCTGCACCCATTCCTTGCAGGACTGGTTCTGGCTGCCGTGCTTGCTGCCATCATGAGCACCTTCTCCAGCCAGCTCATCGTCTGCTCCTCTGCCCTCATCGAGGATCTCTACAAGGTGACGCGCAAAACTCCACCTCCGGGCCAGCAGCTCATCATCCTCGGCCGCGTCGCGGTGTTGGCGGTGGCAGCCATTGCCTTTGTTCTGGCTATTAACCCGAACGATTCGATCCTCGGTCTCGTGAGCTTCGCGTGGGCAGGATTCGGAGCCTCCTTCGGTCCTCTCATGCTGCTCAGCCTGTATTGGCGCAAGCTCACCACCTGGGGAGCGTTGGCCGGAATGGCCACCGGTGCCGCGACTGTCTTCATCTGGAAGGCCCTGGACACCGGTATCTACGAGCTGTTGCCGGCATTCGTACTGCATATCGCCGTTGCCGTGATTGTCAGTCTTGCCACCTATCGTAAGAACGAGGCTATTGAGACTGAGTTCGACAGTGCGATTGAAGCAGTTAGGGTCAAGTAAAGACACACAAGAAAAAATCAACAAATAGCTGTCTGAGAGGCACAGAGCGGTCTCCCAAACGCTGTTGGCAGGGGAGTGTATGAGTGAAAACTCGTACACTCCCCTTGTGCATTGAGGGTAACGGCGATGTCACGCATATACCTCTCTGGAGGATGCAGCCCGAAAAGCACCTGGTAGGGTGTTAGGGCGTACCGGTGGACTGCTCGTGACGCCCGTCATGGTTGGTTTACTGTTACGCAGGTATCTCCTCCGGGTTGGACTGCTTATCTGGCCGTGACGCAACAAACGTAGAAGGCGTCGTCGTCGCCGATCAGCCGGTATTACAAACCCGCGGAGGTGCCCGTCCCTGTCGCCTACCTCAGGAAACCATGAGCGTATATCGCGAGTCCGAGAGTCAGCACACGAAGGAAAGTCATCAGGTCAAACCCGCGTCAAGGCAAAGTGCCCGCGCGGACGCCGCCCGGCTCAGACGAAGTCGAACCCGGCGAGCAGCATCGCTAGCACGGCGAATTGCAGCAGAAATGGAATACCCCCACAAAATTCACCCCGCATTGGTGCCGGGTGTGTCGATCGAAGATCAAAAGATCCGATATGGGATTGATAAACCTATCGTCCTGATCGTTGGAATCCCGGTGCTCGCGTTCATCGGCTGGGGAATCATCAGTCCGAACACGGTCCAGTCTGTTTCTCAGGCGGCCCTTAATTGGGTAATGCTCAACGCCGGCTGGATCTTCAATCTTATCGCCGTTGGGATGATGGTCTTCCTTTTGGCAGTTGCTCTCTCCAAGTACGGGCGTATCCCATTGGGCCTTGATGGAGAGGAACCCGAGTACTCCACCGCGTCGTGGACCGCCATGCTCTTCGCTGCCGGAATCGGAATCGGCATCGTATTCTTCGGACCACTCGAACCGCTCAATCACTACCTGAATCCACTGCCCGGAACGTACGAAGCCGGTTCGATGGAGGCGGTTAAGGGGGCGATGGCACAGTCCGCGCTCCATTGGGGTGTTAACGCGTGGGCCATCTATGCCATCGTTGGCTTGGCGGTTGCCTACGTATCCTTCCGCAAGGGACGTGTTCCTCTGATGAGCTCGGTCCTGGAACCGCTTTTCGGCACGACAAGCAAAAGCCCCGGGGCCCGTTTGATTGACGGGCTAGCGATTCTTGCTACGCTCTTCGGAACTGCTGCCTCGCTCGGCATTGGAGCGTTGCAGATTGGACGAGGAGTCGAAATTGTCTCTGGATGGTCAACCACCGGAAATAGCCTCGCGGTTGGCATCATCGTGGTGCTGACAGTTGGCACCATTTTCTCCGCCGTGTCCGGTGTCTCCAAGGGAATCCGTCGCCTCTCAAACATCAACATGGTGGCTTCAGTGGGCTTGGCGGTGTTCTTCTTTGTTGGAGGGCCAACACTCTTCCTCATCAATGTGATTCCCGGGGTGATTCTTGGTTACGTTGCGGAAGCACCCACGATGCTCTCCGCAACCATGGTCGATAGTGACGAAACACGTGCCTTCCTCTCCTCCTGGACAACTTTCTATTGGGCATGGTGGGTGAGCTGGGCACCTTTCGTTGGAGTGTTTGTTGCCAAGATCTCGCGGGGTCGAACCATTCGCCAGTTCGTTCTAGGCGTCCTTCTCATTCCTTCCACTATCATCATTCTCGCTTTCACAATTCTCGGAGGAACCGCCATCTACCTACAGCGGTCCTCCGGCGAGCTTGCTCCCGATGGCACCGTCGCGTCACTCCCTCCTGCCGAGAACGTGGTGTTTGCCGTACTCGATCATCTGCCGGGAGCCCAGATCGTAGCTCCTCTAATCATCGTCATCCTGGGAATCTTCTTCATCACCTCCGCAGATTCCGCCTCCCTCATCAACTCCCAGCTCAGCCAAGGAGGAAACCCTGAGCCGCGCCGTGGCATCACGGCCTTCTGGGCACTTTGCATGTCGGGGATCGCGATTGTCATGCTGCTTATGGGCGGATCAGACGTGTTGCAAGCACTGCAGAATCTTGTCACGGTCACAGCATTGCCCTTCTCCATCATCCTCGTTCTCATGGCGGCAGCCTTCTGGAAAGAACTGCGCCAGGATCCGATGATGATCCGCGACCTCTATGAACGCAATGCACTCTCTCGTTCGGTACGTCAGGGAATTGAGGAACATGGTGACAACTTCGCGTTGCGAGTTGAGCCAACAGAGCCAGATTCCGATTACGCCGCGGGTGCTGGATTTGATTCGAGCGCGGAAGAAGTGACCCAGTGGTATGTCCGCCATGACGAGGATGGCAATGAGGTGGAATACGACTACACGACGGGAGAATACCTCAACGAAGAATCCACCAACGGGAGCTCCAGCGGTGAAGGAGAAGAGGCCGTCGTCGACACCGGGGAGGCGCTAGAAGATGATTCCCGACAGCAGTAGTCTGACAACGACGCGTTCTCACGCCGAGAACCGTCTCGCATCGAGGAAGGATATGGGATGACGACCCTCAAGGCACACGACGGACTGGAACTTCCCGCCATCGGATTTGGCACCTACAACCTGCGTGGAAGCGCCGGTGCGGATGCGATTGCGGGTGCGATCGAACGTGGATACACGCTCTTGGATTCGGCCTTCAACTACGAGAACGAGGGCTGCCTGGGGGAGGGAATTCGCCGTAGTGGTGCCCGCCGCGAGGATGTGATTGTCAACTCGAAGCTACCCGGGCGCTACCAAGACCATGACATGGCGGTGGTGACGATTGAAGAGTCGCTGTACCGTCTTGGCCTCGACTACATCGACCTCTATCTCATCCACTGGCCAAACCCCAAGGTGGGTAAGTACGTCGAGGCGTGGGGCGCGCTCATCGAGGCGAAGAAGGCCGGGCTACTGAAGCACATTGGTGTCTGCAACTTCCTGCCCGAGCATCTGACCACGCTGGAAAAGGAAACCGGGGTGATGCCCGAGGTCAATCAGATCGAGCTGCACCCGTTGTTCCCGCAGGTGGAGCAGGTCGAGTTCGATAAGGCCCACGGCATCATTACAGAGGCATGGAGCCCGCTGGTGCGCGGCGGTGTGCTGGACGA
>RRZU012130845.1_pt1 | contig 12377 bp, 6 predicted proteins | sample 2165561 | NCBI WGS metagenome assembly RRZU01 (sample SAMN10456909, study PRJNA506462) | wastewater metagenome | isolation source: wastewater sludge | place: USA: Moscow, Idaho | reverse complement strand
TCACCGTGAACATGATGAACGTGGCGTTAGAGAAACCGTAGTATCGGCCGCCCACCTGCGGTTGGTTGAGCACCGAGGCCAATTGCAGCGGGTATTGGGTAATCAGCCGATCGAGCGTCACGTCGCCGATAAGGGTGACCGCCGTTGTCACCGCCACGACCATCATCGGCGCATGGACCTGGTCGCTCCACCGGCGCGAAGTCCCCGCCCAGGCGATCAGCCCGGCAATGAATGCGATGCCGCCGAACAACCCCCACGCCGGATACTCAAAATTCCACCACGGCAGCAGGTTGACCAGCAACGATGCCACCGGGATAGCCGCCACCACGGCACACAGCTGGATGAAGTTTCGCGTCCGTGCTTCGGGAGACGACGCCGACGACGACGCACGCTTCACGTCGGCACGTGCTTTCGTTGTGCCCGCGTCCTTCATCCCCGCTTTATTTGTGCTCGCCTCGCGGTGGGCAACCACTTCTTTCGTGCCCGCGTCCCGGCCAGCACTCGCCGCGCGATCGACAACCACTTCTTTCGTGCCCGCCTCCCGGCCAGCACTCGCCTCTTCCGTATCGCTTCCCGCCGCGGTGGCTCCTGCCGGGCGCCGCACGCGAAGCGCTCCGTTCACGATCACCACCAGCGCCAACACCAGCATCGTCACGTAGAACGGACCGATGAGCGGACGCGTCACCATAGCTCGCTGGTTATCGCCCTCTAGGCGATCCACCAGCTGTTGTATGGAATCCATTCCGCGCGCCGCAAAGATCGGCGACCCTATCGAAGCTTCCAGCGCCGCCGAACCTGGAGCTACTTCGGTGAGAAGGGTCGGTAGCAGATCGGTGGTCTGGACGAGCCCGTACTGCCTCGTTGCGTCCGACATGGCAAGCCCGGGCAGAGCAGCCGATTCGCTGCTTTCCACCGCCGGGCTCTCCGTCGCCGCGCTTTCAGCCCCAGCACTACTTTCAGCCCCAACACCCTCAGCCCCCGGTCCCCGCATCGCAAAGAAACCAAGCTGCGCCGCGCTGGACTGCGAATCGGCCACGGAGGCCACCACCACTGTCGCGCCAGGGTACTTTTGCACCTCGGCCCACAGCTCACCGAATCGCGCGTCGAGTGCCCGCACCTGATCCATGACTGAATCGGGAGCGTCCCCCAGCGAGCGGAACGCCGCAGAAACAGATTTCAAACTGTCACGGAAAGGATCGGACTCCTTCACCTCCGCCGAGGCGCGTTCCGAAAGGAGCGCCTCCGGATACCGCACGGAGCCAAGGTCGATCATCACCAAGTCTTTACCCGAAGCCATATCCGCGAAGGCGCGAGCGGCAGTCGCGGTATCGGGATCAGGAGCGCCAGCCTTGCTCCCCTCGACCGAGCCGGGCAGCGGCCCCACGTCCGCATAATCCGCGGTCAGCGAGCCGTGGGCGGTCGCGAGCGCCACCGCAGCCCCCGGCCCAATGGCGCCGAGTTTATGCCCATCTAGCGCGTCACCCAGAACGCCTAGCTGTGCATCAAATTTGTTGTTCTCATTCGCCCGAAGATAGTCATCCCAGTGCCCCACCGCCATATCGGAGCTCGGCTCGGGGCCCGCAATCGTCCGGCACGAGTTATTGACATCCCGGGTCCGCTGCCCCGCCCCGAGAGTCAGCCAGCCCTCGACCGGGCACGTGGTCTCACGCACCGTCCTGACCACGGAGTTCGCCCCCGCAGCCTCAGACGCAAACTCCCACAGGTGAGGAGTATCTTCTTCAGAAATGTTGTCCCACGTCACGCCGGAAAATCCGATAAAAACAACCGGCGACGACGTCGTCGAATCCCCCGGTTCGTCCGCACGTGCGGACCCGGCATACCCCGCCGTCAAGACGAAGAAGAGCGCGACAAAACCGGCCACCCACCGAATATGAGAGCGCGTCGGACCAGCATGCATAGGACCAGCCTACCGGGGTTTATATGGACCGATTGCGTTGCGTAGCAGGCGGGCCGGTATGGTGAGTGCGACAAACCACGCGACGCGAAAGGGGGCCACAATGGGCCAGGAGAATCCTGCTACTGATCTCGGACAGAACGACGGTGGCCTCCGATTTTCCTTCCTCGGCCCCCGCGGCACCTTCTGCCACGCGGCATTGATGCAGGTCGCAGACGAAAACGCCCAGATCATCCCTGCGCTCGACGTCCCCACCGCCCTCAAAATGGTGCGCAACGGCGAAGTGGACTACGCCGTCGTCCCCATCGAGAACTCCGTGGCAGGCGGCGTCAACGCCACACTCGACTCCCTCACCCACCGCACACGACTAGAAATCAAAGCCGAAATGCTCGTGCCCATCCAGTTCGCCCTCGCGGTCAGGCCCGGCACCCAGCTCTCCGACATCAAGCGCATCGCCACCCACCCGCACGCCTGGGCACAGTGCCGCGAATGGATATCCACCCACCTTGACCAGGCGGTTCATGTCCCCGCCACATCCACTGCCGCCGGCGCCGAAATCCTCGCCTCCGCCGAATCCGACCCCGGATTCGAGGCCGCCCTCTGCCCCATCCCCACCGTCGCGGAATACGGATTGGAAGTCTTGGCCGACGACGTCGCCGACAACCCCAACGCCATCACCCGCTTCATCATGTGCTCGCTGCCCGGCCAGCAGCCCGAACGCACCGGAGCCGACAAAACCACCCTCATGGTCCAGCTCCCCTCAGATGAGGCCGGCGCACTCCTCACCATGCTCGAACAGTTCGCCGTCCGAGGCGTCAACCTGTCCCGCATCGAGTCCCGGCCGCTCGGCGACGCGCTCGGCCGCTACGCCTTCTCCATCGACGCCGAAGGGCACGCCGAAGACGAGCGCATGCAAGCCGTCCTCGTTGGCCTCCATCGCGTCTGCCCCCACGTCGTGTTCCTCGGGTCCTATCCGGCCGCCAACGGCAAGCGCATTCGACCGCGTCCGGGCACGTCAGACGCCGATTTTATCTCCGCCCGGCGGTGGGTCGATCACATCCTCGGCAAGGACTAAGAACTTCGGCTTGGATAAGCCTCACAAGGCCACGCCAAGCCAGACCTAGCAAGGCCACGCCAAGCCAGACCTAGCAAGGCCACGCCTGGCCAGGGGCACCGGTATGCCTTAGTCCAGCCGTCCTAGACCAGGCGGCCTCCTAGAATAGGCAGCCATACGCCGCTGAACTACCCCACCCGCACGATGACCGCGCCGCGGTCCACGCTCACGCTCAATTCTTGGGCCCAGCCCAGCGGGTCGCCGTCGGCCTGCACCAGTTCCGGCGCTTGGGCCTGCACGTCAACGTTGCGGGCGCGCCGGAATTCGAGTGACCCGGCTTCGGGGAAGAGTTTGTCCTGGAGCCCGAACTGCCGCATGCCTATCCGCCGCACGAGGTCGCCCCAGCCCAGCAGCCCGCCACGGGTATCGAGGACGCCAATGTCTAGCCACCCGTCGTCGATGCGCGCGTCTGGGGCGAGGACCATTCCGCCCGGTAGGGAGCCGCAGTTGGCGAACAAGATGGAGCGGGCCTCGACCTCGAACTGGTTGCGGTTTTCACCGTTTCCGGTGGTGAGGACGGCATTGACGCGGTCTTCGTTGAGGTGGCGCACGCCTGCCACGATGTAGGCGGACCATCCCATGATGCGTTTCAAGTCCGCGTCCGTATCGTCCATGACCTGCGCGTCGAAGCCCATCCCTGAGATCACGAAGAATGGCTCGCGCCCGGCAAACGATCTCGCTTCGGGGTCAATGGCGGCGAGCGCGGCGGAGAATTCGGCGTCGGGTTCGGGGGCTTCGACCCAACCGACATCGATGCGGCGGTCTCTCCCGGTCACCGCGATGGACACAAGGTTCCACAGCGAATCGATCGGCAGTTCGAGGTTTCGTGCGAGGAGGTTGCCGGTGCCGAGCGGAAGTATCCCCATGGGCACGCCCGTACCGGCGAGGACGCCCGCGACCACGCGGATGGTGCCGTCACCACCTGCGGCGATCACGACCGAGGGGTTCATGGCGAGCGCCTCGCGAGCTTGGCCAATGCCGGGGTCGTCGGGCGTGGTGGGAATCCAGACGGGTTCGGCGTATCCGGCGTCAGCTGCGGTTTCGGCGAGGAGACGGCGCACTTCATCGAAATCAACTTTTTTTGACGGGTTGTATACGACGGCGACGCCGCCGCCATGCGTCACGTGGGTTTCGTGGGCGGCATGAAGGGAGGCCGCCAGATCTGCGATCTGGTGCCTCATGTATTCGATGCGCCGCCGTTGCATGATGGCGAAAAACGCGGTGATCAGCGTGAGAACGAGAGCAACGATGGCGACCCAACCGGTCCAATCCATGTGCTCAGTTTACGCGAGCCTACCCTGCCCTGAAGGAGGTCTCCGAAATATCGCTGACATGCGCCACTTGGACGATCTCGTGCTGCCCGTTATCGACGAGTATGGCGCGCCCAGGAGGGAACTCATGCCGGTTCATGCGGGGGAACGCCATCTTGAACAGGGCTTCTCCATCGTGGGTATCGGGGCGCAGCGCAAGGCCGCGGCGCCCCGCCTTCAGCTCTCCGACAAGGCCGAACCCGCCCGTCAGTTGGGTGGTGTCGGAATCGGCGATGAGGAGATGGTCGCTCCGGTTGATGGCCTGCATGAGGGTTCTGAGGGCGCGTTCGGCGTCAGTATCGGCAAAGTCTGCGATGTTTTCCAGCACGACAACGATCCGCACGCCGGACCGTTCTTCCGCCACTTTCTTCGCTAGCTCTGCGGCAAGATCGCGCACCTGCTCAACCGAATATGCGGCACCCCGCCAGCGACGAAACATCGCAAGGCTATTTCTCCGTCCGCCGATGTGGAACAGTTCGAGGGGCATTCCCGCCCGTTCGACACCGTGGATGATGGCGCGCAGGGCGGTAGTTTTCCCGCTGCGTGGGGGACCCGCAACCATGAAGGTCCCGCGCGCCTCAAACCCGCGCGGCTCCAAGGCGGTTTCGGATAGACCAATGACCGGAAGGCCGTCCACGGTCTCGGGGAGAGCTCCCGGCCCAATATCGGCGGGAAGCGCACCGATGGGAGGGGCCTCGGTGCACCCCTCCTCGCGGAATCTCCTTGCTAGGTCAGCGGCGGCGGCAATCTGTTCCGCGGCAACGGAGGTCCCTCCGGCCGTCACGATATGCGTTTCCCACCCGTTGATGACCGCGCGCCCGGGGGCGCTGCCTTCGTGCAGAACATCTTTCGGAATGCCGAGCATCGCGTAGGCCCCTTCATCGGACATCCGCAACACCACCCGCGTGGGCATGTTGGCCGTCACTGCCGTGGGAACGGCGCCGAACCGATCAACCGAGGCGACGACATGAACGCCGAGTGGCCGCCCTTCGGTCAATAGCCGCAAGAAAATCGCGTAATAGGCTGACCGAGCAGCCACCACTTCCCATTCCTGCCGGAAAGTCCCTAAACCATCAACCACCAGAAACATTCGCGGGAGCGTGCGATCGCCGGTGATCTCGCGATACTCGGCGAGCGTGGAGGCGTGGGCGGCGGAAAACAACGCCCCTCGTTCGTCCACGGCTGAGCGAAACATCCGCAACAGTCGTTGGATGCGTTCCACATCGTCCCCCACCACGACCGATCCCACGTGTGGCATGTCCTCCAGCGAGCGGAGCGCACCCGTCCCGCAGTCGATGGCATACACCCATGCGCCACCTTCGGCGGGCCGCGAGCCTGCGGCAATAGCTATAGATCGCAGCGTGGTGCTCTTGCCCGCACCGCTCGTTCCATACACGAGGAGGTGCCCGTCAGTATCTGGCTCGAAGAAGGCCGGCACTTGTTCTTGGCGTTCGGGGATGTCAGCTATCCCGAGGGGAATGTGCGCGTCTCCTCGCAACGGCAATCCCGCGAGATCGATGGCGTCCGCGAGTTCATCAAGCCAGGGGCGCCGCGGCGCACGGATTTCCGCCAGCGTGGCGGCGGCACGCAGGTTATCGACAAGGCGCCGCTGGTCGTTGGGGCCGTGCTGGCCGGGCAACTCCCCATCGAGGGTGGTGGAGGCAACGCGCGCCGACTCCCACACTCGCGCCGCCCCACAACGCAGGTCGGCCACGGTGACGCGGGCGCGGTCTGGAAGGCGCGTGGTCCAGCCGCCCGCGTATCCCGTCTGGAAGGGAATAAGGCGGCCAGGGCCTACTTTCACGACCCCGCGGCCAGGGAGTGCGGGGTCAAAGTTCGCCGCGATGGCGGAGCCGACCACGTCTTTCGAGTCCGCTTCGTCGGCCATGCGGAGAGCCACCCGCAGGTTGGTGTTGGCTCGCAGGTTATCTTTGATGACGCCCGCCGGGCGCTGGGTCGCCATGATGAGGTGGATGCCGAGCGACCGGCCACGTTGGGCGATATCGACGACGCCGTCGATAAACTCCGGGACGTCGCTGACAAGGGCGGCAAACTCATCGATGACGATGACGAGGGCCGGTGGTGTTTCCGGGTCTTGGCGCCGCTCCATGTCGATGAGGTCCTTGGCGCGCCGCCTCTCAAAGAGGCGTTCTCGGTAGCGGAGTTCGGCGCGCAGGCTGGTCAGGGCACGTAATACCAGGTGAGGGCTCAAGTCCGTGACGAGTCCAACCCGGTGTGGGAGGTCGCGGCACGCAGCAAACGCGGACCCTCCTTTGTAGTCGATGAAGAGGAAGGTGACGCGGTCGGGGCTGTATTCGGCAGCCAGACCAAGCACCCACGCCTGCAGGAACTCCGATTTTCCGGAGCCGGTGGTGCCGCCGACCAACGCGTGCGGACCCTGCGCGCGCAGGTCCAGCGCGAGGGCGTCGGGGCTGGCCTGGCCAACGAACGCTTTGAGCCCGAACGGCCCACTCAGCTGCGAGCGCGGGGAAGGCAACCTGTTAATCATGGAGTGGTTGTGGTGCCATCGTTCGATGACGGCACCGACGTCGTCGCTCATCTCGTGCCCCAACAACCGCAGCAACGCGACACTTTCCGGCAGGTCGGACGAATCGGGCGCTACCGCACCCGCATCCACCACGGGCGCAAGCAATCGTGCGAAGAGTTCGGCATTCGCCAGGGATACGCCCTCGACGGCCACGTCCTCGTACCGTTCGCCCGCGCGCACGTAGCCGATGTTTGCGCGATCCAGTCCGCGCGATACGTCGATGTAGGTGCGGCAGGCCGCCGGAAGGGAGGCGACGGTCGAGCCCACGAAAATGGTGTAAATACCCACGTCAGGGCCGTGCTCGATGACGCGAGTCAAGCGAGGGCGGTCCACGGGCGCATCCTCCGTCACGATCAGGACGACGGCGGCGCCGGGTACGGTAGGTGGGCCGCTATCGGCGCGTTCGCCCACCTGTGCGCCGGCGAACATCGCCGTGTCGGCGGTAGCGAGTGGTCCGCGCGGCACTGGCGGCTGGCTACGCCGCGCGATCTCTTCTTCCAGTGCCGTCAGAAGCGCTTCTCCCGCGGTCTGGTTATCGGCCCAGGCAAGCTCCCCGATGGGTGACTGTGGGCTGGATGCGTGCGGGAGCCATCTCATCCATGAAAGGTCATCCGCCCAATCGGGGCTGGTCAGGGCGGCGGCCACTACCTCACCCGGGGAGTGGAGCCCGAAGATATTGACACCCATACCGCGCACGGCGTCCGCGGCACCATGGCGACTTCCGGCAATCCCCACGGCCCCGCAGGACGGGAGAGACTCGGCGAGGGGAACGCCATCGACCCACGCATATCTATCCCGCAATTCCTGGATGCGTTCCGCGTATGCGGGAAGGCCGTTTTCCTCGCGAGACTGGTGTACGGTGAGGCGACTGGGCGCAGTCCCCACCCCCAACCGAATGCCCAAGAAGTTCCAGTGCTCTGGCCTGCGCGTCCACAGGAGCGGCCCTAAGGTGAGCGCGTGTCCGAACACGGTTGATGTGGCGGGGGCTTCCGCCCGGCGGCGCTCCCGTTCCACCCGCTGCCCTTCTGCCACATGCCGCTCTAGCGCGTCGAACTGCCGTTCAAAAGTTTCGATATCGGCTGCGGCCTTTTTCCTCTGCTGGGCACGCTGCCCCCACAGGTTGCCCAGCATCATGACCGGGGCCATGGCCACGATCAGCAGTGAGGCCGCCCGGTGCGTCATCGCAAACATCGCCATTCCCATGAGGACCGGCGCGATCACCATGGGCCAGGGAATCGCACGCGGAGCTGGCGCTGCCGGGATAGCGGGAGGACGAAGTTCTTCACCCGCACAACGCACCTCAACCTGGGGTGATCGATTGAATAGGAGGAAACCCCCGCGTTCGACCACGGGCGGGAGACCGGCATCCTGCGGCACATATTCGCAGGTCAATTGGGTGCACCCCACGAGGATGACCTGCCCGGGAATCATCCGTACCCGCGCGCAGCTCTCGCCATCCACCACGATGCCATTGGCCGAGTTGAGATCGACCACCTCTACCCCGGCCTCCCCCGCCTCGATGCGCGCGTGGCGGCGGGAGACCATCGGATCATCGAGCTGGATTTCGGCCACGGACGTGCGCCCCAAGATGGTGCTGCCGCAGGTGAGGGGAATGGCGCGGCCTTTTTCCACACCGTTGAGCACCCGCAGAATGGCGACGACCGGCCCGCCACGGTAAGCATCGGGAGTCGCCTCGACCACCGCCACATCAAAGCCTGATCCGATTGGTGCCGCTGCCAGCAACAACGTAGGGTCGAGCATCCGTGGTTCGCCGCCCACACCCGCGGTGGGCGCCGCCACCGCCAACGTCGCCGCGGGCGGGCACGCCGGGCCCGATAGCGCCCCGGCCACGTCCTCGACTGTCGCGGTGGAATCCGCCGTGACGACGACGGCGACCTGTTCGGCATTGTTTCGGTGAAGCACCAGTTTGATTTTCATGCGGCACGACCTTCGGGCGACGCCCACCCCGCGTGCCCCACAACCGCGGCATAGGAGCGGGCATCGAGAAGCTGGCCATCGAAGGGCCGGTCCCAACTCCCTAGTCTCACCAGGTGTTCGCGGGTATCGATGCAGCTCAGGTCGAACGAACGCCGTGCAGCCGCGAGCGCCACGCTATCGAGTGGGTCGAGGCCTCTGCGAATATCTACCGCCCGGCACCGGAAGAATCGCCAGATTTCCGGCGGTGTCACGCTATCGACTGTGAGCACCCGGAGGCCCATCGCCGCAGTGCCAAGGCTCTGGCCTCTTCTGGACCGGCATACGAGGGAGACCAGGAGATAGACGCCAAGAATCCCGCCACACCAGGCCCCCACCGGCGCATCTACCAGCCTGCCGATGCTTCCTGGCCCCGCCGCAGTGCCCAGCTCTCCCGCGGCAGCCACGACCCCGGCAGCCATCATCCCCAGCACGGCCAGATCGAGTATTACCGCACCTGCCAGGCGCATGAGCGGCGCGGACAGAATCCCCAGGTCAAAGGGGCGCGCTTCCAGCAGAGCCACGTCCGCCGTGGGCACAGCCGCGTCCGCCACGGGCACAGCGGCACCCGCTTCCTGCGCAGACAGCAGGCCCGCGCCTGCAGAGGAGACGATATCGGTGCCAAGAATGGGTGGAGTAAACCCCGGTGAGTGTGGGTGAGACATGTCCCTAGTATGCCAGATTAAACGACTGTGCGCCGGAAAATCCGGCGCACAGTGCTGTGGCGCTTAGGCGATAGGAGCGATCCGATCGCGTCCGCCCAGGTAGGGCCGGAGGGCCTCTGGGATGTAGAGCGAGCCGTCGGCTTGCTGATGGTTTTCGAAGAGGGCCACGAGCCAGCGTGTGGTCGCCAAGGTGCCGTTGAGGGTGGCGACGGTGCGGTTCTCGCCCTCGAAACGTTCGCGGACGTTGAGGCGACGCGCCTGGTAGGTGGTGCAGTTGGAGGTGGAGGTGACCTCCATGAAGCGGTTCTGGGTGGGGAGCCATGCTTCGCAGTCGAACTTCTGCGCGGCGGAGCTGCCCAGGTCGCCTGCGGCCGTGTTGATGACGCGGTAGGGCAGTTCGACCTTGGCGAGCATCTCTTCTTCCCAGGCGAGGAGGCGCTGGTGTTCTTCCACAGACTCTTCGGGGCGGCAGTAGGAGAACATTTCCACCTTGTTGAACTGGTGGACGCGGATGATGCCGCGGGTGTCTTTGCCGTAGGAGCCTGCCTCGCGGCGGTAGCACGATGACCAGCCGGAGTATCGGCGGGGGCCGTTCGAGAGGTCGATGATTTCGTCCTTGTGGTATCCGGCGAGCGCTACTTCGGAGGTGCCGACGAGGTATTGGTCATCGGCGGGGAGGTAGTAGATTTCGTCGGAGTGGGCGCCCAGGAAGCCGGTGCCGGCCATGATGTCTGGGTTGACCAGGGTGGGCGTGACCATGAGCGTGAAGCCGTTGGCTTCCGCCTGATCGGCCGCCATGGTCAGCAGCGCGAGTTCGAGGCGTGCGCCGATGCCCTTCAAGTAGTAAAAACGGGAGCCGGATACCTTGGTGCCACGTTCCATATCGAGGGCACCGAGCGCGTTGGCCACATCGAGGTGGTCCTTCGGTTCGAAGCCTTCGGCCGCGAAATCGCGCGCTTCACCGACGTGGCGGAGGACCACGAAATCGTTCTCTCCACCTGCGGGAACGCCGTCCAGCACGATGTTTTGAATCGCGAGGTTGGCCTGTTCGTAGGCGGCGTCGGCAGCGTTTGCTTCCGCTTCAAGTTCTTTGACCTGCTCGGAGAGTTCCTTGGCCTTGGCCAGAATCGCGGGGCGTTCTTCCGGGCTCGCCTTGCCGACGGATCGCGACATGTCCTTTTGTTCAGCGCGCTTCGCCTCGAAGGCTTGCAGGGCGGCGCGGCGGGAATCGTCTGCGGCCAACAGGGCATCTACAGTCGATTCATCATTTCCCCTGCGGCGCTGCGATTCGCGCACGACATCGGGATTCTCACGGACAAAGCGGATATCGATCATAGGCACAGTTTACGTCCCCGCACGGTGCGGGGGATAAATCGGTGGCCAAGGCCATTCCCGCGACGGGTCAACGCCGTCTACTCCATCTGATCGTCGAGTTGTTCGAAGATGTGGGGCAGCAGCGGGCAGACCACCTCGAGCGAGTCTTTCACGCCCCCGCGCGAACCCGGGGCGTTCACGATCAGTACCCCGCCGGGTCCGCGGTGGGTAATGCCAACGAGGCCGCGCGAGAGCGAGGCCAGCGGGGTCTTCGTCAAACCGTGGTCGCGTACCTGTTGGACTACTCCGTCCATCTGGATTTCTAGCAACGATGCCGTTGCTTCGGGCGCGATGTCTCCGCGAGATATTCCGGTTCCGCCCACGGTCAGGATGACGCGCGCACCGGCGGCGATGGCGGCACGTAGGGCGGCGACGACGTCGTCGTATACCTCGTTGCAGTGATACAGCAGGGTTCCTGGTACGGGTTGGGGGTCATCGCCCTGGGAGGGAGTGCCCGGGAGTTCGGCGATGGCTCGCCACGCGTCGTCGCGTACATAAACCCGCGATTCCGCGAGGACATCGACCGCCAGTGGACCGGTGGTATCGTCCCGCTTTCCGCTCACGATGTGGTTGTTGATGACGACGACGGCGCCGCGGAGGTCACGGTCCATGTGGCGCATGGGGCGTTCTTGCTTGTTCATTGATGAGTCCTCGGTTGGGCGTGGGCAGAAATATGACGAAAGTAGGGCTCCCGTAATTAGGGCACGAAACTCTCACGTTATTTGGCCAAATAGGAGCCGAATCAGCGTGCAATTCGGTTTCGTCCCGACCTGATCTTGAGAGTAACAAATACACGGCATATTCCGTGTAAATAAAACACGGCGAGATACTCTCGCCTTTTCTCATCGCCAGGAGACAGAGTTGAGCAAAGATGCAACCACGCCACAGGAAGAACCTGCCCTCGACACCAGCGGTCGGGTAATCCAGGGGTGGGACCCCGAAAATCCCGCCCAGTGGGACGAAAAGATCGCGTGGAAGACCCTCGTCATCTCCACCTATTCCCTCTTCCTCGGCTTCTGCGTGTGGTTCATGGTTTCGGCCATCGCGCCCAAACTCAATGAAATCGGGTTCGATCTATCCAAGGCCCAGCTCTACTGGCTCACCGCCATGCCCGGCCTCTCCGGCGGACTCCTCCGCCTCATCTTCATGCTGCTGCCGCCCATCATGGGAACCCGGAAACTCATCGGCATGTCCTCGCTGCTCTACATCATCCCCATGTTCGGCTGGTTCTTCGCCGTTCAGGACACCACCACTTCCTTCTCCGTCCTCGTGACGTTGTCAGTCCTCTGCGGCATCGGCGGCGGAACCTTCTCCGGATACATGCCCTCTACCGGCTACTTCTTCCCCAAGAGACTGTCTGGAACCGCACTGGCACTCCAGTCGGGCATCGGAAACCTCGGCATGTCCGCCATCCAGATCATCGGCCCTTGGCTCATGGGATTCGCCCTCTTCGGGATCACCTTCATCGCCCCCATGC
>RRZU011637410.1_pt1 | contig 12377 bp, 7 predicted proteins | sample 2165561 | NCBI WGS metagenome assembly RRZU01 (sample SAMN10456909, study PRJNA506462) | wastewater metagenome | isolation source: wastewater sludge | place: USA: Moscow, Idaho | reverse complement strand
GAATCTTTGCTTTCTGCAACGGTTTCAGACGGCGTTATTGGATCACATCATAATTCTAATACAGAATTAATAGCTCAAGGACTTGCCAATCTAGCTTCTCCAATCTTTGGTGGAATACCAGCAACAGGAGCGATTGCTAGAACAATGACAAATATAAACAATGGTGGTCGCAGTCCTATCGCAGGAATCATCCATGCAGGAGTTTTACTCTTAATATTTCTCTTTCTGATGCCATTGGCTAAATACATACCAATGGCCTGTCTTGGTGGAGTTTTAGTGATTGTTAGTTATGGAATGTGTGGATGGCGTTCATTCATAGGAATCATGCACAATCCTAAAAGCGACATAATTGTGTTATGGGTAACTTTTCTACTGACAATATTCTTTGACTTGACTATCGCCATAGAAGTTGGACTCGTATGTGCCTGCCTTCTTTTTATGAGACGTGTAGCAGAAGCAACTGATATTAAAGTAATAAACGATGAAATAGATCCTTCAGAAGAAAACAGCGATTTTATGCTTGGAAACCTGGAGCATTTGACTATACCTAAAGGCGTTGAAGTGTATGAAATCAATGGTCCATACTTCTTTGGTGCAGGCAACAGCTTTGAAGAAATCATGGCAACATTCGGAGACCGCCCAAAAGTTAGAATAATCAGAATGAGAAAGGTTCCTTTTGTAGACTGTACAGGAATACATAACCTAACAAACCTATGCATGATGAGTAAAAAAGAAGGCATACAAATAATACTTTCTGGAGTTAACAAAGATGTTAAGAAAACGCTCGAACATGCAGGGCTCGAAAATATTATAGGTAAAGAGAATATATGTAGCCATATTAATGAAGCTTTGGAGAGATCAAAGGAAATCAAATAAGTAGTTAAAAAATACATATATTCGCTAATTTCATTTTGATATATTCAAAAAATAATCTATCTTTGTCATTGATGATAAACACATCAATACAATATAACTTATTAATAATAAATCGAATATGAAAGATCTAAAAGGAACAAAAACAGAGAAAAACCTACAAGACGCCTTTGCAGGTGAGAGTATGGCACGCAATAAATATACTTATTATGCCTCAAAAGCAAGAAAAGAAGGTTACGAACAGATAGCTTCTCTTTTTGAAGAGACAGCCGGAAACGAAAAAGAGCACGCTAAGCTTTGGTTTAAATATCTTCATGGCGGAGACTTTGCCCCAACTATGGATAATTTAGTTGACGCAGCGAGCGGAGAACACTACGAGTGGACAGACATGTATGCTCAAATGGCTAAAGAAGCTAAAGAAGAAGGCTTTGATGAGATTGCAAGAAAGTTTGAACTTGTTGCAGCTATTGAGAAGCATCACGAAGAGCGTTATCTGAAACTATTACAGAACATCAAGGACGGAATTGTATTCTCACGTGATGGCGACCGTATTTGGAAATGCCGTAACTGTGGACATATCGTTATCGGAAAGAAAGCTCCAGAGATTTGCCCAACATGCAATCATCCAAAGAGTTTCTTCGAGATAAATGCAGAGAACTATTAAAAGATAATAATAAAAAAAGGAACTTGTTTGAATTGCATCTCAAAAGTTTTATACAACAATTCGAGATACATATCAAAATGTTCCTTTTTTATTTGCTTAACAATCAAAGCTATTTTATAAATGATTTCGAATTTGTTTTGTCTACATAAAGGAAAAATCTAACGATACGACATATAAATATATAAACAAAGCGAAAAAAAAGTACAAAGAATTGCACATTAAACAGGAAAACAGACCATAATAAAAATAATATTTCATTTTTTATTTTGTAGTGTGTCCGTCTTGCAGTATCTTTGCACATATAATCATACTAAAAGTATTGATGGACAAGACTAAATTTGGATTATTAAGTAATATTATATATCCTTCAGATCTTCGTAAACTCAGTGTTGAGCAGTTACCAGAAATCTGTAAGGAACTACGCGAGGATATTATCGATGAGGTTTCTGTAAATCCAGGACACTTCGCATCATCGCTAGGTGTAGTGGAGATAACAGTTGCTCTACATTATGTATACAATACGCCGGAAGACCGTATTGTATGGGATGTTGGGCATCAAGCTTATGGACACAAAATACTAACGGGACGTAGAGATAAGTTTTGTACTAACCGTAAATTTCATGGTATTTGCCCATTTCCTAATCCACGTGAAAGCGAATATGATACTTTCACATGCGGACACGCAAGCAATTCTATTTCAGCAGCATTAGGTATGGCGGTGGCAGCTAAGCACAACGACCAACGACATGTTGTTGCTGTTATCGGAGACGGAGCTATGAGCGGAGGTTTAGCATTCGAAGGACTAAACAACGCTTCAAGCACACCAAATGACTTACTGATAATCCTAAACGACAACGACATGTCCATCGACCGTGCCGTAGGTGGAATGGAACAATACTTGTTAAACCTTGACACAAACGAGACATACAATCGTTTGCGTTTTAAAGCTAGCAAATGGTTACATAGTAAAGGATATCTTAATGAAGACCGAAGAAAAGGTATTATAAGACTGAACAATGCATTGAAAAGTGCATTAAGTCATCAGCAGAATATCTTTGAAGGTATGAACATAAGATATTTCGGACCTTTTGATGGTCACAATGTAAAAGAGGTTGTTAGAGTTCTTCAACAATTGAAGGACATGAAAGGACCAAAGCTTCTACATCTTCACACTGTAAAAGGTAAAGGATATGAACCGGCTGAGAAAGCCGCAACAATATGGCATGCTCCAGGTAAATTTGATCCAGAAACTGGCGAGCGAATGATTGCCGACTGTAGTAATCTACCTTCAAGATATCAAGATGTATTCGGAAATACTCTCCTAGAATTAGCAGAAAAGAATCCTAATATAGTTGGTGTTACTCCAGCTATGCCTACTGGCTGTTCGATGAATATCATGCAGAAAGCAATGCCTGATCGCGTGTTTGATGTTGGTATCGCTGAAGGACATTCTGTAACATTCTCTGGTGGTATGGCAAAAGACGGGTTACAACCATTCTGCAATATATATAGTGCTTTTGGTCAAAGAGCATATGACAACATCATTCATGATGTTTCAATACTTAATCTGCCTGTTGTGCTATGTCTTGATCGTGCTGGACTAGTTGGTGAAGACGGACCTACGCATCATGGAGTTTTTGACATGGCAGCACTGCGCCCAATTCCAAATATCACTATAGCGAGTCCAATGAATGAACATGAGTTGCGTCGTCTTATGTACACAGCGCAACTTCCTAACAAGGGTACTTTCGTGATTAGATATCCACGTGGACGCGGAGTACTTTCTGACTGGAAATGTCCATTAGAAGAAATAAAAGTTGGAACTGGCAGAATCTTGCACGATGGAAAAGATGTTGCAATACTTAGTATTGGACCTATCGGCAATAATGTTGAAAATGCAATTAAGAAATATAATGAAACAGAAAACAATGCGCTAAGTATAGCACATTACGACATGCGTTTTCTGAAACCATTAGATGATAATTTACTTCACGAAATAGGAAAGAAATTCAAACATATTATAACCATTGAAGACGGAGTACGTAACGGAGGTTTCGGTTCATCTATTTTAGAATGGATGAGCGATAACGATTATAGTCCTAAGATTACTCGTTTAGGTGTGCCTGATTCATTCATTGAACATGGACCTGTCGAAGAACTTCAGAAAATATGCCATATAGATCCTGATAGTATTATTGATTGCATAAAGAATTTATGATAAATAATTATAGCTAGAGCTTATGCCATTGATATCAAAATCTTGCAAAATGGCTTTGCTCGGCTATTATACTTATTGGGAGATTGGATATATTCATAGTATCGATATTATTCACGCCAACTTTTTGGAAACACAACTAACAAATATCATATGAAACCTATTAAATTCAATCCACTACTGAAATCCACAATCTGGGGGGGTGAAAAAATCATTCCCTTCAAACACCTTGAACTAATACAAGAAAACGTAGGTGAGAGTTGGGAAATATCTGGAGTAAAAGACCATGAAAGCATAATAGCCAACGGCGAATATGCTGGAACTAAACTAAATGACTTATTGTCAAAACTAAAAGGTAAACTTATTGGAGAAGAAAACTACAAACATTTCGGCAACGAATTTCCTTTGCTGGTTAAGTTTATTGATGCAAAAGACCAATTGTCTATTCAGGTACACCCTAACGACGAAATTGCTAAAAAGCAAGGAAAAGAACACGGGAAGACTGAGATGTGGTATATCATGAATAGTGATGAAAACGCAAAACTGAGAATTGGACTTAAAAAGAAGATAACACCTGAAGAATATGAAAAGATGGTTGAAAACGATACCATCACTGACGCTCTTGCTGAGTATAACGTAAAGGAAGGTGACTGTTTCTTCTTACCAGCAGGAAGAATTCATAGTACTGGTGCCGGATGCTTTCTTGCTGAAATCCAACAGACTAGCGATGTGACTTGGCGCATTTATGACTTTAAGCGCAAAGATAAAGACGGTAACTATCGTCAACTTCACACAAAACAGGCTGCTGAAAGCATTAACTATAATGTTGAAAATGACTATCACACAGATTATAAACCTGAAAAGAATCAAGGCATAAGTCTTGTAAGATGCCCTTATTTCAGTACAAGTATCTATGACCTTAACGAACCGATGACAATAGACTATAGTAGTCTTGACAGTTTTGTTATTTTCGTTTGTCTTAAAGGCTGTGGTGATATAAGCGACAATGAAGGAAATAAGATATCTTTAGAAGCTGGTGAATCACTGCTAATACCTGCTACAACAAAACAAATATATGTAAAAGGTGAGATTAAATTCCTTGAATCTTACATTTAGCACATAAGGATATACGAAAAAAAGTACGAAGAAAGGTTTTTCCATTCTTCGTACTTTTTTTATTTTAATCCAGCAATTTAATTACATTTAGCGATCTTCAATGCACTGTTTGACCTTACCGTCCATTCCTGCATATTTCTAACATCGTATTTACTCCATGCAGAGCCAAATAAATAAGTAAACTTCTCACCGCGATAATTATCTATTATGCCAACAGCATGTCCATATATACCATTCTCAGGCTTTATTGTCATTAACTTTGTAGTAACAGTTCCATAAGGGAACAAGACACCTACATAAATCTGTGAATTATTTTTTTGTGGTTCATCAGTTGGATCAGCATACAACACTGTCTCTTTATCAATGACTGTGCCTTCTGAACTATGAAGAACTACTCCCGCAACAAGTTTGCAAGCAGATGTTAAACCATCATACCATACAGTCATTTTATTGTAGTTGCTTCCTTTATCAAGACTTATCAGGCGATGTTCTACAACGTTTTTGTCTCGGCCTATGCAAACAGGATTGTAATCAAGTCGTACAGTAAATCTCAACGGACCATTATCCAATATTTCATAATCCTTATAACAATAAGGCATTATCATCTTGTCGTCTTTCATCAATGCAGGAGTACCACATCCTAATGTCGGTCCAACACTGTAACAGTCCATTCCATTACCATGATCATAATGAAAAGAAGTTGCATCGTCAATAGCCCTAGCCTCTTCTTTTTTACCTATTCTATATAAAGAATCCTCAATAATATTGGCATCATAATCAACCTTATAACGCTTGTCCATAACAAGTTCTGGCGTGTTTTTAACCCATACATCAAATCCGTATGCCTTTTCCCCACTCTTCTGAAGTGCAGGTCCGTATGCACGATATATACCTCGGTCGTTTTCCCAAGCAATATCATCTTTTCGAATCTTGTATAGTGCTCCATAAACAAAATTTTTCATCATGGAATGTTGTCCTTGCTCTACATAAAACACTGCATCACCATTTGGTCTTACAGAAGCATCAACAAGAAGTTTTCCATTATAGCTCTTCTGATATTCAACTTCGTTTCCATGAGCATCCCTAACGATTATATCATCGCCATTTCCGCATCCCAAACCTTTACAGATACTGTCAAGACTAACTTCTGCCAATTTCTGAATTTGAAAATCAAGACTATTATGAACATTGAAAGAAACTCTCTGTAATCCATTTCCTATGTACTTAACATATTCGCTGGCTGCAAGCAAAAAAGCACCAGTTCCAAAATTAGCTTCAGAGTTTTTATCCACCACCTGACCAGGTATAGCCTTTTCTCCAATAGGCTGAACATATCCAATCTTTCCGTCAGGCTGCAAAGCTGTTTCAGAGAGATACTTCCATGCCCTATTTATAACTGGGCGATATTGGGCTGCATCAAGGATTCCATTGTTTACTCCCCACAGCATACCATAAGTAAAGAAAGCCGTTCCACTCGTCTCCGGTCCAGGAGCCTGCAACGGATCCATCATTGAGCGAGTCCAGTAACCTTCTTTTTGCTGAAGTTTAGCAACAGCATTAGCAAGAGTAATATATTTCTTAACAAAGAAATTATAATGACGATATGTGTGTGGCATATCCTGCAGCACTTTGGCAAGTCCTGCAAGCACCCATCCATCGCCTCTTGCCCAGAAATCCTTTTTGCCATTATTTGTCTTATGATGTGGATATATATATTTACCATCACGGAAATAAAGTCCAGTTTCTTTATCTAGCATGATGCTATCACTATAGCATACGTTTTCATAAAGCTTATCCAGATATTTCTCGTCACCGGTCAAATTATACATTTTTGTCATTACAGGCATAACCATATACAATGCATCAGCCCACCACCAATAGTCATGTTTCTTTGAATAGGCTTCATATCCCATCACTTCAATAGCTCTCTTTAGACGAAAGTCTTTAAGCATTTCTTTCTTATCAGCTTTCGAACCATAAGAGATGTGACACAAGTCAATATATGTCTGGAAACAAATCTGCCAATCACCAAACAAAACATGCTGCTGGTCTTCACCATACAACTTGTATTTCCATTTGGAAGTATCTTTTTCAGTAGCCCCCATCCATTTATTATGTTCTGCCCATTTAGTGGAATAATCCAACCATTGCTTATTTGGCGTAAGCTTATAGGCTTCCATGTTTCCTGTATGATAAGCGGCATTGTCCCAGAAAGCATTTGTTTCTGCTTTATGATGAGTCTGCCAGTAATCATTCACCAATCCTATCATCTCAACAATTTTATGCTGCTGTGCATTAAATGCCATTAAGCTTGTACAAGCAAACATTAGAATTGTCGAAATTATCAATTTCCTCATTATGAATATAATCTATATTATACCTTATTATTAATAATCTCTACCACTTATCCTTGGGTTGCGGTGTGTCTGTCCAGACATGGTCTTTAGGAAATTTTTCTCCACCCCATGCCTTTACCTGTGTCCAAGGTTCAGCTTTCGCAGTCCAGAATGGATCATCAGCAGGCAATCCTAATGGCATAAATGTGAGCGAAGCCATGTATTCACTACCATTATTGGTATACCAATCTGCTGCATCTGGCTGACTCCCACAAAATCCTATAGTGAGAAAACCTGCATCATTGTAATTATTGTGTTGATCCCACATACGATGCATCACCTTTGTAAGTGCTGCTCTCACCTGACCATTTGTAAGTTCTGTTGGCAATGCTTTCATCCAAGCCAAAAGAGCCAACGGCTGCATTGCTGCATTACGATATGGAATGCTACGTCCGAAAACAGGGAATGTACCTTCTGGAGAGATAAAGCGCTCTAATATTATTGAATATTTCTGTGTACGCTTCAACTGTCTGTCATAATACTTTTTATAATCAAGACGAGTACTAGCCTTAGCATCTATCATTGCTTGTAATGTTTCCAAATACATTGCATGGAATACATAACTTCCATAATAATTAAAAGCAAACTCAGGACCATCAGAATACCATCCATCACCTACATACCACTCCTCTACTTTACGACATGCTGAGTTCACACGATACTCATCATAATCACCACCAGCTTTAGCTATAAAACTCTCTATCGTTGACGAGAATAACAACCAGTTTGTGTAAGGAGGATCGATCTTCCTCATTTTCTTGAATTCGTTTAGATATCTCTGTTTTGTCGTTTCATCAAGTGGTTTCCATAAAGAATCGTATCCACGAAGAAAACTCTCTGCAATATATGCGGCGTCAACAAGATTTTGACCACCTATACCCCAACAAAGATAATCAGGAGATGCTGGATCTACAGCATTTGCATAGCTTTTTAGTGCCCATTCTCTAAGTTGTTTTCGCTTAGCTCCCTCAACGGTATTATCATCTGGCAACGAAAGCCAAGGTGCAATACCAGCCATGAGTCTGCCGAAACACTCCATGTAAGCAACCTTTTTATTACGACTATCAAAACTTGGACTAAACTCCATTTTCATATTTTTCACAAGTTCACCTTTCGCCATATTTTCCAATACAGGACGTGACATTTTCCAAGCTTGCGAACTCCAATACTCGCGATCGTTCAACTGTTCTTTCTTTTTTGCAGTTGCACTAAAAGGTATAAACAGTGCAAGTGCCACTACAAATAGCTTAATATCTTTAATCATAACAAACAATTTATTATTACCTATTAATTATAAAACGACGGAATAACCATTATATTTGATTGCTCCGCCGTAAAATATAACCTATTGATGATTAACGTTATCCATAAACCATTTTATTACCTATTTTTCATCAGCAACAGCATCTTCCCAATTAGTCCACATTTGTGTAGATTCGCTGTATCCGTCATATCCATAATTCTGTCTCAAGGCTGCACCTGTGTTAGCAGTAATGGCTGAATTAGGAATAGGCCAGAAAAGATTGCGCTTGTTGACCTTATATTCCAAACTTATTCCGTTTGACTGGATTGCACCATTATTAAATAGACTATAGTTGATAAGGCGCTGATACCAATAACTTCCGCCAGTGCGATCTGTACCTTCTTGCTTATCCCATGTTTTAATGTCATAAGTGTGTCCCCACTCATCAGCTTTTCCACTCTTTGCAAGACACCAAGCAACACGAGTCATTTCTGGCTGTCTCCATTCTTCCATGTAAAGTTCACGAGCACGCTCATCAAGAATGTCTCCTATTGTAACAGTTGTAAACAAGTGGCGTGCATTTGCACGCTTACGTACGATGTTCACGTCGTCAGCAGCACCAGTCACGTTACCTTGATAGAAACGTGCTTCTGCACGAATCAAATATGTTTCAGCCAAACGGAAAAGATACAAGTTTCCGTTAGAACCTGTTGATGCACCATTAAACTGATTAGCTCCTAGATTGTTTTCTGCTGTCTTATCCAATATATAGCATTGGTAAAGCGGTGTAGGATACCAACTTCTTATTGTATCTCCACAAAGCAAATCACCCTTATAAACAATTGTCTTACCAGTGCCGTCAACATAGTCTTGAGTTGCATATAGCTGATAGTTCTTTCCATAGTATGGAGACTTTTTATTACTATATTTTATATCTTCCATTTCTACCCAGTTTCCAACACTACGGTTGTGACGCAAGTCTTGATAGTCTGGAGTTCCATCTACATTCCAAATAGCTTGATTATAATGCTTTGAAGTTCTGAAACATCCAATACCACGTCCTATTGCTCTTACCCAATCGTTGTTTTCATCATAATCAGCATTGTTACGTGCTATGTTCTTTCCAGCTGGAGAAATTCCTGATGGATCTTTAATTACACCGTTGCTCCAATGAGCGAAACATGCTCGCATAATGCTATAACCTGTGAAATTCTGATCATTGAAGTTCAATATAGGCATAATCATCTCCTTGTTTGCTGGATCACAAACATTCTCACCACGATGAAGATCCCAAAGTACATTACGTGTGATAGGCCATGTCTTTTGATTTACGGCAACAAATGTTCCAAATGTATTTTGCATTAGGTGCAGACCATAGTTGTTAATTAGGTCGGTAGCTGTCTGCTCTGCCTTATCATATTGACCTGTAACAAGATAGCATTTTGCTAAAAGCTGCAAACATGCCTCTTTGTTTACCATACCAATATCTGTCATTGCTGACTGTGAAGGCACATACTTAACAGCAAATTCCAAATCGTTTACGAGCATTTTGAAAATAGCCTCCTTTGATGTACTCTTATAGTCCTGCTTTGGCTTTGTGATAATCTTTGTTACCAAAGGTATATCACCAAACTGCAATGTAAGATAGTAATATCTTAATGCACGGTGGAAATAAGCACGTCCCTTATAAATGTTTCTTGTATTATCATCAAGTCCCTGTGCCTTATCTACGTAAGAGAGCACTGTATTGGCATATTTCACACCAGTATATCCCTCATCCCAAAAACGCTGCATGGCATTGGCATCACCACCGCCATTCATACCTGATGTAGGAGTTAGTTTTGCATCAAAGTTATCCTGGAAACCGCCGCCCATATCAGTTTTGGCATACAAACCAATATCAGACATGATATAGTTGGAAGCCATTGGAAGAACATTTCCATTTCCATCCATTATAATGGTCTTCAATTCCATGTCACACATACCAAGAGCTGATTTCAAACCAGCTTCGTTGCTATATGTTGTTGAAGGCTCATAGAATGACAGTGGATCTTGACCCAGAAATGAGTCACCACAACTAACGAGCATTGTCGCCATGACTAATGCCGCACTGCCTTTAAATATTTTACTTATATAGTTCATGATGTATTTCAATTTAAAGTGTAACATTTATTCCAAGATTGAATGAACGTGTAGCCAAACCGCTTGTTTCTGGATCACCATATTCCCAACTGTCTATTGTGAATACATTGTTTACACTTGCGGTTACACGAACTCTTTCAAGCATAGCCTTGCGTGTCCATTCACGTGGAAGAGTGTAGCCGATTGTAATATTATCAAGACGTACGAAACTGCGATTGTGAAGTTTCTGAACACCTGTACATCCAGCAGGACCAACTGCATCAAGACGTGCATAAGTGTTTGATGGATTCTCTGGAGTCCAATATTCTTTCTTAAATACATTAAATGCATTTGTGACCATTGAGCCACCATTATCCTGATTCAGATAATAACTCTCAAGACTCTTGTGTCCCATATATGAATAAAGAGAGAATGAGAATGTGAAGTCTTTCCAAAGAGTGAACTCATTGCGCAAGTTCCAATATATTGGAGGATTTGTTGTTCCAAGAAAAACTTTATCCTTATCATTGTAAACAGGAACACGAGTTCCGTCTGCAAGAATCTTATCATCGTCAGTACAATGGTTTACAACCTTTGGATCGCCAGGCTTCTGATTTACCAAAGCAGCCTGTGCAGCCTCGCTCTTCTGCCAGATACCATCTGTTTCCCAATACCAAATCTCACCTACAGGATGACCTATATACCAACCATTAGAAGTATCATCACGTTCTACTCCATTTGCATCATAGTCATAATACAAGTGTTTGATTGTATTCTTATTGTATGAGAATCCAGCAGATGTTGTCCACTCAAAGTCTTTATTTTTAATATTGACAGAGTTCAAAGTCAACTCAACACCAGAGTTGTGAACCTCACCAAGGTTTGTAGTAATGCTGCTAAAACCTGTATAGTTAGGAAGGCGCTGAGCCATAATCATGTTATTTGTCTTCTTGAAATACCAGTCAATGCTACCACTGATTCTCTGATTAAGAACGGCAAAATCAAATCCCAAGTTCCATGCTGAAGTCTTTTCCCACTCTAGATTAGGATTACCTAGGCGTGACATGGCGAGCGTTTTCACGATATCGGCATTACCATTATTATAGTATACCATTGAACCTTGATTTGTAAGGTTTGAAAGAGATAGGTATGTATCTTTCAACGAGCGGTTACCGTTGGTTCCGTATGATGCGCGCAACTTACCCATATCAAGCCAAGGTAGAGCTTTCTTTACCATCGGTTCCTCTGAGAAGACCCAGCTACCACCCAATGACCAGAATGTAGCCCAAGGATTGTTTGAACCGAATGCAGAATAGCCATCACGTCTAACAGAAGCTGTTACCATATAGCGATCTTTATATCCATAGAACAAACGTCCCAGATATGCAGCTGCAGTAGAATGAGTATCATTGACACTGAAATTACTCTGATCCATATTAGCACCTGATATATAATGGAATCCAAGAGCATCAGAAGGAGTAATATTGCGTGCCTCAATTCTGTCATCCCAATAGCGCATCTCTTCTGCTTCCTGCACAAGTGTGAGTGTGAAGTGATGATCTTTATTAATGACCTTATCCCATGTAATAGTGTTATTCAGAGAATAGTCAAAATCCTTTGATGTTTCACGATCAGCACCACGTGATGCAGGAGAACTGTTTGGAAGTTCTGCAGACATGAAATATCTATTATAGAACCACTGATAACGTGGAGAAATATTAAACTGATACGTAATACCGAAAGGCAGTG
>RRZU012133551.1_pt1 | contig 12378 bp, 7 predicted proteins | sample 2165561 | NCBI WGS metagenome assembly RRZU01 (sample SAMN10456909, study PRJNA506462) | wastewater metagenome | isolation source: wastewater sludge | place: USA: Moscow, Idaho | reverse complement strand
AAGCTGCCTCCGTTTACGTCCATCGTGTCGGAAATCATGCCGCTGGCTACGATGTTTGCGACCTACGTGCCAAACTACGAAAAAGTGTACGAGGCTGCCGATCTGGTTATCGAGTCCAACACTCCTAACGACTCGTTTACGGCAGATGACATTCGCTTGCCTGGGTCAGGTCCGAAGTTTCAGCTGTTCCCGCATCAGGTCCGGGGGTTCTCTCAGCTCAGCCGATTCCCTGCTTTTGCAATCCTGGATGTAAGCCCGGGGGGCGGGAAAACTACCACCATCCTGACAGATATCGGGATGATGATCCACAACAACAAAGCCAAGCGTTTCTTGGTCTTGTGTCCAACCCGTCTGGCCAAAAACTGGATCGAGGACATGCGCAAGCATACCAAGGACAATTGGAACTTCATTCCAATCAACACTGCGGTGTACAAAAAATGGGGTGAGGAAAAGCTGTCCGCTCTGATTGAAAACGCACCACGCAACACCATTGTGGTCGTCGGTAACGATTGGCTGTCCAAGACAGGCAGCAAACAACTCGTCATCGGCCGTCACGTAGAACGTATCAGCACAACCGCTGAAATGATTAAGCGTTTCGGTTTCGACTACGTGGCAATTGACGAGTCCCATCGCATGAAGCGTATGCACCCGACGCCGTCAAACGTGCACCGTATTGTGAAGTCGATTACTACTTCGTCTTCGGTGAAGTACCTACGCCTGGCCACTGGCACTCTTATCAACAACGTGCTCATGGACGTGGTCGGGCAGGCTGCTCTGTACTCGTCTGCGATTTTCCGCACTCCTGACGAGTTTGAGGCTGCCAACAAAGAACTGGGCGTCGGACTCGGCGGCCGCCGTAGTTTGGTCTACATGAACACTGCGGCCAAGAAAGCACGGGAGCACCTCAGCAAGTACGCTACGGTTATTACGACTCGCCGTCGCGAATGGGCTTTCATGCTGCCGATTCCAAAGGACACTTTCGTTTTTGTGTCCCTATCGGAATCTGACGAAGCCGGCAATGCAGTGAACCCGGCAGATGATGCTCACCGCATGATGTACGAAGCTCTGTTCAATAGCACCCTTGAGGATATCAAGGGCAATCCTGAACTTATGTCCATGCTCATGGGCAAAAAAGACATTGACGGTGACGACGAGGAAGATGAAGAAGAAGCCGACGACGAAACCAAAAACAAGGTGATCTCGGCTGCTTTGGCCCAGGCAGCTGACAACCAAGACGAAGATACTCTTGAAGAATTGTCTGAGGCCTTGACGCCGTATCTTCAGCGCCTGGAACAATCCATTGTCGATCCGCTGGGTGATCGTGACGCCTTTGGCAACGAATTCGGTTCGGTGTTCTTCAAGGGCATCAACCACGAAAACTACGTGTCGGCCAAGGTGCGCAAGATCATCGAACGTATCGACAAGCACTACCAGCAGTTCCCTTGGAGTCCTGGCAAGCAGTGGTCCAAAGACGATCTGTGCGATCACCAAGGCAAACGCTACATGTTTGTCGGCAAACCAGGCGCTCGTTCAATCACGGCCCCGTCTGAAGACACCGAAAACTGGAAGCCCCAAGCCTACGGTAAAGTATTGGTGTTCTGCCGTTACATTCGATCGGTCGAGGCAATCTACAAAGCACTGCCGTCCAAGTACAAATCGCTGGCTCGTCGCTTCCACGGCTCTGCCGCAAACGCATGGGAAGGTCTAGAGGAGTTCAAGACTGGCGCCGTAGCAACACCAGAAGAAGTGAACAGCGGTTCCGCCAAAGGCGTGCAGATTTTCATTGCGAACGAACAGGCGATCACTGAAGGCCACAACCTTCAGATGGCCAGCCGAATGGTTCGTGTTGAAATGCCCTGGGCTCCCGGTGACCTTGACCAATCCAGCGCACGCATCTTCCGTCCGGATCCTTCCGGCAAATTTGCACGCGACTTCATCAACCTTGATTGGGTGATTGGTAACGGTACCCTGGAGGTAGCGAAACTCGGCTGTCTGGTGTCCAAGATCCTCACAAAGGCTCAGTTTGACGAAGCAGACAACGACTTCAAAGCAACCGATGCTGAAGGCAATGAGTTCGGTTACGGTGACCTGAACAAGGCAAACCTGCCGACCATCAAGATGAGTTTGAAAAACATCGAAAACATTCGGTGGGCTGAAGACTTGCAGGAGTTTTCACCTGACGGCACTAAGCTCGACTACCTGGACGAATACCGAAAGTTTGTTCAGCTCCAAGGTGCAGACTTCTTGCATATGCGTAAGACTCGAACTGCGCACATGATAGACATTAAACCCACTCCGATGCCCAAGGATGCCAAGAAGCTAGAATTCCAGCCTTATGTGTCGGCTCAAAAGGTCGTAGGCCACGAAGACTGGGGCCTGGTGTTGCTGTCGGAATACCTGCAGAATGATAGCGACCCAGAAGCACAGCCTTATATTGCAGACAAAAAACTGCTCAAGGGCAAGTTTGTGCACACTGAGTTTGGTAACGGAGTTATCATCGGCACTCGCACTACCAATGCTAGCGGCAAAAAGGCTGCATCTTCTGAAGATGAAGGCGATCCGCAAACCCGTCTGAGTTCCGTGCGCGTTCAGCTGGCCGGTACCAACGAAGTGATTACCTTGGACTCAGACGTAGTGCACCTTGCCCGCACGTTGGACGCTAAACAGGTCAAACTGTTCGCTCCTAAGGACCTGTGGAACAAGAGTGAAGCCGACCGCAAACGCCAAGAAGAAGCCGAAGAAGCCGACCGCAAGAAGTCAGCACGCGATGCACGCAAAGTCAGGGAAGAGATTGATCGAGAACGCAAGGAGATCAAAATCTCTCGGCGCATCAAAGACAAAGCACCCATCGTCAAACGTGGGCGTCAGGTCGAAGAGGCGTTTGAGGATGACGATACTGACCAGGACGTGCAACCGTCGGTCGAACTCAACCCGGTCGTGTACAACGGCTATATTGCACTGGAAGGAGTTAGTGACACTGAAGACGAAGCCTCTGTGCTGAAAAAGTTTGGTTTCAAACCCTTCGGCGATTACGTGTACATCAAGATTCCAAACTGGCAGACCTTCGATGCGGTACTCAGTTTCTTGGACAAGAAGTTTTTCCTGTCTGACCAGATTTACAACCGGCTTGTGAAAACCGAAGACTCGTTTACATCGGGTCGAGGCCGCAAGTTCGATGTAGACTTGGCACCAGTAGCAGAATTCAAAAACTTCTACATCTTGTCGCATCGCAAATCGTTGCCGAAGGGGGCGAACGGAAAGCCCGAACTCAAGGTCTATCCGATGATTATCGGTCAAAACCTGTTCTTCGTGGCCGACATGGAAACCAATCCTGTTACTCGCAAACTTGTTGGCACTTCGATTCCAGGAGCAACGTCTAAGTGGGGTATCGCTGACGGGATGTTTATCTCGTTCTTCTCTACCAAGGCACAGCTCAAAGCCAAGGCTCTTGAAATCAAAAAGGCCGGGATCACTATTGACAACTGGTCAGAATTCGTGACTGCTTACAACGAACTCAAGGTCGGCAAGGTCCAAAAGAGCGAGAAGGAACGAGTTGTCCGTGAGCCTGTGCGCAAGACAGCGGCCAAGAAGGCGGTAAAGGCGCCTGTGAAGGCCGTGCCACCCAAGAAAGCACCGCTGAAGCAAGTCGCTACAAAGGCTGTCAAAGTACCAGTGAAACCGGCGCCCAAGAAAGCACCAGTGAAGAAAGCAGCAGCAGTCAAAACGCCCGTTAAGAAGGCTACACCAACTGCTGCGTCCAAGAAACCTGTCCGGAGATAACCAATGAAACCAGTAGAGCAATTCCAAAACGCACAGATTGTCCGTCAACAACAAGTGTTGGCCCACCTGGGCTACTACAAAGGCCGCATCGACGGTATCTGGGGCCCAGGTACCATCAAAGCCAAGAAGGAGTTTGAGTCAATGGGGTTCGCCCCGGGCGTCCCGAACGGCGGCCTGCCTTTTGCATCACGCGGTCCGTATCCCAAGGGCATCTTCATGTCGAACGGTCTCTTGGACTGCGGAGGCTTTGATGCTTCCGAGTATCCGGTCTACAACCCGAATGCCGTGTTTCAGAAGCCGCCTGTCCAGCAACCTCAGAAACCTGAACCAAAGAAGTCTTTGACTGAGGCCGGGGCCCCAGAGGCAGCAGGTCCTACTGCTGACAGCGAAAACTGATAAGGCTTTGCCCACAGTGCAGAAAAGCTCTCTTTTTAGGGGGCTTTTCTGCTTTTCTGCTACGGAACAAAACTGTAAATACGTAGTAGTATTAGAGGGTATTTATGTCTAAGAATTACACCGATCGTTTTCGGAATAAAGAAGAAACGGGCCCAGATTGGCGTCATTTGGTCAAGTGGGAGCCGAATTTCACTGGGCTGTTTGACGAAATGCCTCCCAGTGAGGTCTTTGAGAACCTCGCAGAGCCTTATTTTCACGTACCTGAAGGCAAGCGCAAGGTACTGTACGTTCTGGACTGGGTACCGGGCGAGGACCTAAAATCAACCAAATTGCTCAGCGGCATCACAGGCGACCTGCTCATAAATCTGGTCAAGGCAGCCCGCGGCCTGTACTTGAAGAATGAAAAAGCACACGTAGGCTGGCGCGCCACTTCGTTCTCCGCTTGCCGAACTGTCGGTAAGTCAGAAGCAGCTCAAGATTTCCTGTACACCCTGTTCGCACGTCGTTTGCGCAAGACCATCAACCGATATAAGCCTGACGTTGTTGTCTGTTTCGGCTCTCAGTCTGCACGGGCTTTGGTTGGCGGAGAAATTGAACGTACGGGCAAAATAGCTCCGTGGCTCGGTGTTCCGATCAAGGTCGAAGCCAGCTTGAAACTACGCCACGAATTCGTAGTCATTCCTTCGGTATCTCTGACCGACATAGTACGCGGAGGTGCAGAGGCTGCATACCTACTAGGCTACGTGGCCCGTCACATAGCAAACGCTCTGACTGCAACTCACCGTTTCTGTGTTGACGATAGCGTAATCAAAGCGCACAAATCCATCTATGTGGATACGGTGCCCAAGTTCATGAAGCTCATGGACGTGTTGAAGTCAAGCCCGTATGTGTCTATCGACACGGAAACCGCAAACCTCAACAAGGTCACCAATACGCTTCAAACCATCCAGTTCGCTAAGTGCCTCAACTATGGCTACTTGGTTCCGATCTACCACAAAGACACCCCATTCACGCCCAAAGAACTCAAAAAGATCAAGCGTGAGTTGTACGGTTTCTTTCAAGGTGACAACCAAAACGAATACCACATCTACGCAAACGCGAAGTTTGACTTGTTGATGATGCGATCCTTCTTGGGTCTGCAATACTTCAAGAACAACGTGTGGGATATCTTCGGCGGTGAGTTTGCTCTAGACGAAAACCTTGGGTCGTTGACTTCGCTGTCTGACGGCGGCTACTATTCGCTGCTCAACCTGTCGCTGCAATACGGCACCACTATCTATCTGGAAGGCGACTTCTCGAAGAACGAACGCTCTACCATTGCACACGTCCCGCTCAGCAAGAAGGTCATCCGTTACGGCACAACTGACGTGATTGTGCCTCTTGCCATTCATTTGCAGCAAAAGAAGCGTGCAGAGAACATCGGTTACGCCAAGTACGAAAAAGTTGTTACGCTGCAAATCAGCGACACTATTCACGGCCTGACCAAGATGGAACACTGGGGTTCAGGCGTAGACCTGGACTACTTGTTCTACCTTAATACGCCTGCGAGTCCTATCGAGGCTGAACTGAAGCTAATGGAAGGCCAGTTGATGGCGTCCAAGGCGGTGCGCAAAGCTAACCAGTCTTTGTCCAAGAATATGGGTGTGACTGCCTCGAAGGGCCTGTTTGCCTCAGCTTCTATTGACAAGATGTACTTTGACCGTCGCGTCAAAGCTCACCAGCAGTTACTGTTCTTTGACATCCTCAAACTGGAGCCGATCTCGTACAGCAAGTCCTTGGACAAAGAGGGCAATCCGATCGGTAAGATCGACAAGAAGTTCAAAACCGAATACGCCTCGGTTCCTGAAGTAGCCCAGTTTACAGGTCTGGTCAAAGCAGAAAAGCTCCGCGACGCTTACGTCAAGTCGTTCATGAACAAGTTGCGGGAGTCTGACGATTTCCGATTCGATCACCGCATCCGACCTTCTTACGGGTACTTGAAGGTTGTGACGTATCGTACAAATGCTCGCGATCCAAACCTGCAACAGATTCCTTCCCGCTCGGCTCTAGGCAAGCACATCAAACGCTTGTTTGTGGCTCGCGTCGGTTGCCTGTACGTCAAGGTTGACTATCGAGTCCACGAGGTTCGATGCTGGGGCATCATTTCGGGCGATACCAACATCGCTAAGGTATTCAAGGCTGCTGCTGCACTGTGGGACGAATTCCGGGCAATGCCGACAGCCGAAATGATGACGCGCCTGAAGTTTGAGGCCGACATTCACGTGGTAAACGTGATCTACTTCTTTTCAAAGACCTTGAAGGAACTGATTGCGAAACCTGACCTGCTCAAAGAACTGCGGGACGGCGTTAAGGGCGTGACGTTTGGTATCATCTATCAAATGTCTATCAACTCGCTGGCTGAAACCATCAAGCAAACTGCTGAGTACACGCAAAACCTGTACGACGGATTCGTCAAGCGGTTTCCTAAGGCAATGGGTTGGTCAGACATGCAAAAGGTGCTCGCCAAAAAGAACTACTTTGTTGAGGCTCCGATTGGCATTCGTCGCAACCTGTTCGGCTACATCTTGCCCAAGTTTAAGTCTGAGCGAGGAGACCGCAACTACGTGAACACCCAAGCAATCCATGCTGATATGGATCGGCGTGCGGTAAACTCGCCTGTACAGGGTTTCGGTGCTCAGTGCATGAGCATCGGCAACCGCAACCTCGACCACATGATGGAGGAAATTCGCCTTGAAACTGAACGGGTCGTTCAACTGTATACCAACAACTCGGTTCACGACTCACTGGAAAACGAGGCAGGTTACAAGGATCTGATCTTGAGCCTAGACCTGATCGAACGAGCCTTGACTTCTGAGGTAAAGAAGAAGCTCAAAGAGCGATACGGAATGGAGCTGAACTCAGATTTGTCCATTGACTTTGAGATTGGTCCTGCCCTTTCGGAAATGCACAAGTGGGATTTCTCAGTTCCGCAGCTTGAGGAGATCGTAGAAAAATCTTTGGTCTTCCAGCGCGACGAACTCAAGCGAGACATTGATGTGAAAAAGACCATGAAGACTGTGTTCTCCCAGAAGCAAGACCTGCCGCAGTGGATGCGAAACCAGATCAAAAAACTCGGTTTCAAATTCAAACACGAAAAGGATAATCGTGAATGACGAAGACGATAACCAGATCAAAAACCCATCAGAACTGCATTTCGACACATTCCAGCTGATTGTAGAGCCTGACCTGTACTCTAGGTTGCTGGACTTGTTTGGACCTGATGCGTGCTCGACTTTGGTAGACTCCCTTCAGCTTCAGTGTCAAGAGTATTTGCTCACATTGCATCGAGACTATCCTATCCACAAGATCGGATTCGGGTTCTTCAAACACAATCTTGCGGCAGATGTAGTCAACCTGCTAAACGCAAAACTTGAGGAGTTTGAGGCCGAACCTATTGATCCTAAGCAAATCGAAAAGGTCATTCAGCTAGGTAAGGACTTTGTGGTCAGCCTTTCAAATAGCATCGGTATGACACCTGGTACCCGAGTGCTGGGAATTTACTTGAGCACGATTCCGCCTGAGGTCACTGAGCCTACAGCCCGAGCAACGCTTCGCATGTACAACATCGACACGTACCACAAAATAGAACCCTTAATGTGAGTAACTGTAAATAGCAGTTAAGCACTAAACTGGAATAATTCATATGTCAGGTTTTTCTTTTCAAGTAGCACCCAAGGTACTGGAATCTGCCTTGTCCAAGGCGGCGGCAGTGGTTGCAACCTCAAACGCTCCCCAGGGCAAGAATTTCATGCTTGAGGTTGAAGACAAGTGCCTGAGCGTGCTGGCCTTCAGTTCTGATACCTTTGTTCGCCTGCGTGTTACCGAAGCCAAAGCCAAAGGGTCTGGCGTGTTCGGCTTTGATGTTGCCCGCCTCCAAGGCATCATCAAGAACCGATCGGAAATGGAATTCAACTACGACGGCGCAGACTGCGCGTTTAAGGTATTGAAAGGCAAATACGAAGGCAAGTTTGTCACGTTGCCTCTAGGTCACGATTTTGAATCTTTGTTGGCAAACTTCACCAAGAAGCTGAAGTCAGATAGCGGCTCAAATCGACTCAGCCGCGATACGATGGAAAAGATCCGTGACGGCCTCCGTTTGACTGCCATCAAAGATGTGTATGCTGACAAGCCTCTAGTGTCGTATCTGGACATGTCAAACAACAAGCTCACCGTCTCCACTTTGGACACGAACCACTTCGCACACTTCACTGCGGATGTGGACAGCAAGAAATCTTTCCGAATTGCGCTTCCTATCTCCCACTTCAACGTGATTGACAAAGTGGCGCAAGACGACAAGTTTGCAGAGTTTGAAGCTTGCAACACTCACCTGAGGATTCAGTCTGGTGCAGCGAGCATGATCCTGCCGGCTACTCAGGCTGACGAGGAAACCTTTTCACTGGTTCCGCAGTTCATAAAGTCTATGAAGAAGCCTACCTTGGCTGCTTCGTATGACCATGAGAGCCTATGCACGGTGATCGACAATATGTTTACCCTCTACACGGTAAACTCCAAGTTGCAATTCTCGCACAAAGAAGGCAAACCTACGATTTCGGTCGCGTTCAGCACTCAGTCTGGCTCTGCGTCGGACTCTATTGGCATCAAGTCCAAAATTGATGCGTCTTTCTCTGAAAACGTGGATCCCCGGCTGTTTAAGGATTCGCTGTCGGTTCTCAAAGCTCAGAAGAAGGTAGTTTTCGCCGTCATCGCAGGCCGCGCGTTGGTTTTCAAGAGTAAGATCAGTGATACTGCTGAGGTGGTTATTGTTACCTCAGTCAGTGAATGAGTCACCCTTTCTTAAAGTAGGATACATCCGTGATCTCTCCTGTGCTGTATGATCGTCCTTTCAAACTTGAAGCTGCACACACGTCTCAGGTGAACTACTTTGTGAACCTGGGCCAGCAGCGCGGCAACAAAGGCCTAACCCATGTGCTGTTTTTGCGCAAAGCGATTCCAGAAGGAACTGTGTTGACTGTTGGGGAGGCAACGTCAATAACAGGCTATTGTAGCTATCGTTATGTGTTGACCAATGGTCGGCTGGTTGGCGTGTTGCTGTGCGCGTTCACTCCAAGTACAGTATGCACTCCGACCCGGCTGTCTGTTGCCAACTACGGCAATTTGCCGCACAAGTTTGAACCTGTGTACGCTCTTGAAAGTTTGGGCTTGTTTGCGTTTACCGCAGATGACAGCTCTATACTGGTGCTACCCAAGGTGATGCACGAAAATGCGTTTTTAGTGAAGGATACTCAAAATGGTTCGTAAGGATATACCAGCCTTGACCAAGAGTCTTCGCAAAGACGCTCGGTACCAACGTCTGAAGGAATCGTTTCAGACGCTGCCTCTGTTCAACATGCCTGTTGACCAGTATCACAAAGACCTCGATCTGTACCATAAGTCGAGGCCAATTCGCAACCTCAATCCAACGTCTGGGAAAATCATCGACCAGATCGTGCGTGCGTCGGTCGACGACCAAGCGTTCCGTTCGCGCATTGTTGCCATCATGATGGAGTGCGTTCGCGCTTCTACCACTTTGCAAAACGCAATTGACGCGTACCGAGATTACGTGCTTGTTCACTACGCAGAGGAACTCAAATCTTTGAGGACTAAAGAGGAACGCATGATGGTCATCAAGATCGCCACAGCATCCTTTTCCAAGTACGTCAGCAAGGTTCAAACACTGCGAGACTGTTGCGATTTAGTGGTCAAAGATATTGACCAAGCTGCGTGGTCCCTAAAGTTGACCGTGCAGACCTTAGAGATTCACGCTAAACGCGAAAACATCGTATGACCGACAAGATCATCGTTCGAGAACGTGCATTCATTCCAATCGAGGTATTGGACATGGACCTTGTAGCCAAACACTACAAGCGAAAAACGTACCAAGAGTCTGGCTGTGCTGGTTGCGTGTACCGTCCAGAGAGGCACACTTATACGTGCGACGAGTGTTCGTCTTACCTAGGCGAAACCCAGCTGTTCAATACAGAAACCATCAAAGGCGTAGAGTACGTCGGCCTTCCCTTGGGCCACAAAGGCCTGTACGAAAAACGGTTTGGTATCGACTACCGAGACTTCAAGATCGTTGACAAACGAAACAAGCCCGAGTTTGACTTCAAGGTCAAGTTTTCCAAAAAAGTCAAGCTGTTCGACTACCAAGAAAAATTGCGCACTGACTTCCACAAAAAGAAGTACGGTCTCCTCGAAGCGCCTCCGCGCACAGGCAAGACCTTGACGCTGCTGCGCATTTGTATTGACCTGGGCATGAAGGTCCTGTTTCTTGCGGACCAACACGAGTTCATTACTCAGTTCTTCGACCACGTGTATGGTAACGAGGAAGAGGGTATTCCAAAGTGCACCAACATTCCAGAACTGGAAGCCAAGTACGGTTTCAAGATGTGTGGTCACCCTGAAACCGATGCAGACTTTGAAAACTTCCAGTTCTTCGGTATGCCTTACCAGCAGTTTGCGTCCAAGAAGGGTCGCGAACGGTTCGACCGCATCAAGGACAAGATTGGTACGGTCGTAGTAGACGAGGTCCACTCGGCTTCAGCTCCCGTGTTTGCCCGCGTCCTGAGCATGTTTCCCTCCCTGTACCGATTCGGCGTAACTGGTACAGTTTCACGCAAAGACAAGAAGGACTACGTAATCCGGACCTTGATTGGTCCTGTCGTTGCGCGTACTTCTATTGAGGCTTTAACTCCCACAGTCACCGTTCACAAAACCAACACGCCAACTACCAAATCACGCACCTGGGTTTTCATCATGAAGCACCTGTGCTCGAATGCGGCTCGCAACCAACAAATCGTTGACGACATTGTCCGCGATTTGCGAAACGGACGAAACGTAGTGGTTCCTGTGATCTTCCGAGACCATGCTACCAAGCTAAGGGCGATGATTAACAAGGAAATGGGCAAGGACGTGTGCGAGTTGTTTGTTGGTGGCGGCGGTAACAAAAACAAGATCGAACGCAAGAAGATCCTGCAACAGGCTCGCCTGGGCACTACAACCTGCGTCATTGGAATCCGGCGGCTGCTCCAACGCGGTCTGAATGTGAAACAGTGGGACACCATCTACGAAATCATTCCGATCAACAACAAGCCGAATCTCAAGCAGGAAACCTCTCGCGTTCGCACCCCACTTGAAGGAAAGAAGACTCCGCGAGTCCGCTTATACGTGGATATGCAGGTCGGAGCCTCTCTAGGATGTGCACGCGCTTCTTTGAACCACATGATCGGATTTGAGTACAAGATTGCCAAGTCTTCACGGGCTTTGGTTTCTGAGGTACTGTCTGCCGGATCGCAACGCCATCGAGGCGGAAGTGAATCTGACGGCTTCGATCTAAACGCATACGAAAACGAAAGCATGGGAGCAGTAGACAGCCTGAGTGCTGGCGGCCCCGGCTCCCGTCGCAGTATGCATAACGGACTGTAAACCATGGCTATCAAACGACGCTCTCTGCCTGCACCGGACGAAGCCGCTGCTGCCCCGAGAAAATCGCATTCCTCAGCAGCGAATAAAAAGGCAACCAAGAAAACGAGCAAAGTGTCAGGTCCAAGTTCTAGACTGGACGACAACCAAGAAGACATAATCGTAGCTCCTTTTGAAAAACAAGCTGCGAAACTCTTGGTTGCGCGTGGTGTGCCCTACGCCGATCTTCCATCTGGTCCCCGGCTGTCTGTGTCTGATATGCTGTTGCGAATTGAACAGAAACGCGAAGGCCAACCTGATAAGCTAATTTCAACTACGAAGCAGCTAAAAGTTTTAAACGCGATACTCGCAAACCCGTTGCGCGGTTCATATACGCTGTGTATCAGTTCCATGCCTAGCGACATGCGAGCGAAAGCACTGGCTGCCCACATCATGTGGGTTGCAATGAACACGCAAAAGGGCCGCTCTCACGCTAAGCCTGTGTGGCATCGCGTGTACGGTTCGCTGGGCGATCCGCTTCGAGACAAAGTGCAGACCGAAACCCCAAGCCTGTTGATTATTTCAAACATCGTTGAAGGATCGTCTGCGCTGAAAATCGAAAAGGTGCGTGATCTGCTGGAGAAGTATTCTTCTATTCCACGCATTGTGGTTTATGGAGGCGCTGATCCGGTTTCGTTGTTTACAGACAAGCTACACTACCCACTGAAAGCCGGAATCTTCCTGGGTTCCGGCCGCAAAGTT
>RRZU012786265.1_pt1 | contig 12379 bp, 9 predicted proteins | sample 2165561 | NCBI WGS metagenome assembly RRZU01 (sample SAMN10456909, study PRJNA506462) | wastewater metagenome | isolation source: wastewater sludge | place: USA: Moscow, Idaho | reverse complement strand
CTCTCACCGGGACCATTGACGACGCAGCCCATGACGGCCAGCGTCATGTTTTCCACGCCGTCGTACTCGCCGCGCCACTTCGGCATGTTGTCCCGGACATGTTCCTGGATGGAATGCGCCAACTCCTGGAAAAAACTGCTCGTCGTCCGGCCACATCCCGGGCAAGCAGTCACCATCGGGGTGAATGCACGCAGCCCCATCGTCTGCAGCATCTCCTGCGCGACAACAACTTCCTGCGTACGTTTTCCGCCGGGTTCAGGCGTCAGCGAGACGCGGATGGTATCGCCAATTCCCTCTTGCAAGAGCACCGCCATCGCTGCCGTGGAGGCGACGATGCCTTTCGAGCCCATGCCGGCCTCGGTCAAGCCGAGGTGCAGCGGGTAGTCCGAGCGTCGCGACAGTTCTCGATAGATCGCGATCAGGTCCTGCACACCCGAGACTTTGCAGGAAAGGATGATGCGATCACCCGACAACCCCAAATCCTCGGCCTTGGCCGCCGACTCGAGCGCCGAGGCAACCATGGCCTCGCGCATCACACCGACGGCATCCAGCGGTTGCAGGCGTCGTGCATTCTCATCCATGATCCGCGCCAGCAGGTCCTGATCGAGGCTTCCCCAGTTGACGCCGATGCGCACTGGTTTGCCGTAGCGCGCCGCGATCTCGATCATCTGCGCGAACTGCTCGTCACGCTTCTTGCCATGCCCGACATTGCCGGGGTTGATACGGTACTTGTCGAGCACCTGCGCGCACTGGGGGTAGTCCGACAACAAGCGATGGCCGTTGTAATGAAAATCGCCGATCAGCGGAACGCCGACGCCCATGGCGTCGAGGTGCGCGCGAATTTTCGGCACGGCGGCGGCGGCCTCCGGCGTATTCACCGTAATGCGCACGAGTTCCGAGCCCGCCCGAGCAAGCTCGGCGCACTGGATCGCGGTCTTGACCACATCGACCGTATCTGTGTTGGTCATCGACTGGATGACGACCGGTGCGTCGCCCCCGAGCCGCAGCACCTGGCCAACGGTGACGCTGCGAGTCTTTCGCCGTGACGCCGGGCCACCGAAGGCTGAGTTCACTGCCGAATCATTCATCTTCATTCAATCGTCAATCGCGCGACATCATCCTTGCTGCGTTTGGACAGGTCGACGGCATTCCCCTTGTAGTGCAAGGTAACGTGCGCCGCGTTGCCGATCACCACCGAAAACGGCGGCAGACCCTGGACGTCGCGCTGGCTTCCCGCTGGATTCTTCTGCGAGAAAATGACCTGGCCGTTCTTGTCACGCACTTCCACCCAGGACGGTTGCGCAAAACTAAACTTCAGGACGTTCGGAGCCGGTGGCTGAGCTTCTACGGCCAGCCCCTCAGGCGGTTGAACGACTGGTGCCGGCTCGCTCGCAGCTTCCGGGACAACCACGGGCTGCTCTGGCGCAACCGACGCAAACTGCTCGACTGGAGCAGGCGTCTCGGGCAGTACCGGTGGCGTATCCGCAACGGTTTCAACAATGGCCTCATTCGACTGTGAAGCATCCTTGATCGCCTGCACCGTCGATTGCCAGATGTCGGGTGGAAGGAAGAAATAGGCCACCAAGGCCAAAACCAGAACGAGCAGTCCGGCAAGGACACGCAACACATCCCTGCGATCCGACTTTCCTTCCTTCGGCATACTCACTGGCGTACCTTCTGCACCGCGCAGCTCGGGTGACTTGGGCATGGCCATACCTTCGAGCGCGGACATCAGCAGTTGCCCGTCGAGACCGACAAGACGCGCGTAGTTGCGCACGAAGCCGCGAATCATCGTCTTGCCAGGCAGACTCGTCCAGTCATCCTGCTCGAGCGATTCGACCTGACGGTTGCTCAGCTTGAGGGCTCGTGCGGCGTCATCGACCGACAGTCCGGCGCGTTCCCGCCCCGCCCTGAGTTGCTGGCCGACGCTCGGCCCGGACATCATCGGCGACGACGCGGTATCGTTCCCGACGCCGCCGTTGGCGGAGTGATCGGTTGAATCAGTCATCATGCGTTCGGCAGGATCTCCGGAAGAAGACGGCACGCTCATTCGAAATTCCCTCGCAATAGATCCTGATACTCCGGAGAATCCGGGTACTTGCGCCGCAACTGTGCAGCCAGGCTGCTCTCGGTAGAATTGTCACCGAGACGGCGTTCGACCCGCAGGTAAAGCCACAGGACCTCGGCGCTCGGGTCGCCAGTACGGGTCACAGTCTTCAAGTACTCCCGCGCGCCGTCAAAATTCCCACGCTGGTAGAGAATCTTCGCGAGCTGGAAGAGCGCCTGCGGGTTCTCGGGCATGAGGCGCAGGCTTTTCCGGACGTGTTCCTCTGCGATATCCAGTTCACCCAGTTTTATGTAACAAGCTCCCGCATTCAGGTAAGCCAGCGCAGGCGTCTGGTACAGGGGATTCTTCATTGCCTTTTCAAAGTACGGAAACGACTCGCGCTCCTTGCCCGTCTGGCAAAGAAACCATCCGTAGTTGTTGTTGATCTCGGGGTCGTTTTCGGCAATGTCCAGCGCACGCTTGAAATCGCTTTCGGCTGACGCAAGTTCTTTGATGTAGTACAGCACCAAACCGCGTGTGCTGTACGCCGGCGCGTAGTCAGGATTGATTGAAGTCGCAATCGTCAGTTCTTCGAGCGCGACGATCAGATTTCCCGACTGGAAGTAAAGCGCACCCAGTTCGGTGTGCAGTTTCGCCCGTGTGACAACGTCTTTCGGCTTACCCGAGGTCGCGGAGCTATCCGCTGATGAGGTGTTCGAGTTTTGATTCTGCCCGTACGCCATCGAAGCGGAGAACAAGGCAACCCAAGACACGCACACACAAACCGACAGCTTCCGCAGCTCCAGCAATTTCATTGTGTTCTGACCTCGTGCAAATCGATCACCCGACGCGCGGTACGCCGCGTCTTGTCGAGGACTTGTCCGGCCAACTGGCCGCACGCGGCATCGATATCATCGCCGCGCGTTTTGCGCGTCGTCGTCACGATGCCTGCGTTCATCAGGATTTCCGCAAACCGGCGGATGCGCACGGCCGGCGATCTGCGATACGGCGAGCCGGGAAACGGATTGAATGGAATCAGATTGAACTTGCACGGCACCGTTCGCGTCAGCTCAAGCAATTCGCGCGCATATGCATCCGAATCGTTGACGCCGTCAAGCATCACGTACTCAAAGGTCACGAAATCGCGAGGCGCCTTCTTCAGGTAACGCCGGCACGCGTCCATGAGTTCGCGCAGGGGGTACTTCTGGTTGATCGGCACCAACTCATCGCGCAACCGGTCGTTCGGCGCGTGCAGCGATACCGCGAGCGCCACGGCGCATTCATCGCCGAGGCGGCCCATGGCTGGCACCAGACCGGATGTGGACACGGTCACCCTGCGACGCGACAAACCGTAGGCGTTGTCGTCGAGCATCAGGCGCAGCGCTGCCACGGTGTTGTCGAAATTCGCCAGCGGCTCGCCCATGCCCATCAGCACCACGTTGCTGATGATGCGCTCGCCCTTTGCATCGGCCCCCAGCGCACGGTTGGCCTGCCACAGCTGGCCAATAATCTCGCCGACGGTGAGATTGCGACTGAAACCCTGTTTTCCCGTCGAGCAAAAAGAGCAATCGAGCGCGCATCCCGCCTGCGTCGAGACACATAGCGTTCCGCGATCGTCTTCAGGGATGTAAACCGTCTCGACCGCATTCCCGCCGCCGACGTCAAACAGGAACTTGCGCGTGCCGTCATCTGAGCGTTTGTCCGAAACAATTGCCGGCGGCACCACAACCGCCTCCGCCAGGAGCTTTTCGCGCAAGCTCTTGGCGATATCCGTCATGGCATTGAAATCGCACTGGCCGAAGCGGTGTATCCAGCGCAAGATCTGACGCGCACGAAACGGCTTTTCGCCATGTTCTGCGAAAAAAACCGTCAGACCTGCCGCATCGAAGTCAAAAAGATTGGTAGCCACCATGCAAACCCTGAAGACGGCCCTGCGATCAACGTCCGGAGTAGACGTTCATTTCGGGGAAGAAGAAGGCGACTTCTACCTTGGCCGTCTCGGGGCCGTCCGATCCATGCACCGCGTTGGCATCAATCGACGTCGCAAAGTCGGCACGAATCGTTCCCGGAGCAGCTTTGCTCGGATCAGTCGCCCCCATCAGCTCGCGATTCTTGGCGATCGCATTCTCGCCTTCCAGCGCCTGGACCATGACCGGGCCCGAGGTCATGAACTCAACGAGTTCCTTGAAGAAAGAACGCTCCCGATGCACCGCATAGAACGCCCCCGCTTCCTGCGGTGAAAGCCATGCCATCTTCGAGGCGACGATCTTCAGACCATTGGTTTCAAAGCGGGAATATATCTTCCCGATCACGTTTTTCGCAACGGCATCAGGCTTGATGATGGAGAGGGTGCGTTCAATGGCCATGAATCTAGACTCCTGAGAAGAACAAGAAGGGGCAATAGCAAACGAGTCCGGCGGAATTCCCGGATAACTTTTAATTCTACCAATAGTCGGCACCCTTTGCCGTATAGACCAGCAAACGAGGACGCGAACACCGCGCGAGCCGCATCGCTCGCGTTCTGCAGACCGCTGCAACGCCAGAGCATCCTACGAACGCTTGACTGGATTCCGACCGGGTTCCGAATTTCCATTGCCGGCAGACACCGGGTCGGGCATAGTAGCACTTCGATGCGGCCAACTCTATTTCGAAATCAGCGCATTAGCGAACGTTCCTCGCGCGACTATTGAAGTTGAAATCCATGACCGAGCAATCGCTAAAAAACATTGATGACTGGGTGGCGCTTCTCAGCAGCAAGGAGATGCCCATCCTCCGGCAGACAGCCCGAAGGCTTGAACAATGCTACGAACGCGTCGACTCGATCAGCGGTCGAGACATCGCAAGCATCGTACTGCAGGACCCATTGATGGCCGTTCGCGTCCTGGCCTACATCCAGCCCTTTACCGGCAAGCATCTGCGCTCGGACATCACGACGATCGCCAACGCCGTCATGATGCTTGGCATCGAACCGTTTTTCCGGAAGTTCGAGACTCCCGCGACGATTGAATCCGCCTTGAAAGATGAGCCGCAGGCGCTGCTCGGCGTACTGCAGGTCATCCGGCGTGTCCAGCGTGCATCCCGCTACGCGCACGACTGGGCCTTTGAACGCCACGACCTGAACATCGAAGAAGTCACGCTTGCAGCACTTCTGCACGATCTTGGCGAGGTCCTGCTATGGTGCTTCGCGCCAAAACTGGCATCCGAGATCCGCGAAAGACTGCAGAAGGACAAGACGCTGCGCAGTCACATTGCGCAGCAGGAAGTCCTCGGCTTTCCCTTGATCGACCTGCAAAAGGCGCTATGCACGGCATGGCACCTGCCCGAATTGCTGAATGCGCTGATGGATGACGCGAATGCGCATCTGCCACGCGTTCAGAACGTGACGCTGGCGGTAAACCTCGCCCGCCACTCGACCGACGACTGGAACAACACCGCATTGCCCGATGATTTTGCCTCAATCGAGCGGCTCTTGCATATCGATCGACAAACGCTACTGAATCGGCTTGGAATCCCCGGTGATGCGATCCAAAGATTCATGCTTGCACAAGAGACAGACGATTCAAGCAAGCCGACTGCCTGATTCCCGCACAGCCGCCGTTCTGGCCGAACGCACGCGCGGCAAACGCAGAAAAGAAGATGGCGAGCCTTACCCCGGCACTCACGGTAAATAGCTGTGGCTGCTTCCTTCCGGACCTGACCAAGTTCACTACGCCGCAATGCGGGGAGACCCGCCGACGCGAATAGTACCACAGGCACTGCAGCGCGCGCAGCCGAAGTGGCGGCAACGCATCTTTGTTCTACTCCTCGTCGTTCAGAATTCGCGCAGCAGACTCGTCGTCAATAGCGTTCATTCGCCAGGCAAAGACGCCGACGATGAGCAGGCAGATCACCAGAACGCCCTGCCCGCTCATATAAAAGCCCAACGGAAAGCCGAAGACAGTGATTGCGTTGAGCTCGCGCGCAAAGAAACTCACGCCAAAAGTCACGACGAACCAGAGCAGCAGCAAGCCGATGGTGAGTCGCAACGTTCGTCGCCAGTAGGTACTTTTCTGCCGCAAGTGCTTCATCTTGACGCCTCCGGGGAGCGCACCAGCTCAACCAAAGCTTGCTCCTCCGAGGATGGCGGTTCGGTCAACAGGCTGACCAGCACGATACTGACGAATCCGGCCGCGACGCCCCAGATTCCCGCGGACGTCGATTGAATGCCCAACCAGGGTTCCATGCCAATGCCGTGCAGCCCGAGCCACGGGATCGCGTTGAATTGAACACGCACCATGTAGTACAGCGTCACCGAGAGACCGATCAGCATGCCGGCGACGGCTCCCGCTCGATTCACGCGCTTCCAGAAAATGCCGAGCACGAGCGCCGGGAAGAACGCCGCACCGGCGAGCGAGAACGCCCATGCAACCATGGCGAGGATCGTCGCCGGCTTTTGCGAGGCAACCGCAGCGGCAAGGACGGCCACGACCAGCAACAGGGTCTTCGACACAACGAGCCGCCAGTGCGTCGATGCGTTCGGACGCAGGACCTTGTAGTAGACGTCGTGTGACAAGGCGCCGGTAATCGTCAGCAACAAACCGTCCGCGGTGGACAACGCCGCGGCCAGCGCGCCGGCCGCAACCAGGCCGGAAATGACGTAAGGCAAGCCGGCGATCTCCGGGATGGCGAGAACGATCACATCGGGATTCAGAGCGAGCTCCGCCAGCTGCAGCAGCCCGTCACCGTTGATGTCTTCGATCGAAACCAGACCGAGCTTTCCCCAGGCATTGACCCAGCCAGGCAACTCGCTGATGCCGACACCGACGAGCCGGGAATAGATCTCGAACTTGGCGAACACGGCATAAGCCGGCGCCGTCAGATAGAGCGCCAGGATGAAGAGCAGCGACCAGAACACCGAACTACGCGCCTCACGCACGCTGGGCGTCGTGTAGTAACGCATCAGCATGTGCGGTAGCGCCGCCGTACCGATCATCAGGCAAAATACGAGCGCAATGAAGTTTGTACGCGAGGTTCTGCGTTCAGCTTCGGTACGCCCCGGATACGGTTCGGCGTGATGGACAAGTTCGCTACCACGATCCGCCGCCTGTTGCTGCAAGGACGACCAATAGCTGTGCGCGGCATCCGGCGTCTTCGGCAGTTCGCGCCGCTGCCGTTCGAGCGCGAAAACGTCACGCATGGCGACGTTGCTGTTCTTGAGCGTATCGATCTCGTCAGCCAGCCGGCGGCGCTCGTCGACCAGCGACTGCGGCAGCCCCGCGATCCTTGCCGCATAGACATCTGAACGCTCACGGAATAGGCGACGCACTTCGGCGTCGACTGGATCGCCGGCGATCCGGTTCTCAAGCTGAGAGACCTGCTGCATCACCTGGCCGTACATGATCTGCGGAATGGGCACGCCGGTGGTCTTGTACGACAGCATCGCCACCGGGACGATGTAGGCGACGACCAGCACCAGATACTGCGCGGCCTGCGTCCAGGTCACCGCGCGCATGCCGCCGAGGAAGGAGCAGACCAGAATCCCCGCCAGACCGACAAACACCCCGATCTCGAACTGCAAGCCGACGAAGCGGCTGGTGATCAAGCCGACGCCGTAGATCTGGGCAACCACGTAAACAAAGGAACAGAGCACGGCGGCGGCGACACCGACAAGGCGCGCGACGTTGCCGCCGTAGCGCGCACCAAGGAAATCGGGAATCGTATATTGGCCGAAGCGCCGCAGATAAGGCGCCAGCAAGAGGGCGACGAGGACAAAGCCGCCGGTCCAGCCCATCACGTAGGCCAGGCCTTGATAGCCGGTGAGATAGAGCGTTCCGGCGAGCCCGATGAACGAAGCTGCGCTCATCCAGTCGGCACCGGTCGCCATGCCGTTGAATACGGCCGGAATCCGCCGCCCGGCGACGTAGTATTCGGCGACGTTCGAGGTCCGCGCGAGGATGCCGATAGTGGCGTAAAGCACGATGGTCAGAAAGAGGAAGGCGTAACCGATCCAGCGAGCCGGAAGGCCGAAATGCTCAAGCACGCCGAGCGCGACGATGAAAAGTATGAAGCTCGCGCTGTAGATCGCGTAGGAACGTCGAAGTTGTGCCGTCGATTCGAGCATGGTTCAGCGACACTCCTGCATCCAGCGCCGAGCCTTTTCGATACGCAGGAAAGCGGCTGGAGAGTTCACCCCCTTCTGTCGACCGCCGGCGATTGCCACCTGCAAGAGCTTGGCGGTCGCGTAGGCGTCCGAAACGGCGTTGTGGCGCAGGATGTTTTCGATGCCGAAATGGTGCAGCCAGTCGTCGAGCGCCACGTTCATGTCTCCGCGGAAACTGTAGAAATCAGGCAACACCCAGGCGAGGTCGATCCACGGCTGATCGAGTTCCATCCCGAGGTACTCGCGCATCGCCTTGCCGATCATCGACTGGTCGAAAAAGGCATGGTAGGCCACCAGCGGCGACTTGCCAACGTACTGCAGAAAGGCGAGCAAGCCTTCGACCGGATCGACGCCGCCGCTCTGTGCCGAGCCGCCGATGCCGTGGATCAGGATGTTGGCGTGCGTGCTGACCTGCGCCTGGCGCAGGACGACCTGAAACGCATCGCTGAAATCGAGCCGACCTTCGCGCAGGGCAATGGCGCCGATTGAAATCAGCCGATCCTTCTTCATGTTCAGCCCGCTCGTTTCGACATCGACGACGACGTAGCGCTGCGCTTCATGCACCAGCGAGAGATCGGCCGCAGGCAGCCGATGCCAGTCGTCGATCGTCGCCTGCTGTGCGGGCGCAAGGCTCACCCGGTTTGCTGCGTTGCCGAACAGCGTTTTCAGCCAGCGCATGGTCAGAGCTGGTAATCCAGCTTGAGGCGCTGCTGCAGCTTGCGTGCCTGGCGAAACGACTCTTTCAGGATGCGCCGCTCGACCTCGTTCAGATCATCGGGGCGGATCAGGTTGTCGCCCTCGCGCCCCTGCCGCTGCGCGGCGTGCTGATGACGCAAACGCATCAGCTGGATGAAGTCAAAGGCGTCGATGGCGGCGCCCACCTCCTCCGCCGAGACGTTCATCGCCGCGCCTGTCTGTTTGAGCCGCTGCACCGTGTTGGTCGCCGAAACATCGTGGCCCAGCGCGAACACACGGGCGGCGTCGATGAAGAGCCGCGAGCCGAATTTCTTGAGATCGATGCAGCCCGGATGTTCGGGATCGTCGTCCGTCACGAAGTCGCGGATCATTCCGAGCGGCGGGGCGACGGCCAATGCATTGGCGGCCAACATGCGCAGAAACAGCGGGTTGCCGCGCGTCTGCCGCAGGAGCGAGATGCGCATGCGTTCGGCCAGATTGAACTGGCCGAACAGCGGCCGGAAATCGAAAAAGATCGTTGCATTCAGCAGCGCCTCGGGCTCGGGCTTGCGCACCCAGGCGGAAAACTTCTCTTCCCACTCCTCAAGTGTCAGGCACAGCGCCGGGTTGCTCGCCATGATCTTCCCCGAGCACAGCGGGAAGCCGCAGCGGTCGAGATCGGCGTTCACGTCGCGCGCGAATTCGAGGAGACGCAGCTGCGTCCGCTCGCGGTCCATGATGTCGGTGCACAGGAAAACGATGCCGTTATCCTGGTCGGTGCTGAACGTCTGCTCGTCGCGCCCTTCGGAGCCGAAGGAAAGCCAGGTCCAGTCGATGCCGACGAGATCGTGGCGATCGAGGTTGAGCTCGATGATGCGCCGCGTCAGCGTGTCGTTGAGCGCCGAGATGAACTGCGTGATCTGCTCGGCGCCGACGCCCTGCGCCAGCATGTTGAGCGACAACTGGCGCACGTCGTGGCTTGCCTGCAGCAGCATGTCGATGCTGGCCGCCGAGTCGATCGTCTGCCGGATCTGCCGCAGGCCGACGCGTTGCAGCGTAAAGAGATCGCGCTCGGAAATGACCCCTTTCAGTCGCCCGCCCTCGTCCACCGCCAACACATGGCGAACGCCGTGCATGGCCAGCGCCAACGCCGCGTCATAGGCCGTCGCCGCCAGCGGCAGCGTGTGCGGATGCGGCGACATGACCGCCTCGATCGGCTGGTCGAGCGAGGCGCCGGGCAGCACGATGCGTTTCAGGACGTCCGACTGCGTGAAGATGCCGACCGGCTTCTCCTCATCATCGACGACGATCATCGAACCAATCGTGCGCGCCGCCATCGTCTCGACGACGCTGCGCACCGGCGTTCCGCGGCGGACGGAAATCGGCGTCCGTTTGATCACCGAGGCGAGCGGCGAATTCATCGTCTGCTGCTCGGCGACGCGCTGCGAGAACTGCGTCTGCAACTGTTGCCGCGACTGACTGAGCAAACTGGCGATGTACTGCGTGCAAAACAGGTTGAAGACCGCGCTCTTCTGCAGCAGGAGGAAGAAATCGGCAACCGCCAGTTCGTAACAGAAGACGTCGCTGATCGCCGTATAGACATTGGACGACGGCCGCTTCGCCATCGCCGAACCAATCGGGAAGCCCTCGCCCGACCCCAGCGTCAGCACCTGCTCGCCGAGCGCCAGATCGCCGGACGGCCGGGCAACGACCTTGCCGCGCTGCAGGATGCGGAAGACGGGAACGACCCCGGCCTCGGGGGTGATGATCTGTGTTTCCTTGGGGTAATAGGCGAGCTTCACGCGCTCGGCGAGAAAACGCAGCGCGTCGTTCTCCATGCGATCGAACGGCGGAAAAGACTGCAGGAACCCGATCGTCGCCGCCATCAGCATTTCGCTTGCGCTATTGACCATCGCTCGTACCCGTTCCCTTGCGCGTGCCCATTTCGCTGCTCCGCTCAAGACATCTCGTGGAGGTGCTGCGTGGTCGAAGGTGGCGCCGAATTTAACAATTCCCCGCGCTCAAAATGGTCGGGCCGGCACACAGTGTGCGCCGGCCCGAAGTGCGGTCTATTGGTGCCGCTTGGTACTACTATTTGCGCCGATGGCGGCCGGCAAACCGGCCAACAAACGACGCCTTCCTCCTCTCACCCCATCAAAACCTTTTAACTTCAGCAACTTGAACAACCCTAGGCGTGGCCTCTGAGCTGCTCAAGGATCGCCGGATTCTCCAGCGTCGAAACGTCCTGCGCGACTGTCTCACCCTTCGCCAGGGAACGCAACAGGCGGCGCATGATCTTACCCGATCTTGTCTTGGGAAGGTTCTCCCCGAAACGAATATCTTTCGGCTTGGCAATCGGCCCGATTTCCTTGGCCACGTGATCCTGCAACTCCTTGATCATCTTGCCCGCCGCTTCGCCGACCGGGCGCGCACCCTTCAGGACGACGAAGGCGCAGATGGCCTCGCCGGTCAGTTCATCGGGCCGGCCGACGACCGCCGCTTCGGCGACCATCGGGTGCGAGACGAGCGCCGACTCGATCTCCATCGTGCCCATGCGGTGTCCCGAAACATTCAGCACGTCGTCGATGCGGCCGGTGATCGTGAAGTAACCAGTCTGCACATCGCGCACCGAACCGTCGCCGGCAAGGTACAGTTGGCCCTGGAAGTCGTCGGGGAAGTACGAGCGCTTGAAGCGGTCCGGATCGCCCCAGATGGTGCGGATCATCGACGGCCACGGCTTCGTCACGACAAGCAGCCCGCCCTTGCCCCAGTCCAGCTCGGTCCCCGTCTCGTCGACGATCGTCGCCTGGATGCCCGGGAACGGCAGCGTGCACGAACCGGGCACCAGCGGCGTGACGCCGGGCAGCGGCGTGATCATGTGACCGCCGGTCTCCGTCTGCCAGAAGGTATCGACGATCGGGCAACGGCCACCGCCCACCTTCTCGTAGTACCACATCCACGCCGCCGGGTTGATCGGCTCGCCGACGGTGCCGAGGAGGCGCAGCGACGACAGGTCATACCTGGTCGGCGCGACCTCGGGATTGGTGTCAGCCGCCTTGATCAGCGAGCGGATCGCCGTCGGCGCCGTGTAGAAGATGTTGATCTTGTGATCCTGGATCATCTTCCAGAAGCGTCCGGCGTCGGGGTAGGTCGGCACGCCCTCGAACACCATCTGCGTCGCGCCGCACGCGAGCGGCCCGTAGGCGACGTAGGTGTGGCCGGTCACCCAGCCGATGTCGGCGGTGCACCAGAAGATGTCGTGCGGTTTCAGGTCGAAGGTCCATTTCATCGTCAGCATGGCGTGCAGCAGGTAACCGCCGGTCGAGTGCTGCACCCCCTTCGGCTTGCCCGTCGAACCCGAGGTATAGAGCAGGAACAGCGGATGCTCGGCCTCCACCCATTCCGGCTCGCAGGTGTCGGGCTGGCCGGCGACGACGTCGTCCCACCAGACATCGCGCCCGGGCACCATCGGACAGGCGCCGCCGGTGCGGCGATTGACGACGATGGTCTTGACCGTT
>RRZU010749047.1_pt1 | contig 12381 bp, 11 predicted proteins | sample 2165561 | NCBI WGS metagenome assembly RRZU01 (sample SAMN10456909, study PRJNA506462) | wastewater metagenome | isolation source: wastewater sludge | place: USA: Moscow, Idaho | reverse complement strand
TTGCTTATCTGCAGGGAGATCTTCGCGTAAATCAACATAAAGCGATGTCAAAATATACTCCTCTGCGATCAAACGTCTAATTTCTGGATCAGACCAAACATTTTCCTCCATTTTACGACAATTGACACAACCCTTTCCTGTAAAATCGAGAAGGAGAGGTTTATTGGTTTTTTTTGCTTCTGCCAGTGCTAAATCGTAATCTGTAAACGATGCAATGCCTTGTGGACCAATGTGTTTGCCCTCTATTTGTTGTTGGTCTTTGTTCGTGGAGTTTTGCGCTGAGAGAGCAGCTGAGAATGGAATCTCAGAGTACTCGCGCGGTGGCGGAAATCCACTTATAAGTTTTACTGGTGCACCCCAAATCCCGGGAATCATATAGAGAGTGAATGCAATAGTTACAAGTCCAAGTATGAGTCTCGATACAGGTAGCCGTTCCATTGGTGAGTCGTGCGGAAGTCTTAGTTTGCCTAAGAGATAGAATCCTAAACCGCCGAAAATGGCTACCCAAATAGCAATAAATAGCTCTCTTTCCAAGATATGTAAATCAAGAACCATATCAGCAATGGATAGGAATTTAAAGGCAAAAGCAAGCTCCAGAAACCCTAGTACAACTTTAACCGAGTTAAGCCATCCGCCAGATTTTGGAAGGGAGTTTAGATAACTTGGAAAAGCAGCAAAGAACATAAAGGGTAGTGCAATGGCCGTAGAAAACCCTAGCATGCCTATTACAGGCGCCCATCCGCCCTCTTGAGCAGCTTGAACTATAAGTGAACCAACTAATGGCCCCGTGCAGGAGAATGATACTAATGCAAGGGTGAGAGCCATGAATACAATTCCTACGAGTCCACCTTTATCCGCATTTTTGTCGGCTGCATTAACCCATTTTGATGGTAGCACAATATCAAATGCACCAAAGAATGAGATGGCGAAAACAACTAAAAGAAGGAAGAAGAATAGATTAAACCACGGGTTTGTTGCTAGACTGTTTAACGAATCGGCACCGAAAATGGTGGTTACTACCGTGCCCAAAAGAACATATATTAGAACTATCGATAGTCCATATTTTGAGGCATTTAAAACACCCTGTGTCTTGGTTTCGCTCCTTTTCAGAAAGAAGCTCACCGTCATAGGTATCATTGGGAAAACGCATGGTGTAAGTAGGGCTAAAAAACCTGCAAAAAAAGCAAGAATAAATATGGAGAAATAACTGTGTTCGGAAGTTTCGGCTGTTGCTGTGTTATCGATCTTTAAGTTGAATTTGAATACTTCTGGAGGTGTGCAGGCTTCATCTGTGCAGGCCATATACTCAATTTCACCTGCAATAGAGTCGGTCGTTGATTTTATTGTGATCACTTTTTTTAATACAGCACTGTTGCTAAAATAGGAAAGCTCCATGCCAAAAGTGGTGTCGTGCTTCTTTGTTGAGGGGGTAACTTCTAGCACTTTTCCATCTTCACTAAAGCTTTGATTAGTGTTGAGTTTAAATGTTGTTGCAATTGGGCCACCTTCTGGTATTTGAGTGCCATATAAGTGCCATCCAGCGTCAATGGTTGCTGTAGCGATAATTTCTACTTTGTTGTTGCCCAGACTCTTTTGCTCTACACTCCATTTTACGGGATTAGTCAACTGAGCATGTGATATTGCTAGGAAAAAGAGGGCTACGATTGTTGAATATACTCTTTGGAATCTCATAAGCTTTAAGTATGAAATATTTTTATATATGCAAATATATAGATTTGATTTATATGTAATGTGTTTAAAAAGTTATTTTAACAACTTATTAACTTCAGGTATTAAAAAAAGAGGTGATGCTTAAAGCGCCACCTCTTTATTGTTTTCATCTATGATTTTATATTCAAGAAATGCCATATTGTCCGACACTTCAATTTTTATTTTAAATCCGTAGCGAAGTTTCCACATAAATGATTTGCTAATCAATCCTTTAGTAAAGTATGCACCAATAAATGGATGAACTCTCACGGTTATTTTTTTAGGTTTTAGCGTGGTTAAGACAAACTCAACGCTCTCTTCAATTTTATCGGCTAAGTTTATTGTTGGCGTTGCTTTCCCTGTCCCTAAACACGTTGGACATTTTTCATCTGTTTCAATGTGCATCTCAGGTCTCACTCGTTGACGAGTGATTTGCATAAGTCCAAACTTGCTTAAAGGCAGGATGTTGTGCTTAGTGCGGTCGTTAGCCATAGCCTCTTTCATGCGCTCAAACACTTTTACTTTATTGTCTGGATTTTGCATGTCAATAAAATCCACTACAATAATGCCACCCATGTCTCTTAGACGAAGTTGACGACCAATTTCATCGGCCGCAGCGAGGTTTACCTCAAGGGCGTTTGTCTCTTGATCTGTGCTTGATTTGGTTCTGTTTCCGCTATTTACGTCAATTACGTGAAGCGCTTCGGTGTGTTCTATGATGAGATAAGCTCCACTTTTAAACGATACCGTTTTACCAAAGAGGAGTTTTAACTGTTTTTCAATGCCAAAATGGTCAAAAATTGGTTGAGGATGAATGTACTCTTTAACAATATCTTCTCGTTCGGGAGAGATAAGCGAAACGTACTCCTTAACCTCATTAAAGACGACGTGATTATTGATATATACGTTGTTGAATGATGGGTTTAAGATATCTCTTAAAATGGCTGATGTGCGACCAATTTCACTAACAACTAAAGAGGGTGTGCGCAAATCTTTTAATCTAAGAGTTGCTTCTTCCCATCGTTTAATCAGAACTTTAAGCTCTTTTTCAAGTTCTGCTAATTTTTTGCCTTCTGCTACAGTTCTAACAATGATTCCGTAGTTTTTGGGCTTAATGCTATAGAGCATTTTTTTGAGGCGATTTCGCTCCTCGTTTGATTCAATTTTTTGACTTACCGAAACCTTATCTGCAAATGGCATTAAAACTAGGTTTCTGCCTGCTAAAGAGAGTTCCGAAGTGAGTCGTGGCCCTTTTGTAGAAATTGGTTCTTTAGCAACTTGTACAAGCACCTCTTGTCCTGCCGATAAGACATCACTTATCGTTCCATCTTTGTTGATGTCGGGTAGAGTGTTGAATTTAAGTAAAGACGGGGCTGCTTTTTTTGAAGTGGCCTCTTTTAAGTAGCTTTGTAGAGTGTTGAATTGTGGCCCCAAATCGAGATAGTGTAAGAATGCATCTTTTTCATATCCTACATCAACAAAAGCAGCATTGAGGCCTGGCATTATTTTTTTTACTTTAGCGAGATAGATATCGCCAACAGCAAATTGAATATTGCTTTTTTCTACGCGCAACTCAACAAGCCTCTTGTTTTCAAGAAGCGCAATGGTTAAATCAGATGAGGTAACGTCAACAAATAGTTCTGCACTCACGAAGTTGGTTGCTAATAATGGTTAAAGTACTCTTTAAAACAAGAACAAACAAGCGAAGCTGTATCACTTGTTTGTCCATATAACTATTTGACTTATAGAAGAAAACTATTTCTTTTTCTTGTGTCTGTTTTTTCTTAGTCTCTTCTTACGCTTGTGCGTAGCCATCTTATGTCTTTTTCTTTTTTTACCGCTTGGCATATCTTTATCTTTTTATTGTAAAACTTCTACTTAAAAACTCTATTTTACTGTTTCTTTAACGTTGATTACAAACTCTTTAGAAGGTTTGAATGCTGGTATAAAGTGCTCTGGGATGATGATTGTTGTGTTTTTAGAAATGTTACGTGCTGTTTTCTCAGCTCTCTTCCTTAAAACAAAACTACCAAACCCTCTTAGATACACATTTTTACCGTTTGTTAAAGAACCTTTTAAAGTATCCATGAAGGCTTCTACAGTTTTTTGAACCGTAACCTTTTCGATTCCAGTATTCTTTGCAATCTCGTTAACAATATCCGCCTTTGTCATTGTGTTAAATTATTTAATTATCAACTTATTACTTATGTTGTTTTCAAAAATTAGAATGCAAAGATAGAAGTAAATCCAATTTAAAAAAAGTTTTAACTAAAAATATCTTTCTTTTTTTTTGAAATAAAATTTGACCCTTATTTTGTAACTTTTTTTAAGTTTTCTTGTTTTATTCTCTTAATTATGAACTATATACATTTATGATGCTTTTTATCTTTATGAACGATGCTTTCAACAAAATTTGATTTATCTCTTTTTTATAACTCATTGTATAGTTGGTATGGTGTCAATTTTAGGGATTTGCCTTGGCGAAAGACACAAGATCCGTATCAAATTTGGGTCTCGGAAGTGATATTGCAGCAAACGCAAGTCAAACAGGGTTTACCTTATTATAATCGATTTATTCAAGCGTTTCCAACAGTATGCGATTTGGCTAATAGTAGTGAGGATCATGTCTTGTCGCTCTGGAAGGGGTTGGGGTACTACTCAAGAGCTCGCAATATGCATAGTGCTGCAATGTATGTTCGTGATCATTTAGACGGTATTTTTCCAAAACAGTACTCTGCTCTTTTAAAACTGAAAGGTGTAGGGAGTTATACGGCTGCGGCAATAGCCTCTTTCTCTTCTAATGAAGCAGTAGGTGTGTTAGATGGTAACGTATTTCGATTTTACGCGCGTCTATTTGCTATTTCTGAACCTATTAATAGTAGCTCTGGAGTAAAGCTCTTTAAAAAGATTGTTGACGAGATGCTGGATGTTAATAATCCTTCTGGTTTTAACCAAGCGGTTATGGAGTTTGGAGCATTACACTGTACTCCAGCCAATCCTAAATGTTTGGTGTGCCCCTTTAGCTCTTATTGTGAGGCATTTGCGTTAGAGGAGGTTTCGGATTTGCCAGTTAAAATCCCTTCTGGTGCAAAGCGAATTCGCTCGTTAAACTTTTTGTTGGTAGGTTCAGAAGAGGCTTTTATTATTGAAAGGCGTAGTGGAAAAGATATTTGGAATGGTTTATATCAATTGCCATTGTGGGATGGTCATTTATCTGAATTAAATATTGAGGAGTGGTTATCATCTTTTAAACCTTCACTTTGGAGCGCTGCGAAATTATCGAATGTTGAGTTTTTGGAAAAGATCGATCACACTTTATCACATCAACAACTTACGATCTCATTTTATAGAGTTAAAATTTCATACGATCGATTGCAGGAGCTTGTAGATAATAATTTGCAGTTTCAACTTCTTAAATTTGAGGATGTTGAGACAAAAGCATTTCCTGTGCCGATATATCGTTTTTTGACGAGCGTCATCTCTAATACAAAAGGGTAATTTGGTCGGCTTATTATGTTTTTGTAAATTTCGGCCTAAATTTTTTGTATGTCTATTAATAAGGTTATTCTTGTTGGTCATGTAGGGAAAGATCCCGAAGTGCGCTATTTTGATAATAATTTGGCTATGGCGCGTTTTGCTGTTGCTACCACCGAGCGCGGTTATACTACACGTAGCGGTCAGGTGATCCCCGATAAAACGGAGTGGCATAATGTGGTGGTTTGGCGTAAATTGGCCGAAGTGGTAGAGAAATATGTCAAAAAGGGAACACATCTTTATATAGAGGGAAAGCTCAGAAATAGAAGTTACGATGATAAAGATGGTGTGAAACGTTATACCACAGAAATTCAGGTAGATACATTTCAATTCTTAGGAAAGCGTAGCGAAGGTGACTCTTCAGCTCCTGAGCGAGTTGCCAATAGTGCACCCGCCATTCCTACGGCACGTGTTCAAGAACAACCTATGCGTCCAACAACTCCGGCTTATAATCCACAGTTTCAGCCTCCAACAATGACAAATGTGCCGCCGCCAATGCCTGGAGATGCTGATTTTCCTCCACACTCGGAGAGTTTTTTAGCGATGGATGATATGGATGACCTCCCTTTTTAATAGTTCCTTATACCTATTTATGATAAATCATTATAATCGATATCTATTCGCACTACTGCTTTTACTCGTTATTAGTTGTACCAAAACATATACTCCAAAGCCGTACGGGTACTTTAGAATTGATCTGCCAAAGAAGGAGTATGCGAAAATTACGAATGAATTACCTTACAAATTCGAAATTCCATCGTATGCTAAACTAGTTGATGATAAGGATGTTGGCGCTGAAAAGTATTGGGTAAATGTACAGTTTCCTCAATTTAATGCAACAATACATATTAGTTACAAAGCACTTCACGGAAATATTGATCAAATCATTGACGATAGTCACAAGATGGCCTATAAGCATAGCGTTAAGGCAGATGCGATAAAAGAGACAGGCCTTTTTATGGAAGAGAAGCGTGTGTTTGGTTTGATGTATGAAATAAAGGGAGATGCAGCATCTTCTGTTCAGTTTACTTTAACAGATAGCACGAATCATTTTGTGCGTGGCGCCCTCTATTTTAATAATATTCCTAACAAAGATTCGCTTGCTCCTGTGGTGAAGTTTATTAAGGATGATGTGATTAGACTTATGGAGAGTTTTGAGTGGACGAATGTGAAATGATGCGATAAATGGCTTTATATCAAACTATTCAAAACAATGATTGGAGTTTAGCTCTTTGGAAAGTTGAAGAGAGTGTTGAGGAGCTATTGCAAATCACATTACCGAGCGTGAAGCTAAAAGCTGAGATTGACTCGTTTTCACGCGAGAACCGAAAGATCGAGAAGTTAGTAGCCACTCATTTAGCAAATACACTCTGTTTACGAAGTGTTGAAATTGGGTATTATTCCAGCGGTGCTCCGTTTATTGTGGATAGCGATATGAAAATTTCGATAACTCACACACAGGGGTGGGTTGCAGTACAGATATCAACACAATTTCAGCCAGGTATAGATATTGAATATAAGTCTGATCGAATTTTGCGTATTGCCCATAAGTTTGTATCTACAAGTGAGTTGAATTATGTGGAAGAGAATAACAAAGTAGATTATTTTAATATAATTTGGTGTAGTAAGGAGGTGCTTTTTAAGGTAGCTCAACGTGAGGGGGTCGATTTTATTGAAAATCTCTTAGTTTCATCATTTACTCTCTCAAATGGCGGTAGAGTAAAGGGAACTTGTCGTTTTAATGCTTTTGAAGATGGTTATCTGTTAGAGTATTTAATTACTGATGATTGGTATCTTGTTTATAGAGTAAAATAGAGGAATATGATTTTAGACTCCATCAAAGAGAAACAGAGGTTAGGCAAGAAGATGATTGCCTTGTTGATTGATCCTGACAGAACAAAGGGAGGTGATCTCGACTCTCTTATTGAGCGTAGTCAACTATTTTCACCCGATTTTATCTTAGTTGGCGGGAGTTTGCTTACTGAAGATGTATCGCCTGTATATCAGCAATTAAAGCGTTCGCTCTCAATACCATTAGTAACATTTCCCGGTAGTGTTAATCAGGTATCTAATTTAGCAGACGGTATTCTTTTTTTATCGTTAATCTCCGGGCGTAATCCTGAGTTACTTATTGGAAATCATGTTGTTGCAGCACCGTTACTCCGTAAAAGCGGAGTGGAAATTATCTCAACAGGTTATGTTTTGGTAGATGGAGGCGTTGTAACTTCGGTGCAGTATATGAGTAATACCACACCAGTCCCTTGTAATAAGCTTGACATCGCTTCGGCTACGGCTTTAGCGGGAGAGTATTTGGGGATGAAGTTAATCTATTTGGAGGCAGGAAGTGGAGCAAAAAATCCAGTATCCAAAGAGATGATTGCCGCCGTAAAGTCCACTATTTCAATTCCTCTTATGGTTGGCGGTGGTGTAAATACGCCTCAAAAACTATCAGACGCATTTGAGGCAGGAGCTGATGTAGTAGTTGTGGGAACTGCTATCGAAAAGAGTCCCGAACTGCTTAACGAGTTTATTGCCGTTGTGGAGCGGTATAGATGATTTCATCAATAAGTAGATGAAAATTAATATAATGGAAGCCTACTACTATCGACTAATGTAAAAACGGTTGATAATTAGGTTTATCTCATGTTATTTTATAATCACTTCCGACAATCCTGACGCTTCGCTTCCATTAGGCGGATTAAGTTTTAGGAGGAGTGAAAGTGTAGGCGCAAAGGTAGTTAGAGATATTGGTTTGATAACCTCTTGCTTTTTTATTTGCCAGCCATAAAAACATAAAGGTACTCTTTGGTCGTTTGAGCTAAATCGAAGCATTTCACTCCCTTTTATTTCAAACTCCTCTACCCACCCAGGTTTAAGAGCTATTAATATATCGCCACTTCGTAATGGATGGTAACTTCTCTGAATTTTTAGTTTAAGACCATCGTTGTAAACGGCGCTATTAAGTTCACTATTTGTAATGGCCATCCCAACACCCGACACTTGCATTAAAAAGGTGGCACATTTGCTTTTTACATCTTCAAAATTGATATTGTTTTTCTCAAAAACCTCTTTGTCGAGATAGAAATTACCATCTTGGTAGTTTTTGATGTATTTGTTTTGACCATAAAGCGCCATTAAATAGAGGCTCAGTAAAGAAGTTGCTTTTTTGCCGCTAAATACACCTGTTGGGATGTTATAAGCCTCAAGTTCAATAGGTTCGCGTGCCGATCCTCCAGTAGAAGTAAGTGTTAGTAAATATCGATCTTTTCCCACCCAATCGTTTAAAAAAGTGAGTAGAGTTTCAATGTCTTTATCTAATCTAAGTACTAAATCTTCGGTCTCAGCATCTAATATGGATACATTCGCACGAACACGTGGTTTTGAGGTAAACGTGATGTTAATCATATCGGTAATACCATCTTTTCCGTAATTCTCGCTCACCATAAGAGTAACTGCAAAGTCGCGAATGATGGTATTAATATAAGGCGAACCTTTGATGTAATTGGCAAGTTTACCGTTGGCCCCCATTTGAGCTAAATTGTACAGAAAGCTTCGATTTGTGTTGGCACCGCTAATGTTTGATGGCGATTGGTACTCATGATAACTATTCAGGTCGTAGAGTGGTCCCCACCATCTGGTAGCATACATCTCGGGAAACTTTTTGGCATTAAACTCTTTAACCCAGTTTGGTAAAGAGTCTTTTCCGCAAAGAATGGAGGTGAATTGATTGTTGTTATTGTACCAGAATTGGTATTGAGATGAGTGCCCACTCGTGATGAGCGCTTCCGTAACATCAATTCCAATAGATGCTACTTTAGCCTGTTTGCTGTTAATGATAAGTAATTCATCGCTAACGGTTGAGCACAAAATATTTTTTGTGGTTAGCTTGCAACGCGAGATGCTGTCGTTGAGATTATTGATGTCTGCGCCTAATGCCCACTCTTGATTGCCTCTAATTGGGTTATACCAACTTCCGCCAATAAGACCGTGAACTGCAGGTTGCGTGCCTGTTACGAGTGTTGCAATATTGCCCCCTTCAAAGGTTGCAACGTGGTCGAAAGAGGCGTTTGGGAAATAGCTTCCATCTTTCAAAATCTTTTTTAGTCCATTATCACCTAATTTGTCGTAAAAGGCTGTAACCTGATTGGTTTGCAGATCTTTAACCAAGATATTTACAACTAGTCGTGGTGTTTTTTCAAACGGTTGAGCAAACAACGAAGAGAATAAAGAGACAAAGAGTACAAAAAGAAGAGTCCCCTTTTTAAGATTTCTAGAATGGAGCATTGTGGCTTTATTGTGAAGTTTAGAATTGATAATCTACGCAAGCTCTGTCTGCTAAAACGGCTCTAATTATTGCTGCAACTTTAAGATGATCAGGGTGTTGAGCATATATTTTTAAATCCTCCATACTTTCGAATTCGGTGGTTAATGCTATATCAAATTTCTCGGCAGGATTAGCGTTTAAACCAACTTCTAAGAGTTTTATCTCTTTGATAAGTGCTGGAAGTGCTTCAAGGCCAGTTTTAATTTCATTTAGTTTTTGTTGCTTAGCTGACTCTGATTCAAACTCTGCTAATTTAAAAAGTACAATATGCTTAATCATTGAAAAATAGTTTAAATTTACTTTTACAAAAGTATTAAAAAAGATCAGAATGTTAGATAAATTGGACTTTACAAAGGTTCTTTTTCTTGATATAGAAACGGTTCCGCAATGTGCTAATTACGAGGAGCTTCCCGAACGATTTTTAAAATTATGGGGTAAAAAGAGCGACTCATTAAAGAAAAATCCCGATGATACTGCCGAATCGTTATACAATAGGGCTGGGATTTATGCCGAGTTTGGTAAAATCGTCTGTATCTCCGTTGGAATGGTCACCTATCGCGACACTCAGAGCTATTTTAAGGTAAAATCTTTTTATGGAGATGATGAATCAATATTGCTTCAAGAGTTTGTATTGATGTTGGAGAAGAGTGTTGATAGAATACAAACGATATGCGGACATAATGTTAAGGAGTTTGATGTGCCTTATATTTGTAGGAGGTTGTTGATTAATGGGTTACATATCCCATCGTTGCTTTCGGTAATGGGCAAAAAGCCATGGGAGGTACCTTTTATTGATACCATGGAACTGTGGAAGTTTGGCGATTTTAAGAGTTATACATCGTTAGATTTGTTAACAGCAGTTTTCAATATCCCTACTCCCAAAGATGATATTGATGGCTCGCAAGTAGCAGAGGTTTATTATAAAACAGGTGATGTTGAGCGAATAGCGACTTATTGTGAAAAGGATGTTTTTGCTACCGCTCAGTTGCTTTTAAGATTGGCCGGTAATCCGTTGATTAAAGAGGAGAATTTGATAAAGTAGAGTTAGTTGAATTTCAAATGAATATTAAGAAGAGGGTGTCTAAAAAGTATCACGCAAAGAAAATCATGTCACGCAAAGGCGCAAAGACGCAAGCATATGGTTTGTAAGTTGTTTACAATAAGCTTGTTGGTTGTGTGTGTCTTTCTTTCTTTCTTTCTTTCTTTCTTTGCGTCTTTGCGTGACATTAAACCTTTTTAGACAGCCATTTTTTATGCTTTTACTATTTCAATAATTGTTTCTACAGCCTTTTCCATGCTTTCGAGTGGTACATATTCATATTTGCCATGAAAATTGTGCCCACCTGCAAAGATATTAGGGCAAAGAAGTCCCATAAAAGAGAGTCTTGCACCATCAGTTCCGCCTCTTATGGGTTTTATTTTAGGTTGCACACCTACACGCTCCATCGCTAATTTGGCTCTCTCTACGATATGTAGGTGAGGCTCAATCATCTTGCGCATATTTTTATATTGCTCTTTTATCTCAACAAAAACGACATCGTTTGGATATTTGTTATTTATTGAATGAGCTATCTTTTTTATTGTGTTTTGACGTTGAAGGAAGTTTGTCTCGTCAAAATCACGGATAAGAATGTGGAGTTCAAATCGTTCTACATCTCCATAAGAGTTAGAAAGATGGAAGAGTCCTTCATAATCTTTTGTGTTTGATGGCGTTTCGTTTGGTAGAAGTGTTAAAAATTCATGAGCAACGAGTTGTGCATTTATCATTCGTCCATATCCATATCCTGGATGAATGTTAAGACCATTTATCGATATGGTGGCTAGAGCTGCGTTAAAGTTTTCATACTCGAGTTCGCCAATCTCACCCCCGTCGATGGTGTAGGCAAAGTCGGCACCGAAAGCTTCAACGTTAAAGTAATCAGCACCTTGTCCAATCTCTTCATCGGGAGTAAAGCAGATTCTTATTTTACCGTGTTCGATAGATGGGGTGTTGATTAGAATTTCCATTGCAGTTACAATTTCGGCGATTCCTGCTTTGTCATCAGCACCTAAGAGCGTGGTTCCATCAGTCGTGATGATGGTTTGCCCTACGTAGTTTTTAAGTTCGGGTGAAAGCGAAGGCGAGAGCGTTAAACCCAATTCTTGGTTGAGAGTTATATCACCTCCTTGATAGTTAGGTGTTATTATTGCTTTTACATTTTCACCAGAGAAGTCGGGAGAGGTATCTACATGAGCAATCAATCCTATAGTAGGTCGTTGCGACTTGCAATTGCTTGGCAAAGTAGCTGTTAGATATCCTTTGTCGTCTAATATAACTTCGCTTAACCCAATATTTTTCAACTCCTCTTCCAAAAATGTGGAGAAGATGAGTTGTGAGTGGCTACTAGGTGTTGTTTCACTGTTTTGGTGACTCTGTGAGTTGAATGTCGTATATTTTAGAAAGCGATTGAACAAATTGTTTTTCATTAAATTTAAATATAATGTTATAATTCTTTGAGAATTAGTCCAGATTTTGGTTTTATCTCAGCAATAACTTTACCTCTTTTTGCTGAAAAAGTTTTGTCTGAGATGAGGTCTTTAAAGCCTCTAATTGCAATTTCGGGTACTTCTATTTTTTGCGTTTTAGTGCTGTTGTTTAAGCAAACAACGATTTGGCCTTCGCTGGTTGAGCGTTCAAAGATATAAATATCCTTTTTGTTGTCGGTTAAGAGTGTTTTGAAATCGCCAATTTGTAATGGAATATTCTTATTCCTTATAGAAATAAGTCTTTTGTAAAAGTTGTGTAGATCTTCATTTACCTCAACAATATCTCC
>RRZU011196230.1_pt1 | contig 12382 bp, 7 predicted proteins | sample 2165561 | NCBI WGS metagenome assembly RRZU01 (sample SAMN10456909, study PRJNA506462) | wastewater metagenome | isolation source: wastewater sludge | place: USA: Moscow, Idaho | reverse complement strand
TGAAACGCTCAATCATGCTTGTCGAAAAAACGACTTACCTGCCCGATATGGTGGTGATGAGTTTATCGTTATTTTACCGGATACAAACTTAGATGAAACCATTGCTCTGCAGAAGAGAATTACGAAACTCTTTGAGCCGACGATGGCTCAATATGCCAGTATAGGACTTTCGATTGGATTTGGCGTGGCGGATAGTCATGGCAAAACCATCGAGGAAGTGTTGCAACAGGCAGATGATCACTTGTATAAAAATAAAGAAACTGTAAAAAATTCAGTGTATGGTTAAATTATTGGAGGCTATTTCATGTACGAAGCACTGCTAACAGAAGATATGAAACCGTGGAGAGATTTGCTGCTTGTACATCAGTTTGCGGTAGATGAAATTCGAACAAAACTCAATATTTTGGATGAAGAGTTTAAGAATATTCACGATTACAATCCCATCGAACACATCCGTTATAGGGTAAAAAAGCCTCAGAGTATTCAAGAAAAGCTCATTCGAATCGGATTTGAACCGACGATTGAAAACGCCAAAAAACACATTTTTGACATCGCTGGTATTAGAATCATTTGTGCTTTTACAGCTGATATTTACAATGTTCTCGATTTGCTTTCACGCCAAAGTGATTTTAAAATCGTAGAGATTAAAGATTACATTAAGAATCCAAAGGAAAATGGTTACAAGAGTTTACATGTACACATCGAGTATCCTGTTTTCTTAAGTTCAGGTGTGGTTCCAACCCGTGTCGAAATTCAATTTAGAACCATAGCGATGGATTTTTGGGCGAGTATTGAGCATAAGATTTATTACAAATACCGTGAAAAGGCACCTAAGATGATTCAAAGTGAGCTTAAAGGGTGTGCCGATTTGATTTCTTCACTGGATGATCGGATGTATCACCTCAAACAAGTGATTAGAGAGCTCGAAGAAAAGGAACCTGAACTGAAAACCGAGAGTTCCATTTATAGAGAACCCACAAATCAGTTCAATTTATAGACTAAATCTATAGGGTCATCTACAAATGCAATACCTAAACGGATGGCTTTCTTAGAATTTAAGGGTTGACAGTGTGCGTTTAGAATTTTATACTTACTATGTAAGACACATATTTTGAAAGGAGAAATGTATTATGTTAGAGACTTTAAGAGGGTTTATAGGCTAACTGAATATTGGCACAGCAAATGGTCTGTGCATCTTCTTTCGAGCAATCTAAATGACGTGAATGTAAACACGCTGTGATGGCGTGTTTTTTGTTATCTAAAAACCGTAGATTTTAGACTCTACGGTATTTTTATGCTCTTGAGAAGGAAAATTATGGAAAATAAAATAGAGTGGCAAGAGATGCCAATGAAAGGAAAAACATGAAATTATACGGATTTAACACTTATTTTGAAAATGAATGGATCAAAAAATATGGCACGAGTTGGGACGGGACTCAGATGAATCGTTTCCCAGGAAGGGTCGTTGCCGATTACGGTCAGCAACTCAGAATTATAACACCTGTAGGCGAGATGACATTAAAAAGACTGATGCATCACAAACAGGAAGAAGTACACATAGCAACTGGAGATTGGCTAGTCATTGAACTGGATGAATATAATAAAGAGTATCTCATCAGCAGCGTCCTACCACGGATGACCAAGTTTTCAAGAGCAGCGGCTGGGATAGAGGTCAAAGAGCAAATCGTCGCAGCCAACATTGATGAGGTCTTCTTGATTCAATCGCTAAACAAGGATTTTAACATGAAACGATTAGAACGATATCTCATCGCAGCTTGGGAGAGTGGTGCAGTTCCTGTCATCGTTTTAACCAAAGCAGATCTATGCGATGACATCGATAGCAAGTTGGTTCGCGTGGCTCAAACAGCGCCGGGTGTAGACGTCCACGTCATCAGTAATGTGACGGGAGAAGGAGTGGCGGACATAAAGGCAAGGCTGAAAGAAGGTAAAACCATCGCTTTGTTGGGGTCTTCGGGTGTCGGAAAATCAAGTCTCCTTAATACTTTAGCTGGAGAAGTTTTACTTAAAACTCAAGACATCCGAGAAGACGACAGTAAAGGGAGACACACCACCACGCATAGAGAGTTGGTCAAACTCGAAACAGGAGGACTCATCTTGGATACGCCTGGCATGAGAACATTATCTCTCTGGGAGGCAGAAGAGGGCATGGAGAAACTTTTTGGCGATGTGGAAAAACTCATCGAACAATGTCGTTTTGGAGATTGTAAACACAAAAACGAACCGGGATGCGCCGTAAGAAAAGCCTTGAGGGAGGGTTCACTAGATCAACAAAAGTGGCTCAGTTGGCAAAAGTTACAAAACGAAATCCGGTTTTTAGATGCCAAGAAAAACCAGAAAATAAGAGAAATGAACAAAGTAAAATATAAGCGTTCCTCTGATGAGAAACGAAAATCAATCGAAATGGTCTAAAATAAGTTGAAAATGCCTTGCACACGATTTTAGTGCAAGGCATTTGTTTTGTCAGATGCGATGTTTAGAGTAACAATCTAGCTTGATGCAGCCATTTTTCTAAGTGTTTAAGCGTTTGCTGCTTTAAGTGTAGATCGTTAAAAGAGACATGGGTTAAGTCCTCAATAAAATGATCGAAAGCATGGATCATGATGGGGTGATTAAATGCGAAGTAGATAGGTGAAGTCCCTGATTTAATAACGATAACCCCGACGTTTTTCTTTAAGCAAATAAAGCTGTTTAAGTCGCTGGTTAATGCTCCCGTATAGAGGTTGAAGTGTTTATCTTCTTTAAGTCTCTGATATAAATCCCCCACGTGTAATACCAGATCTTCAAAGGAATAGTGGAGTTCATCAAGACTAAAAAAGTCTTTTGAAGCAGACATTTGAAATGTTTTGGGATCTACCGTCTCTAGATCAGGTAAAAAACACCATTCGTGAAACTTATCCTCTGAGTGTTTCTTAAGGGAGGTCTGTAGACTTTGGTACGTATTTTTGAGTGTTTGCCACTGCGCTTCATCTACTTTTGAACTGAAAATCTGAGTAAAGGTCTCTTCATAGAGTGATAACTGTGATGGTTCTTTTGCTATTAAAAAAATGTCACCCGGTTGATTGGAAAATTCTTCGTAAAGTTGTCTTATCTCATGGGCTTGACGATGATTATAGATGCGAATCAAAGGTCTGCAGATCGATAGGTAATCATTGAACTCAGCTGTAAGCATCTCAATCATAGAAAGATCTTGATATAATAATTGCTCAGATGACGTTGAATTCGAAAGGGCATTCGACGTGAGTGCGGCGATACCAGGTGCGATGAACATGGTTCTTTTTAGTAAATGTTCTTGATAACCAGGGTAAAAATAAGGTTCCACAGCCCCTGTCATATATAAAGGGAGCCAGCGATCTATGGCGACTTTAAGTTCGTCTTTGTTTCGGTCGATGGTGTGTATGATTTTAACGCGGTTGCCTTTTTGGATAACTTGAGCCAATAAAAGGCCAGACTCTACATAAAAGGTTGGATCTTCATACATCCAAGTCATAGATTCATCACTATACATGAGCAAGGTGCAACATGTTTTAGCTTGAAGGATGGCATTTAAAAATTTGATCAAGCTGTTGCGTTTTCCTGAATTTCCATGAAACGCCTCTATGCTGATTTTTCTCCCCAGTGAAGGGTCTTGGTCTTCTCTTTTGAGTGAACTTGGAAGCTTCATCATGTGTGTCGACTCTAATCTAGAGATAAAGGCAGTAGCCAGTTCGCCCTCTTGAGCCAAATCGGTTGATAACCATGTCCATAAATGTTCTGAAAGTTCATTTCGATGAGTGACGTGGTCAACCCCTAATATTTCAAGCAAGCTCTGTGGATCGGTTGCATGCTCTGCAAAATAATCGGAAATACTTTTCAAGTATGTACTGTTTTTAGCGATGCTTCGAGTGCCTGTTCGCCACCGACTGATTAAAGAAGGGTCAACCGAAAGCGTTTTAGCCAACTTGTTGTTGGGTGTGTTTTGTAAACACATTAGTAAATTTAATTTTTCATTAAACCTCACATCCATCACCTCTTGAATTGAGTATAGCACAATTGTTAACAAAACGACATAATGCGAGGCGATTTTATGAACAAAATGTGAACTCGTTATAGTCAAAGAACGCTTTTTCCAATATAATAAGATTATGTGAAAAAATAGATAATTTACAGGAGGCGCTATGAAAAAATGTTCAAATTGTGCTGCTGAAAATGATGATTCAGCACTCTTTTGCTTTAGTTGTGGATCAAAGTTTGACGTAGCCGTTTTAGAAAACCAAGAAATACCAGTAACACATGTCGCTCCCGAGACACCTGTAATATCAGATGCACCTGTAACACCAGTACCACCTGTAACATCAGATGCACTTATAACACCTGTAGCATCTGTTACGCCAGAAACCAACAATACCGTAGTTATGATGCCGACACCTTCAAAGAAAAAAAGCAAATTTGGCAAAAGTGCTTGGATTGGATTAGCCTGCGTTTTGGTAATCTTGGGTCTCATCGTGACCGTAGCGATAAAATTTAGCCCTTCCTTGAGATTGGGGTATGGTCTTGATAAGCTGATGTCTAAAAACCAGTTATCAGTGACTATGAATTTGAAGACAGATATAGACAAAGATGTGGACGAGCTGTTTGAAATGGTTAATTTCGAAGCAAGAATCCACACCAATGCGAAGAAAAACGAAGTGTTTATGACGATAGCTGCAGCTCATAAAAAAAATGATTTGATAGCCGGTTCGTTTTTTATAGATTCAAAAGCGATGTATTTCGATTTGCCAGAAGTTTTTGGTAAAGGCGATTACTATTACTTTGACTATTATGACTATTTGGATCTAGATGAAGAGATAGATTTTAATAAATATATAAGTATGTTTGATTGGAATAGCTTCCCTAAAAAACCTTTCTTAAAAATTATGGCTGAAACCGTTAAGGAAAATTCTGATAATAGTCTATCTTCAACTGTGATTGAGCTTAAAGGCAAAGATATCGTTCGACTCATGGAAGATATTTTGGAAGAAGCAGAAGATAATGAAGATGTCGCGAAATGGTTAAAGAAAAATCTTACAAAAGTGCTCAAGGCCATGATTAAAGATGATGTGAATTTTGACATCGTTTATATGGATTTAGATGATGTTTTAGATGCTGTAGAAGATGAAGATTTTGAAGATCAATATATGGATTTTGCAGAGATGATGAGCGAGTCATTTTCATATGAAAAAGAGTATATGTTAGAAGATTTAAGTGATATCAAACTCATTTTTGATGTCAAATACAGTATATTGAATCGCATTAAAAACATCGATATGACCATCGAACAGTCAGGCGAAGCCATGACGATGTTAATGTCCTTCACAGATAACAACAAACCTAACCAATCCTACAGCACGAAAAAAGGCAATGATATCATGGATATAGAGCAAGATGAGATCTATGACATGATTATGGATACCTATGACGTCTTGTTAGAAAACATCTCTGAAGAAGAAGAGTTAGAAGACTATTTAAATGATATTGCTGAAGATCAAGGATATTATGACTATGAAGAATGGCTGTATCAGATCGTGGATGAGATGACGTATTATATGTATTATTAATGATAATGATAAAGAAAAATTTTAAACATTAGGAGCATCTATGAAAAACTGCATAAGCTGTCAAGCCAGTATTCAAGATTCAAGTCAATTTTGCCCATACTGTGGTGCTGCACAAATCGAAACACGCCAAGTTGAAGCAACTCTACCTCAGCAAGTGACGACAGAGCCACAAACGGAACAAGTGATTCCTCAACCTGTACAGCCCCTTCAAGAAAAAGCTAAAAAGAAAGTCAAATGGTTGATACCTGCTATTGCAGTGATTATTTTAGTTGCGTTGGCAGCTGGAAGCGTTTGGGGATATTTTACCTTTTTTAAGAAAGATTATGTCTATTATATGAAAGACAATCAGATCACTCAAAAGAATACGTTTAGAAAAGAAGCACTATCGGTATCAGACGATGTTTATGGTGATGAGTCCTATGCCAACTACTTCTATACCTACTATATGGGAAGCAACCAATTGTTCCAAATGAGAAATGAAGGTCAGTTGTTGTTTTACCCTGAAAATGTGAAAGAAGATGGCACCTGTGATTATTACGTGTATGATTTAAAGACCAAAGAAGCACAGAAGATTGATTCTAATATCTATTACGAGTACGGCGTGTACGTCAGCGAAGATGGTAAGCAGGTCACTTATGTTGCAGGTGACAGTTTGACATTGTACAGAAGCGATTTAGAGGATGAAACAAAAATTCTGGAAAATGTGAGCACGTATTATATCAACTCAGATCAAAGCATTATGGTGGGGATGACATCAGATGGCGCCATTTACTATATAAATGATGTCGATAAGCCGAAGTTGATCACCGAATATGCGTATTCATATAAATTAAGTGAAGATCTCAAAGAAATCTATTTCGTCGATGCAAGTACGCTCTACTACTCAAAAGAGGGCAGTGAGTCGACTCTAATCGCCGAAGAAGTTTACGATAGCATCTGGGGTACAGTGGAAGAGGGGATTTATTATCAGAAGACGATGATCAAAGATGTGGATTATAAATCTCTGATAGAAGATCCATATGCTGCGACGGATGCGACGATGGTCGAGCCGCTGGAAGCGGATTATGAAACTGAAATTACTGAAAGCGACTGGTATGGCTCATATACCTATACAGATGTCGACTGGGATGCGTATTATGAAGATTACTATGCCTATTTAGATAAACTGGATAGAGATATTGTGAGAGCTGCTATTGCAACGGGTAAAACAGAAGTGACGACCAATGCACTATACTATTATGTCGACGGCAAAGAAACATTGGTGGCTGATGGCATCTATTCAGTCTATGACTCGAGTATGAAATTGCCCTTTGTGACCTATGATAAAGTGGTGACTTCTGAAACTCAAAAAACACCGATCGAAGACATCCAATATTTAGCTTACTATGGTGAAAGTGAAATTTTATCGACTTTAGACAGTATTATCAACAACAGCATGACTTATGATGAAACCTTATATGCCGCGCATAAAGAGGCAGAATATAATATGTCGGATATTTTAAGTGATGTGGAGAATTATTACATCTCGGATACGCCAAAGGGGTCGACGCTTTATTTGACCGCTTATGACAGCAATTATGAGTTTTATGATCTTTATGAACTCAATTTAAAGGATATGAAGTTGACTTTGGTATCAGAAGATATCTTAGAGTTTGTATGTTCTCCTGTAGATGACCGCTTGTACTATTTTAAAGATGGTGATTATGAAGTCGCTGACCTTTATGATAAAAGTGGAAAAATCGATAAAGATGTCTATCTAGATTCTATTAATTTAAGTACAGATGGAGAAACATTAACGTTTATCTCGGACTGGAACTATGATAAATCCGAAGGTGAAGCTAAAGTTTATGATGGCAAAGACGTTGAAACATTATCGGATGATGTTCATCAAATCGGTCTTGACGAAGCTGGTAATTACTTGTTTATCAAAGACTACAGCACAAGAAAAGAGTCTGGAGACTTGGTTCGTCATAGAGGCGACAAAGAACCTAAACTTATAGATTCAGATGTGAATTTCATCTTGCCTATGGTCGATGCGATAGACTTATATAACAGCTATTACTAATTCAAATAAACTCTACGAGAATGATAGGAGGCACAATTATGGAAATCTTTAATAAAATCGGGGATACCATTACATCCAAGAGCAAGGACGTCGCAAAAAAAGCGAAGGATTTAGCGGAAGTAACACAGCTTAATTCTCAGTTATCAGGTCAAAAAAATGCATTAGAATCTTATATGACTCAGCTTGGAAAAGCATACTTTGCAAAATTCGATGGCAACTATGATCCACAATTTAGTGAAATCATCGAAGCGATTCGAACCACACAAGGAAACATCGAGGGTATTGAAAAGCAAATCAAAACCATAAAGGGCATGGATAAGTGCACGAACTGTGGTTCTGATATCCCATCAAGTGTTTTGTTTTGTAGCACATGTGGAACAAAAAACGAAAACTATCAAGCAGCACCGGTGGTTAAAGCGTGTGTCAAATGTAATTTTACTTTAAATGAGGATACCGTATTCTGTCCAAACTGTGGTAACAAAGCATAAAAAACAAAATGACGAGGTGAGTATATGTTTTGTACGAATTGCGGTGCACCCAATCAAGAGGGTTCAAAGTTCTGTGTTAAATGTGGCAAGCCACTAAAAGTCGTGCCACAAGTGAAAATAGAACCTGTCGAAATGGTGCAACCAGTACCACAGCCAGTAACACAGTCAACACCAGAGCCAACACCAGAGCCATCACCACAACCTGAGATGTCAACTCAGCCTACAGCCGAATTTCCTTCACCGAAAAAAAAGAGTAAGAAACTATGGATTATTGCACTTGTGCTCGTGATTCTACTTGCAGTGGGGGGCGTTTCAGCGGCTTATGTGATGGGGCTCATCGGTGAGCCAAAGGATTCTAAAGAAGCATTGGTTGAAGAGATTGATAAACTTGAAACCGCAGAAGATATCATCGCTGCATTTGAGAAGAAAAAAGAGGCGGTTGAAACGTTGCTGGACGAAGAGAAATATGGCGAAGCCGCAACGGAACTCTTGAAACTCGAGACGGTGCTGGGTGAAACCATAGAAAAATTCTCGGATACACCGGACGAACCAGATGGCATCGGAGAAGTCTTAGAAGCGTTCTCGTCGGATTTGGTTCAGCTTAAGAGTGAGTATTATTCAGAGCTCGTCCTTGGCGCCTATGAAGATGAGGATTTCGAATCTGTGTATGGATTGTTCGATCTGAGCCAGTTAAACGAGGAATCAAAAGCTGAACTGGTTCCAGCATTTGCTGAAGTCTTTGCGGATAAGGGTGAAGTGAATCGAGTCAACCAACTCCTAAGAATGCTAATGGAGCCTTACACGATTGAGGCCGTAAAGCTGGTTTCTGAGATTCAGATGACACTGGATGAGAAGTACCAACTTCACAGTCTCATCTGGAATGAAGTGTCGATCAGCAAATACGATGTGGTCGAATCCTTTAAAGATGGACTTGCGAAAGTCGGCATCTCTAACGGTGTTGATGCCAGCGGAACGCCGATCTGTAAATGGGGTCTTATTAATACAGAAGGAGCAGAAGTTGTTTCTCCTAAGTATGATTCCATCGGTGAGTTTCTAGAAAATCGTGCAGCGGTAAAAATGGATAACAAATGGGGCTTCATCGATGAAAATGGAACTGAAGTGATAACACCCATGTACGATGATATTAAAGATCCTATTGATGCAGCCTTTTTTGCCTATGCAAAACGCGACCCAGAAAAAATTTATAAAGGTTTTTATGAAGGGTATGCACCTGTTCAGTTAAATGGAAACTGGGGTTATATTGATATTTACGGTAATCCACTCTCTCCAGGAATCATCTTCAAAGAAGTGTTGATTTTTAGTGAAGGCAGTGCTGTCGTTAGACTAGGTGACAAGTATGGTTTGCTCGGCAATGATGGATATTACATCCACGAGCCCGACACTTACAACCCTGATGGCATCAACTTTGACATCGTCAGACCTATCTTTGAGGGACTTGCAGGTGTAAACTGGAATGATAGAAAAAACAGAGGTCTCATCAACTCAAGTGGTTATATCGTGGCTGAGTTTGATAAAGAGTACATCGATTTGGTTCAAGACTTTAGAGAAGGCTTGGCAAGTGTTCGAAAAATAGATTCAAGCGGAAAAGCAAAATGGGGTTTCATAGACACCAGTGGGTACATCGCTATTCCGATTCAGTACGATTCAGTTACTGTGTTTATCGACGGTATCTCAAAAGTGGAGCAAGCGGGTAAGTTTGGTCTCATGAACCGCGATGGCAGTATCGTTACACCGATCAACTATGATGCCATTAGCGCATTTGAAAATGGTTATGCGATTTTAACACAATCGGGTATGCAAGGCATCGTCGATTTAAATGGTCAAATCATCGTTACACCTCAATATGAGCAAATTAATGGCTATGTTAATGGTGTTACTGGATTTAAATCAGGTGGCAAATGGGGTCTTTTAGATGAGACTGGAAATGTGATTATCGCACCGACATTTGAAGATATGAAAGCCTTTAATCATGGTGTAGCACCAGTAAAAATGAACGGCAAATGGGGCTATATCGATATCACGGGATATTTCATCATCGCACCTCAGTTTGATGATGCAAATCCATTTGTGGATGGTTTGGCTGTGATTCAAAAAGCGGGTACATTTTCGTACATCAGCTTAGTGAATATTCCTTCCAATCTGACAGGACAAGTGGTCGATGAATTTGGTAATCCACTGATAGATATGCAGTTACACGTCTTTGAGCTCGGAGATGACGATCCGATATCGTTGATTAAAACCAATGAAAATGGAGAGTTCAAAACGGTATTGCCTTCGGGTAGCTATTATGTGAAAGTCGTTCAAGAGGGTTATCTCCCCGTGGAATCCTATATAGACTTAAGTGATGGCTACGACACCTTTACATCTAAGATCGTCACCGTTGCCAATGAGTCCAGTGAAGTGGCCAATGCGATGTTCACAGTTCAAAACGCTTTAAACGGTGAGGGGATTAGCGGGGTAGAGGTTAAATTTAGAAAAGGTTACAACAACAAGACGGGGCCTTATATCACCTTAGCACGTAAAGAAGTGAAAACAGTATCTGATGCAGATGGTTTGGTTCAAATCGAATTACCAGTTGGTGCATATACGGCTGAAACCACTTTAGACGGTTTTACACCGACCTATATCAACATCACATCATCTAGTCGAATCGACTATTCTGCGATGCAAATGAGATCGATGCCCGTAACAGAAGAGCTGTCAGATGGTGAGACGCGCATCACATTAGAATGGGGAACGACACCTTCTGACTTAGATGCACATTTGGTAGGTCCAGTAGAGAATTCTTCAACGAGATTCCATATCTACTATCCGGAAAAAGGGTATTTGATCAACGATGCCATGTTAGATAAAGATGACACAGAAGGCAACGGATTTGAAACCACGACGATTTATCGTCAATACGAAGGCAGATATGTCTTTTCCGTATTCGATTTTACAAATCAGTATGACTATAATTCCACTGCTATGTCGTTATCAGGTGCAAGAGTTCGCGTATATCAAGGTAACCAATGCGTCGCTACCTTTGATATTCCGACCAACAAAAAAGGTATCTTGTGGGAAGTCTTTGCCATCGAAGGCAATCGAATCATCCCGATCAACAACGTAACAAATCATTTGGATGCACAGTTCTACACGTACTAAATAAGACACATACAAAATAAGAAGCCCCATTCAAACCTTTATCTGTTTGAATGGGGCTATTTTTATGTGTGATGCTTATACATTAAATTTCGTCATCTCCACCGTGAGCGTTGATATATCTTCGTTTAAGCTTTCGATGGCATGGCTGATTTCAGTTACACGCGAAAGCTGTTCTTCAGTGGAAGCGTTGATTTCTTGTGTGGATGCTGCAGATTCTTCGCTGATGGCCGCCATAGATTCCAGTGAGGCGATGAGGTCGGATTTCAACGTATCGATCTTCTGTGTTTCTTGGATAAATTCTTCGATGATATGCCCCACTTTGACCACGCGTGTATCGATGTCTCCGAAGACGGTGACAGTCTCATCTAAATTGGTTCTCGCTTTGGCGACAGACTGCTGCGTATCGTTAACAGTTAATGACGTTTCATCCACGATGTTGACGATCTCTGCGATGATGGTGTTGATTTCTTCAGCAGAGGAAGCCGATTGTTCGGCGAGTTTTCTTATTTCATCAGCGACTACGGAGAAGCCTCTTCCAGCTTCGCCAGCACGTGCAGCTTCGATAGAGGCATTGAGTGCTAACAGGTTGGTTTGACTTGAAATCCCTTTAATCGTACTGACGATGGTTTCGATGGCTTGAGAACTTGTGCTTAAAGCACGAACTTTATCGGATACCGATTGAGTGCTTTTAACGGTGGCATTGAAGACCGATTGAAGCTGATTGATTTTTGATCGACCTGTCGCATTGACGGATTCCATTTCACTGGAAACTTGTTTCGCGTGATCGAGTTTCATATAAATCTCATGGATGCTATCGCCCAGCTCTTGGCCAGTAACCAAACGTTCATTGACATTTGAAGCTAGATCCGTGGCACCATGTGTAATTTCTTCGATGGCATGTGTCACTTCTTGTGTCGTGGCTGTGAGGCCGTCGATGTTATCGGTGATGGTATTCGATGAACTTGCGATGTTGTTAATCGAGTGATTCACTTCGTTGATGAGGTGGCGAACGTTCTCCGTCATCTTGCTAAACTCTGAGGCAACTGAACCAATTTCATCTTTTGATTTAT
>RRZU012711542.1_pt1 | contig 12383 bp, 10 predicted proteins | sample 2165561 | NCBI WGS metagenome assembly RRZU01 (sample SAMN10456909, study PRJNA506462) | wastewater metagenome | isolation source: wastewater sludge | place: USA: Moscow, Idaho | reverse complement strand
TCGTGGACCCAGGCCGGCGCCGTCGACAAGACCGAGTGGATCGACCAGATCCGCACCATCTCGACCGCGACGAGTGACTACTACGTCCAGGAGTCACTGCACCCGAACTACTGGGGGGAGCTGGCGATCCGCTCGTGCGTCCGGCAGGCCTACAACGGTGGCACCGTCAAGGGCGGCGCCTGCACCATCGCCGGCACCGGCCTGCTCAGCGGCGAGCCCCGGATGAGCCTGAAGTAGTCCGCCCTGCCGGCGGGCCGCCCTTCGGTGTTGATTCGGCGGCCGCCGGACTCGGTGTTTATCGGGTCACCCGATAAACCCCCGCTTCACCCGAGAAGGTTTGTCGGGTGAAGGCGGTGTTTCTCGGGTGACCCGATAAAGCGGTGACAACCGTCAACCGGCGTGACCCCTGTTCCAGGGGTGACCCCTGTTCCCAGCCGGTCAGCGGCGGCAGAGGCCGCGCAGGGCGTCCCAGGTCTCGATCTTCGTGCGGATGCGGCCCTTGCTCTCACCGAGGGCGATCTCGGCGGCGTCGATCGACCACCAGTCGGCGAGGGTGGTCGGCGGGGTGCCGCGGTCGGTGAGCACCTGCACGAGGTCGGTGGCCGGGGCGCCCGGGTCGGGGGCGGCGAGCAGGTCGGCGACCAGGTGACGCACGGTCTGTGCGGCATCCGACTTGTTCGTGCCGATGACACCGGTGGGGCCCCGCTTGAGCCACCCGACGACATACTCACGGGCCTGCACGATGCCGGCCTCGTCGACGACCCGGCCCTCGACGTTGCGCACGACCGCCGACCAGTCGTCGAACGGCACGCCGGGCAGCGGCACCGAGCGGTAGCCGATCGAACGGAACACCAGCTGCACCGGCAGCTTCTCGCGCTCGCCGGTGCCGACCACCTTGCCGTTCTCGTCGAGCCGGGTGCGCTCCAGCTCCAGACCCTCGACCGCGCTCTGGCCCTCGACCGCGACCGGCTTGCGCCAGAACATGAAATGCAGCCGACGCCGCGGGTTCTCGACGGTCGTCGCGGCGGCCTGGCGCAGGATCTCGACATTCGCCTTGGGTCGGCGCTCCAGATTGTCCGGGATGTCGGCGAACGAGTCCTCCGACACGGTGACCTGCACACCGGGGGTGTGCACCAGCTCGCGCAGCTCGACGGTGGTGAAGGCGGCATGCTGCGGGCCGCGCCGGGCGATGACGTAGATGTCGTCGATGTGGTGGGCGTCCAGCTCGTCGAGCACGGCCTGCGGCATGTCGGTCACCGAGAGCGCCTCGGCGGTCTTGGCCAGCACCCGGGCCACGTCGACCGCGACATTGCCGACGCCGATGACGGCGGCCGCGCTGGCGCCGCTCAGGTCCTGCGCCGGGGCGTCCGGGTGCCCGGAGTACCACTCGACGAACTGCCGAGCCGCCCGGCTGCCGGGCAGGTCTTCACCGGGCACGCCGAGTTGCGCGTCCTCCTGCGCGCCCGCGGCATACACGACGGCGTCGTATGCCGCGAGCAGCTCCTCCCGGCTCACGTCGCGCCCGACGTGCACATCACCGAGCAGGCGCACCCCGTCGGTGCGCTCGAAGGTGCGGGCCAATGTCGCGGCGACCTGCTTGATGCTCGTGTGGTCCGGCGCGACGCCATAACGCAGCAGTCCGTAGGGCACCGGCAACCGGTCGATGAGATCGACGGTGACGGGCAGCTCGGTCTGCCCGAACAGCGATTGCGCGGCGAACAGGCCCGAGGGGCCGGCCCCGACGATGGCGATGCGGCGGGGGCGGGGATCAGTCATGGCGAGTCCTTCGACCGGTCGGTGGGCACGCCCTCGTGCCACGGCGGCCCCGAGCCTATCGACCCCGGCCCCGCGCGGTCACGACCTCCGGGGCATCACGGCTGCGCCGATCCCGTCGCTGAACTTCGCCAGGACCGGGCCCAGCACGGCCAGGACGAGCACGTATGCCGTGGCGATCAGCCCGACCTCGCGGTACCCGGCCATCACGGCCAACCCGGCGATGACGATCGAGAACTCCCCACGGGGCGCCAACGCGAAGCCGGCCCGCAGCCGACCGGCCCGGCGCACCCCGTCGCGGCCCGCGGCATACCAGCCGGTGGCGAGCTTGCCGAGGATGCCGACCCCGGCGAGCCCGAGCGCCAGGGGCAACTGCGACACCAGCTGACGCAGATCGGTGGTGAGGCCGAAGGCGACGAAGAAGATCGCCGCGAAGAGATCGCGTTGCGGCCCCAGGATCGCCCGGGCCCGCTCGGCCAGCCACCCGGGATCGCGATGCCGACGAGGAAGGCCCCGACCGCGGCGCTGGCCCCGAGGCTGTGCGTGACGGCCGCGACGAGCATGGTCACCCCGAGCACCCGCAGCATGATCTGCTCGTCCTGCTCGTGAGTGAGCCACCGCGATCTCGGCGGCGATGTCGACGAACCCGTTCGAGGCCGAGACCGGGGCGATCCCGCCGGTGCCGAAGGCCAGACCGGCCAGCAGGTAGAACGGGATCGCCGACATGTCGAAGCGGCGGGCCACCATGCCCAGCGCCGAGACCCCGACGAGGATCAGGCCCAGCTCGACGAACACCATCCCGAGGTGGTCCACCGGCCGACCCGCCGTCAGTCCTCGGCCGGCGGCACCGGGAAAGGCTCGTCCTGCGGTGACATCGCGAGGATGACACCGAGGTCGGCCAGGCCGACCTCGCTGCCGATGGCCACGATCACGTCACCGGCAAGCAGCTGCGCGCGGGGGCCGGGCGCGGCATACACCGATCGCCACGCACGATGGCGACGATCGAGCAACCGGTGCGCGTGCGAGCCTTGGAGTCGCCCAACCGGCGCCCGTCGTAGCGGGTGTCCGGGAGGATCTCGAAGCGCGCGGACGACAACCCGGGCACCTCGCGACTCAGGTCGGCAAGCCGGGTCGACAACCGCGAGGCTCCGAGGAGCTCCGCGAGGGCGACCGACTCATGTGCCTCCAGGTGCAGTCGATAGGCGACCGCATCGGGATCGTCGCGGCGGTAGGTGACCATCTCGGCGTCACCGCCGCGGCCGATGACCAGTGAGATCGGCGAACCGCCCCGCGTCGTCGCGTCATAGCGCACGCCCACTCCGGGAAGCAGCGTCTCCACGAACTCGATGGGCCCATCCTGGCCCACAGTGGCCCGGACGGAAGAGCGCATCGAGCTGCTACTCCCGCCGGAGCGCCCAGCACGGTTCAATGGACACGTGGCCACCGTCCGGAGATTCGTCATCGCGATCGGCGCGATCTGCGTCGTCACGGTGATCGGGGTGACGGGCTACATGCTGCTCGGTTTCACTTTCCTCGAGGCGCTCTACCAGACCGTGACCACGGTCGCGACGGTCGGCTTCCGCGAGGTGCACCCGCTGAACACCGCGGGCGAGATCTTCACCATCGCGCTCATCACCATGGGCGTGGGCGTCGTCCTCTACAACCTCACCGTGATGGTCGAGGCCATCACCGAGGGCGACATGCGGCGGTTCTTCGAAAGGCGTCGGATGGACAAGCGTATCTCCGTGATGAGCGGGCACGTGATCCTCTGTGGTCACGGTCGGGTCGGCCGCTCGGCCCGGGAGCACCTCAAGGCGATGGGCGCCCAAGTGGTCGTCGTCGACACCGTCCCGGAGCGCCTCGAGCAGGTCGAGGACCCCTATCTGGTCGGCGACTGCACCCGCGACGAGGTGCTACGCGCCGCCGGCATCGACCGCGCCCGGGCCCTCATCGCGAGCCTGGAGACCGACGCGGACACCGTCTATCTCACCCTGTCGGCGCGGGCCTTGCGCCCGGATCTCGTCATCATCTCGCGGGCTCGCACCGCCGACTCCAAGGAGAAGCTGGTCTTGGCCGGCGCCACCCGGGCGGTCAACCCGCAGATGATCGGTGGGCGGCGAATGGCTGCCTTCGCCCTCAACGCGCACGTCGCCGAGTTCCTCGACGTCGTCATGCACGACGAGGAACTCGACTTCCGGATCCAGCAGGTGCGCATCCTGCCCGACTCACCGCTGTGCGGACGCACCCTCGGCGAGGCCGACCTCGAGGATGCCTCGGGCGCGAAGCTGCTCGCCTATCGACCCGGGGCCCGTATGCCGTTCACGCCGCACCCGCCACCGGAGACGATGCTCTCGCCCGGGTCGGTGCTCATCGCCTTCGGCACGACGGCGCAGATCGACTATCTCGACGCTCTCACCGCAGCGGTGCGCATCGAGGCGGCCGGCTCGACCCTGCCGCGGTTGCGGCCCCTGCCCCCCACCGCCGAGCCCCCGCGGGTCACCGCCATCGACGGGCGCTGACCCGCGGCGACAGGCGGGCGGTCTCGGTCAGGCGGGCGGGTTGATCTCCCGCACCACCAGGCCGGTGCGCAGCTTCGGGGTGAAGAAGGTCGACTTGGGCGGCATGAGCAGCCCTTCGCGGCCGGTCCGCTCGATCTCGGTGATGCTCGTCGGGCGGATCAGGATGCCGGCTTCGCCACGACCCTCCCGCAGTGCGGTGAGCATCTCGGGCAGACCGTGCTGGTAGTCGAAACGCAGCGACCCGTCGGCCAACGGCCCGGCCAGGGTGTGTTCGAGCCAGGCCCCGTCGAGCGAGCGGATGCCGTCGAACGCGTCGGCGTGCGGGATGAGCCAGGTGGCCGAGCCGTCCGGCGCGAGCAGGACCAGCCGGCCCCGGTCGACCATCTCGGCGAGCATCGCCGGGGTCGGCGTCGGGGCTGCTTCGAGGTCGAAGTCGTGGGCCAGGATGCGGGAGACCTGCTCGTGCGAGTGGCCGATGACGAGCCGGTGGATCGCGTCGATGGCCAACTGCTCGGGCACCAGCTCACCGACGAAGGTGAGGGTGTCCTCGGCCATGGTGTCGGTGCGCCCGGTGGCGGCCCGCACCTCGTCGCGGAAGACCCGCGACACCCCGTACCGGTGGTGGCCGTCGGCGATGAGCACGTCGTCGGAGCCGATGATCGCGCTGATCGCGGCAAGCCGCTGCGGGTCGCTGACCCGCTCGGCGGTGTGGACGACGCCGTCGACCGTGAGCGAGCCCATCAGCTCCGCCGGCTCGGCCAGCAGTGCCGTGAGCCCGCGGGCCAGGGACAGCCCCCAGACCGGCGACAGGTTCGCGTCGGTCGCCCGCGTGAGGTCGAGCCGGTCGGTCGAGGCCTTCTTCGTCGTGCGCTCGTGCGGCAGCACCTTGCCCGCGCCGGCGTCGACGACCTCGAGTCCACCGAGGACGCCGACCAACTCGCGGCTCGCGCCGGTGGCGTCGGTGAAGGCCATCCGGTAGATCGTCAGGCTCGGCTCGGGGTCGCGCACCAGCACACCCGAAGCCACCCAGTCGGTGAGATTGCGGGCCGCCGTCGGGTAGTCGACAGGCACGTCGATGTGCACGATCTGGTGCGGGTCGCGGGCCCGCAGCTCGGCGACGTCGGCGTCGGACAGCACGTCGTACGGCGGTGCGATGACCTTGGAGTAGTCGGAACCCGGCGCATAGCGCAGGGCGCGGAAGGGCGAGAAACGCGGTCCGCGCTGGGCGGATTCGGGGTGCTCAGACATGGCGCGAGTCTAATGAGAGCGTCACTCCGAGGGTCAAGGGCAGGACCGCCGACCGGCGCGATGGGACTAGCAGCGGTCGCCGCAGCGCGCCGGTGTGCTCGCTCGGCGCGGCCCGCACCCGTTGGCCGGGTCGGGGTCCGAAAACCCGAAGGCCGAGACGTCTCCTACTCGGGGGTTTCAGGAGGCGTCTCGGCCAAGGGTGTTTCTCAGGTCGACCGGCCACTCGCTCGGGGGTTCGGGAAGCCGGTCGGGATTCAGTTGTGGTTGTTGCGTCGTGCGGTTTCGCTGTCCTGGTGTCTCCCGCTCGGGGGTTCGGGTGGCGCCTTGACACCTACATCATCGTCGGGCCGCCCGGTTCGTTACACGGTCCGGAAAAGAAATCTCGGGAACTCTCCGCGGCGGCTCGGCGGGCCTCGCCGAGCGCGCCGTGGCGGTCAGCCGTCGAGTGCCAACCGACCCGCCAGGGTCAGCAGCAGCAGGCCGGTGGTCGCCTCCATGCTGCGACGCACCGAGCGGCGGCCGAGCCACCGGGAGGCCCGTTGCACCCCGGCGGCCAGCGCCACCAGGTAGGCCAGCGACAGCACGGCATGGGTGAGCGCGAGAGCCACCGCCTGGCCGACGGTGGCGTCTGCGGTGAGGAACTGCGGCAGGACGGCCAGATAGAAGGCGATCACCTTCGGGTTGGTGATGTTCGACAGATACCCCTGCCGGGCGGCGGTCCGGGCGGCCCGGCGATCCGGCGGCCCGTCCGCGAGCGGCGGATAGCGCCCGCGCCACGCGCTGCGCAGTGCCTGCAGGCCCAGCCAGACCAGGTATGCCGCCCCCACCCAGGTGAGGACGACGAAGACCGGCCGGGAGGTCGCGACCACCGCACCGAGCCCGAACGCGGCCGCCAGGCCCTGGGTCGCGGCCGCCCCGGCCACCCCGATCGCGGCATACCGGCCGGCCCGGCGCCCGCCGGCCAGGGCGGCGCGCACGACGACCGCGAAGTCCGGCCCCGGGATGAGGATGAGCAGGACGCTGAAGATCACGAAGGCGCCGTAGGCGGGCCAAGTCACCCGCCGATTATCCGGCCAGGCCGACCGGCGCGGCCTGCGCCGTCCCGGGTCCTGACACGGGTCCCAGCTGAGGTGGCAGACTGCCCGCGATGGACTTCTACAGCATCTACGACCAGGGCCTGGTCCGCGTCGCGGCGGCCACCCTCACCACCGGGCTGGTCCGCCCGGCCGACAACGCCGCTGCGGTGCTCGAGGTGGCGCGTGCCTGCGCCGCCGACGGGGTCGGGGTCGTGGTCTTCCCCGAGCTGACCCTCACCGGCTACTCGCTCGAGGATCTCGTGCTGCAGGACGCCCTGCTCGACGCGGTCGAGGCCGCGTTGACCCAGCTGGTCGAGGCCAGCCGCGAACTCCTGCCGGTGCTCGTCGTCGGCGCGCCGCTGCGGGCCCGGCAACGGGTCTACAACTGCGCGGTGCTCGTGCACCGCGGGCAGGTGCTCGGGGTGGCCCCGAAGAGCTACCTGCCGACCTATCGGGAGTTCTACGAGAAGCGCACCATCGCGGCCGGCGACGACGTGCGGGGCACCATCCGGGTCGGCGGCACCGAGGTGCCCTTCGGCCCCGACCTGCTCTTCCGGGCCACCGACCTGCCCGACCTGGTGCTGCACGTGGAGATCTGCGAGGACATGTGGGTGCCGATCCCGCCGTCGGCCGAGGCGGCGCTGGCCGGCGCCACCGTGCTCGCGAATCTCTCCGGCTCGCCGATCACCGTCGCCAAGGCCCGTGACCGGGCCGCCTTGTGCGAGTCGGCGTCGGCGCGCTGCCTCGCGGCATACGTGTATGCCGCTGCCGGAGAAGGCGAGTCGACCACGGACCTGTCGTGGGACGGGCAGTGCCTCATCCACGAGGCGGGCTCGTTGCTGGCCGAGGGCGAGCGTTTCGTGGACGGCGCGTCCCACGTCGTGGCCGACGTCGACCTGACCCGGCTGCGCCAGGAACGGATGCGGCAAGGCACCTTCGACGACAACCGCCGCACCCACGCAGCCCGCACCGGCGCCTTTCGCGAGATCGCCTTCACCCTCGACCCACCCCGCCACGACATCGGGCTGCGTCGCCCGGTCGCCCGGTATCCCTTCGTGCCCGACGACCCGGCACGGCTGGCCCAGGACTGCTACGAGGCCTATTCGATCCAGGTGCACGGGCTCGAGCAGCGACTGCGCTCGATCGGGGTGCCGAAGATCGTCATCGGCGTCTCCGGCGGGCTCGACTCCACCCACGCGCTGATCGTTGCGGCCCGGGCCATGGACCGCCTGGGCCGCCCCCGCAGCGACATCCTCGCCTTCACCATGCCCGGCTTCGCGACCTCCGACCACACCAAGGCCAACGCGATCGCCCTGATGGAAGCGCTCGGGGTGAGCTGGCAGGAGCTGGACATCCGGCCCGCGGCGACCCAGTTGCTGCGCGATCTGGGCCACCCGTTCGGCCTCGGCGAGACCGAGCGGCCGGCCGCGCAGCTCTACGACGTCACCTTCGAGAACGTCCAAGCCGGGCTGCGCACCGACTACCTGTTCCGGATCGCCAACCAGCGCGGCGGGATCGTGCTCGGCACCGGCGACCTGTCCGAACTGGCCCTGGGCTGGTGCACCTACGGGGTCGGCGACCAGATGTCGCACTACGGCGTCAACGCCGGGGTGCCCAAGACCCTCATGCAGCACCTCATCCGATGGGTCGTCGCCTCCGAGCAGTTCGACGCGCAGGTGGGCGCGACCCTGACCTCGATCCTCGACACGACGATCACCCCAGAGCTGGTGCCGGCCACCGCCGGCGAGCCGGTGCAGTCCACCGAGGCCCGGATCGGCCCCTACGCGCTGCAGGACTTCACCCTCTACCACGTGCTGCGGCACGGCCTGCCGCCGTCGCGGATCGCCTTCCTTGCCTGGCATGCCTGGCACGATGCAGCGGCCGGCCGTTGGCCCGAAGGTTTCCCGGAGGATGCCCGAGTCGCCTACTCGCTCAGCGAGATCCGACACTGGATGGAGGTCTTCCTCGGGCGCTTCTTCGCCAACCAGTTCAAGCGCTCGGCGCTGCCCAACGGCCCCAAGGTGGTGCGCGGCGGGTCGCTGTCGCCGCGTGGTGACTGGCGGATGCCCTCGGACGCCTCCGCCGCGGTCTGGCTCGACGAGTTGCGCTCCCGGGTGCCCGAGCACGACTGAACCGGCCCGGCCCCGGCCCGGCCCGGCCCGGCCCCGGCCCCGGCCGACCGCACGCCCGCCGCCCGCCACCGCCACCGCCACCGCCAGCACGCCAGCACGCCTGGGGCGCTGGCACGCCAGCCCGCCTGGGGCGCTGGCACGCCAGCCCGCCTGGGGCGCTTGCTGGGGCGCCTTCCCACCCCTCTTCCGGCGCCCGCGCGCTGGGAAGCGCCGATGATGTCGCCGCAGGTAGTGCCACAACACGCCCTGGGGCGCTTTCACGGGCGCTCTCCCACCTCGCGGACATCGCGCCACCTCACGGGCGCCCCCCACCTCGCGGACCCAGCGCCACCTCACGGGCGCCCCCCACCTCGCGGGCCCGGCACCTCGCGGGGCGCCCTCCCACCCCTCTTCCGGCGCCCGCGCGCTGGGAAAGCGCCGATGATGTCGCCGCAGGTAGTGCCACAACACGCCCTGGGGCGCTTTCACGGGCGCTCTCCCACCTCGCGGACATCGCGCCGCCTCACGGGCGCTCTCCCACCTCGCGGACATCGCGCCGCCTCGCGGGCGCTCTCCCGCCTCGCGGACCCCGCGCCACCTCGAGGACCCCGCGCTACCTCGAGGACCCCGCGCTACCTCGAGGACCCCGCGCCACCTCGCGGGGCGCCCCTCCCACCTCGCGGGCCCGGCACCTCATCCCCGAGTGTCCACCCAGTGGACAATTCCCCGATGCGGGAGGGGGTTCGGCCGACGCCCAGGCACAATGGCCGCCGGAAAAGTCACGCGGCCCGGGGGGAAACTGGGCGGCGCTGACCGGCGGGAATTCATGTGGCCTGGGGGGAACCGGGCCGCAGGGGGAGATCGATCGACATGGCCGATTCGGCTGCGCGTGTCGCCGTGCTCGGCGGCACCGGACTCTTGGGGTATGCCGCGGTGCGGGCCCTGCGCGTGCGCGGCGCCGACGTGCGCGCCCTGGCCCGCGACGTCGACGAGCGCGTCGTCGAGCGACTGCCCGGCCTGGGCGGCATACCGTTGCACGCGATCGATGCCTTCGCGTGTGCCGACGAGGAGTTGGCGCAGCTGCTGCGCGGCTGTGACGGCCTGGCCTACTGCCTCGGCCCGGACGATCGAACCAGCCCACCCGCGCCGGCCGCGGACTTCTACCGCACCTGGCTGGTCGAGCAGACCGAGCGGATCTGCCGGATCGCCCGGGCGGCGGGAGTGCAACGCATCGTCGTGCTCGGCTCCTACTTCGTGACCTGGGACCGGATGCACCCCGAGCTCGGGGTCGCGGCGCACCATCCCTACGTGCAGGCGCGGGTGGACCAGGCCGCCCGAGCGGTCGCCGCGGGCGGCGGCAGGGCCGCGGGCGGCGCGGACGTCGCCATCCTGGAGATCCCCTACGTCTTCGGCACCCAGCCCGGCGTCGTGCCCTTCTGGAAGGACTGGGTCTTCGATCGGGTGCGGGCCATGCCGGTCGTGCTCTACCCGGACGGGGGCACCTCGGTGGTGACCACCAAGCTGGTCGGCGAGGCCGTCGCCGGCGCTCTCGCCGGGCCACCCGACGCACCGGGCACCCAGCGGTGGGTGCACGGCGGGCGTTACCCGCTCTCGGACGTGCAGCTGACCTGGACGCACCTGTTGCGCATCGTCCTGGACGCGATGGGCCGGCCCGGCCGCCGGATCGTCACCATCCCCCGGCTGCTGGCCGAGCCGGGCGCCTGGGCCCTCGGCCGCGAGGCCCGCACCGGCGGGCGGGAGCCGGGCGTGCAGCCACGGTGGCTGATGCGCGACTTCATGTGCCAGCGGCTGTGGATGGACGACACGGACAGCCGAGCGGCGTTGGGCTACACCGGTGGTGGCGTCGCCGCCGCCATCGCTGAGACGGTGCGCGCGGCATACCCCAATTGATGGCAGGCGAGACGCTACGGCGAGTGAGCTGCCGCTGCGCTAGGCGGCGGGGTTCCAGCGGACCGCGAGCACCAACGCGCCGATCACCAGACCCGCCGCGAAGATGGCGAACCAGCTGGTCAGCTCGCGGTGCTCGGTCTGGATGACGACCTCGCGCGGTATGCCGCGCAGCACCTCCCCGAGGGCGGCGGCGTCACCGGCCGCGTGGTAGCTGCCGCCGGTCGTCGCGGCGACGGCCTGCAGGGTGGGCTCGTCGACGACGAGCACATTGCGCCCGCCCGGCACGGTGCCATCGGGTCGGGCGCCGCCGGTGAACGGGCCGCCAGTGTCGCCGAAGGCGTCGGCGCCCAGTTGCGCTGTGGTGCAGACCATCCGGGCCGGCGTGGTCGTGCCGAAGCCGATCGGGTAGACCCGCACGCGCCGGTCGGCGGCCAGCCCGGCGGCGGCCATCGGGGTCACGCCGCGGGTGTTCGCGCCGTCGGTGAGTAGCACGACGATGTCGGACACGTAGCCCTCGGTGGCGCCCTTGGGTGGTCCGGACGGCACGACGGGAGTGGCCGGGGTGCCCGAGCGCAGGTCGGTCTGCGGCAGGTTCGGCACGGCACCGACCGGCGCGACCTGCGGGTTGATCTCGGCGATGGCATCGAGCGAGGTGAGCAGCGCCGAGCCGATCGCCGTGCCCCGCCCGGTGCTCAAGCCTTCGACCGCACCGAGCAGGGCAGCCCGGTCGGTGGTCGGCGGCACGGTGAGCGAGGCGAAACCGCTGAAGACGACGAGCCCCATCCGGGTGTCCGTCGGTTGGGCCTTGACGAAATCGATGACGGCCGCCTGGGCGGCGGCGAGCCGATTCGGGGCGACATCGGCGGCGCACATCGACCGGGACACGTCCAGGGCCAAGATGATCGCGGTGCGCTGCGAAGGCACCTGCACGTCGGCCTGCGGGCGCCCGATGCCGACCGCGAGCACCGCGATCCCGGCCAGCAGCAAGGCGATCGGCAGATGCGGGCGCCACCGCGCGCGCGGTGGCAGCGCGGCGCGCACCAGCGCGAGGTCGGGGTGGCGCACGGCATACCGGCGCCTGCGGCGCAACGACCAGAGGTATGCCGCGAGCAGCGCCGGCACGAGCGCCAGGGCGAGCAGGGCCAGCGGCCAGGCGAAGGACATCAGACCAACCTCCCGGTGCGCAGCACGGCCCGGGCCGCACCGAGCACGACGAGCAGCAAAGCGGCCGCGGCGAAGAGGGCGGAGATCTCGGCCGGGGCGGGCGTCGCGGTGAGTTTGAGGTCGATCGTCGAGTAGATCTCGGCCAGCGCCGCCGCGTCGGGCGCGCGCCGGTAGTGCCCGCCGGTCGTCTCGGCGATCCGGGTCAGGAGTTGCTCGTCGAGGGCGGTGGCCACGCTCACCCCGTCGACGGTGACGGTGGTGCCGCGGGGATCGCCGAGCCCCACGGTGTCGATGCGCACCCCGGCGACGGAGGCCAGCTCAGCGAGCTTCACCGGGTCGAGCCGGGAGCGGTCCTCGCCGTCGGAGAGCAGCACGACGACGGCCGAGCCGAGGTAGCCGATATCGAGCTGGTCCAGGTCACCCTCCAACGCCTCGGGCGAGATGTCGAGTTTGCCGCCGGCGATGGCCCCGAGGCTGGCGTAGATGCCCTGACCCAGGGACGTGCCACCCTGCGGGGTGAGGCGGTCGATCGCCGCGAGGGCGTCACCCGGCACAGCGCTGGGGCGCCCGGCGACGACCCC
>RRZU012665462.1_pt1 | contig 12384 bp, 11 predicted proteins | sample 2165561 | NCBI WGS metagenome assembly RRZU01 (sample SAMN10456909, study PRJNA506462) | wastewater metagenome | isolation source: wastewater sludge | place: USA: Moscow, Idaho | reverse complement strand
TTATTCACAACCTCGAAAGCATCTTTATAATATTTCACTTCATCTTTATTCGCATCAATCAATTGATTTTTTACCATTTGATTAACTTGATCAAGTTTATCTGTTATTGGAATTTGTAATCCTGTGCTTTCAGTATATAACTTAACATTATCTTTAATATCATTTTCTAAGCTTGTAATCATTGCATAGGATTCTTCCCTTAAACCATCACGACTACTTGCGTGATTTGTTGGTAGAACTCCATTAAAACCTAATTCTTTACTAATTAAAGTTTGATCTTTTTCATTTATATTCGTACCAATCCATGTCTGAAAATTAATCTCTTTAAAAGGTAAAGATTCTTTTTCAAAATGAGTTTCAATAGCTTTATTTAGATTTTTATAATTTTGTTCAATATTTTCACTACCCTTATATACAACAACATTAATATTCTCTTTTACGTCTTTAGGTAAAGACATATTATCAGGAACAATCAGTGTTGGATTTGGTATACTTACCTTACCATCTTTTTGAAAAATCCATGTGTCAGCAGGAGAGAGTCCATTTATTTTGTTATTATTTGCAGTTTCTTTTAAATTACCAATTATTGCAATACTAGATTCGCTAAACTTACCATAAGCATGATCTTGTACAACTGAGTTAAGCGTAAAATGTAAAGTATTTCTTATTGAATCATTGCCAATACGACCAACTAATAAATTTCCTTTTTCAGAAGAAATCCCCTCAATTCCTTTTTGTACTCTAACTAGAGTTAATTTATCAATATCTGTTTCTAAGTATTTCTTCATTATAGTTCCTGTTTTCACACTAGGTATACTGTAAGCTACTGATTTTTGAGTATTAGCTTCTGCTTGATACTCAAAATAATCTTTACCCTGTTTTATATGATTTAAAACTTTTGATAAATCATCTTTAACAAAAGCAGGGTTTTCATTTTGAATGTGTTTGAAGTTACTTAATAGATGGGCTGAAATAGGGTTATTAATCTCTTTACTTACAACTTTATAGTTTTCACCTAATTGTTTGCCAAAAGCTGAAACAATATCTGTATTCAGCATGTTCCCACCTGAAAGCTGTAAATTTACATGCTCATAAACATTACCAGTCGGGTTTTTAATTGGTGCTGAGTTAAAAGTAACTCCCTTTGAGTCAAGTTTTAGATTCTCTACAACCTCGATTAATGAGTGCTGGCTCACCCTGCCACCGAGTGAATGTCCTGTGTGGATCACTAACCCAATTTCATTTCCTTGCCGATCTAGCATCTCTAACATGCTGTTAGTAAATCGCTTTCCAGCAACATCAGCCATTGTTTCTCTTGGCTTACCGATCACCTCCATAGCAATTTTTGGATTATGCTTCAACCAGTCTGTGAGTGTTGCACTTCCCCTATGGGCGATAATAACGCTCTTATCATTTGGATTATAATAAGCAGCTCCCCCATGCTGAGTTTCTTTATCAAACTTGTATTGTATAAGTTCAAAATCATCTATTTTAGGGCTGATTGCTTTAGGGTCTTTGAGTGCTGTATAAGTTTCACTACTCGCTTTAATAAGCTGATCTATGTTAGCCATTAATTAATCTCAACGAAAACAATTGATTTATCTGCACCAAAACAAAAGTACGTTTTATCGCAAGCAGATGAATGAGTAATTACTTCAAAATCTAAAAATTGCATTGAATCATTCTCACCATATCGGCAATATTTATAGCTGTTGCTTTGTTCATTAAAAGTAATTTTAATTAATTCATTTTGACCAATAAAACCACAAACCGTTTTGTCTAATATTTCATCCTCTATATCAATATTTAGGCTTTTATATACGTTGATTGAATGGTTAATATTTCCAATTGTATTTATCCCTGAATTTACAAAAACTTTTGTTCTTTCTTTAGTATTCGTTTCATAGACAAGGGCTTCATCTATTAAAAATGGCATTTCATTTTTCACTGTTTCCATTTTAGAAAATGGAACTATAAATGATTTTTCACACTGACCATTGCCAAGTAAAAAAAGTTCATTATTAAGGAAAAAAGATTTTCTTAAATAAAGTCCACTTTCATGACTTATAAGTTTTTTATCATCTATATCAAAGAAAAATATATCTTTCTTAACGTCTGCTTTTCCTAATGCTTTATTAGTTGTAACACTTACAATGTTATCTATTAAAGTTAATGAATTGACTGCACCACAATTATTAATTTGAAAACTATTCAGTATTTCAAAGTTTTTGGCATCATAAACATTAATCAATTTAGCTTCACACAAAATCACTAAATACTTATCATTGCAAGCCAATACATTGTTTGCACTACTACAATATTTCGTTTTAATCTTATGAAGTAGCTCACCTGTTTTATAATCATGAATACTTACAAAAGGCTCATCGAAATAGCCGACTGCAAAATATCCATTTTCAGCATTAAGCGCAATTGAAGAAGAAACACCCAAAACATCAAAATTTTTCATTTAAAAACCATATAATAAAAATTATAATTCATTATATAATCATTCAAAACATTATTGAATTAGCTTTTCATTCATTTATGTAACAATAAAAAAATTAGTCATGACTAAGTTTTTATTACTTATCCAATTGATCTGAATTAGCAATCTCATTATGTACGTTTTGCTTAATGTGTACTTTATTTTTCAAACTATCATAGTTACGTCCATTAGGCTTAACCAAGTCAATTGCATTGTTTTTAACAGTAGCTTGTTTAACAGCATTAGGCATTTCACTTACATTATTTGTGTAAACATGCGCTTCATGTCTTGCACGACTAATAGCAACATAGAAAACTTCTTTATTTGTTGTTTTTGATTTTGTATCTAAATTCACAATTACCTTGTCAACCGTTGTACCTTGCGAAGAATGAACAGTCATTGCATAAGCATGGTCTAAATGGTTTTTTCTTTTCAGGTCTAATTCTTTTATTTCACCATTGCTTGTTTCAACAAAAGCTTTTTGTTTTTCCTTATTCAATTTCACGACTTTGTATATATCACCTGTAGCTTGATCAATATCTTTATTTGATTTTGTTACCCTTAAAATATCTCCTTTTGATATTTCAATTTCATTTTTTTCATAAATTGTCATAGCTGTAGCTTTAGGCTTAATTGCTATATCTTTTCCTGCATCATCTTTAATAATAATTTCATCATTGGAACTTCCAACGACTTCATAACTATTACCTTTGGTAACATTTAGTTTTTTCTGATTAAAGTTAAATTCAACAAATTGACCGACTTCATAGCTTCTAGCAAGTTTTAACTCTGCTTTAGTGTGTTCTGTAGCTTTTAATTGTTCAACCTCTACGCCTTGACCAGCTACTTTAAGTTTTTCACGAATTTTATTATTTATGTCTGATCTATCAGAATTTGTACCTGAAACGACAATTGTATTTGCTCTTTCTTTGGCTGGTAAATTTGCATATAGATCAGCTATAGCTTCATGACGTTCATTCCTATCTTCTATCTCATGTACATGCTTTAAATGCTTTACTGCTTCATCTGTTTTACTATTTGCAGCGTTTAATACAGCACTCTTTAATTCTGTATTCTTTTGACGCTGAATATCATCCATTACAGCCATTCTCATGCCATTCTTTTGCAAAAGGTCGAAAGGCGCACCAGCTTCAATTGCTTTAGTTTGTGCCGTATCACCTAGTAAAACTAATTTAGCTTTGGCATCACTAGCAATTTTAACAAGCATATCCATCTGCTTTGTATTTACTACGCCTGATTCATCGACAACAATCACACTATTTTCTGTGATTGCTTCTTGTTTCTTCTTAGACATAAGAAATGAAGCCAATGTATTCGCTTCTAGCCCATCATCTTTTAAAGACTTTACCTGTGCGCTATAGGGTGCTAATAAAACAACTTCTTTATTATTCTTTTCAGCTAGATCAATAGCAGTCTTGAGCATATAACTCTTACCAGTACCAGCATAACCTTGAACCCCTACCACTTGTTCATGACTGCTTAAAATTAACTTAGTAGCATTTCTTTGCCCTTTATTTAAAGTTGAATTTTCAAGCACTTCATTAAGATTATTTTCATCCATAATCACATCAAGTTTTTTTGAAAATTTAATAGCATTGATAATGTTTTTTTCACTGGTTAAATGTTCAGGGGTAACATAAATATCTTCTGTCTTAACCAAACGCCCTTTTTCAATTGTTAAATCAACAAGCTCTTTTGCTTTTTCAATACCCATATCCTTATCTTTTAAAATTAATTGATCTACCCATTCTGAATAACTAATTGCATCATTATCGTTTCTTTGATCTGCTGTTTTATACTTAGTATCTGCATAAACTAATTTTTCATCCTCAATAGCTTTATTTATTAATTCATCTACCGATTTGTAGTCAATAACCCCTTGACCTTTAATAAGCAATTGCTGTCTTAACTCTTTTTCCGTTATTTCAACTTTTTTATCTGTTATATGCTCAATAACAATATCTAATATTTCATCTACGCCCTGATCTTGATTAATTGATTCGCCTTGATCGAAGTTAATATTTTTAGCTAAATCATTCCATCTACTAACCAACTCTGTATTTGGTAGGTCATAGGCAAGGATTTCTTTTAAATCCTCACCCTCTGATTTATCAATAGGCTTAGATTGATCATTTAGATCATGCTTTAAATCGTTTTTTATTCCCCCTGTTCCATCTGCTGTATTGCTATCATCACTCCATCGCAATCTATAATTGTGTTCGGATCGCTTGTTTCCCATGTGTTCACCTTGATCAACCGACAATGGCACGTTAATGATTCCCTTTTCTTGTACCACATTGATGCTGGACAAATTTGGCATATAGTCGGCTCTTTCGGCTTTAATGCTTCTGCCTGTGTCACGACTAAGCTCTGCTTGCATTGAAAGCTCTCTATGTAATAGTTCATCTGTGGCGTAAATACGGCTATTGCTGTTTCCGCTTTCTTTTGAACTTTGGTTACTTGGTTTGGCATTAGCACTTTGCTCCGCTTTTAGTGAAAGTTCTTTATCGTTAAAACCACTAATATCAATGTTCAACTTTTGAATATTAATGTTAGTGGTTTTAATATTTTCTATATCAGACAATTTACCAATTTGAGATAAATTATTAACTTGCTGGTTATTATCGAAACTATTAATTTCTTTAAAACTAAAGTCAGTATTAACCTTATTTTTATAAATTGATTTTTCTTGAATATTGTCATTTAAAATTAATGGGCTTAATTCAATATTTAACTTTTGTGCATGATCAACCCAATTTTGTTTAACACTTTCCTTATCTATATTTTGTTCTTTACGTTTTCTAGTCATAAGAGTAGCAGCGTTTTTTTGCTCTGTAGTCGCTGTATCTCTTGTTAAATTATCTTTTGCAAGCTGGGCTTCTACTTCTTTACTTCGTGTAGAAAAAGCGTCTAATTGCTCTTTTGATATATGTGCTAAGTCGAAAGTTCCATTAGAATTATGGCGAATATTATAACCAAGCTCTTTAGCCCTTTTAGCCATATTTGCTTGATAAATTGCTGTATACTCTTTTATGTTTTTAATGATTCTTTCATTATGTAAAGCTCGATACTCACCATCACTTCTTTTTGTGAAATTAATTACAACAGAATGAGTATGTAAATGAGGTTCATTATTTCGATTAGTATCATGTCTAAAAGTGGCAATAGCCAACTTCCCTGTGTTCTCAACTCTTGATTTAGAATCTTTTTTAATCCGTGTATCAGCATCTTTTTCAATTTCAGCTAATGTTTCTTTTACAGCTTGATTATGTGCATCAATTAAACGCTTATCTCCACCAACTAATGCCTGTAAACTAACTGATTTAGGGGCATTAAAAGTTAAGTCAATACCTAACCGATCCTTGTTATCTTTCTTTGTGTATTTAGACTTTCTTAAATCAATACCGTTATGTTGTCCTTGCATCAACATAACAAAATCTAGCTTTGATACTTCACCTGTTAAATTTAATTCTTCTGCTAACTTACCTTGCCATTGGCTCGGTTGATCCTCCCTAGAGTAATAGTCATCTTCCTTATCTTGATAGTAACTATCAATTTGAGCTACAACGCTGGCATTGCCAGCGTCACCTCTCGTCAAAACTTTTTGACTAATCATTATTAAGATTCCACAAAAGGTTCGTTGTTAATTTTGAAATTATTATATTTCAACTTAACTCTAGTTATTGGTAAATCCCCTGCAAAGCTAATAAAAGCATTTAATATAGGTAAACTCGCTATTTCTGCTGGCATAATTACCGCTTCTTTATGAGTAGATTCAGTAATAGTAGTACCAGTACCCGACTTAGTATTTTTCTGTTTATTTTCTCTAATTACTTCATGCTCACCCAAAGATTTACTCATTGTTTCTGCGGTTTCAGCATCAGATTTTGAACCACCCAAAACAACTAAATTACGCATATTCGCCATAATCGTTTGAGCTAAATCTTTACCGTAAATATCCCTAATTTGAGAAATTGTTTGTAAACCAGCAACGATACGTAAACCATGTTTACGTCCTTTTTCTACTGCATCAGTCAAACTACTTAAAGCATCTAATGATGCAAGCTCATCTAGGAAAACCCAAATAGCACGTTTAGAACTAGGTGGTAACGATAAAATAGTACCCATAATAACGTCAGCCCAAGCTGTAATTAATGGCTTTAAAGATTCTGCCTGTTCTTCTTTCCAAGTAATATAAAGATTACCTTTCTTATCATCCTGTAGAAAATCAACGATAGAAAAATCGCCTTGTGGCATTAACTTATATGGTGGCAATCTATCACCTAATGTAAATTTAGCTGAACCTAATGCCCGATCTGCCCCCTCAACAAATAAAGTCATGGCATCAGTACCAGCTAACATTTTTTTTAACTCTTTTGTTTCTTTCAAAGCAATTGTATCTTGCACATTACGCATTAGAGGGGTATTACCTAAACCTTGCTCATACTGCATAGTAGCTTTAAGTAAAACCCTTGCATAACTATTCCATTGCTCTGAGTTTGCATCTTTACCTACTGGAACAATAGATTTACACCGTTTATCAAAATCATAATCTTTATTAATTTCATTAAACATATTCCAGCCTTTAGTTCGAGCATCAAAAGGATTTAATAAAACATCACCTTTCTTGCCAAACTTAGAGAACATTTCTCCATTAGGATCAATGATAACCATTCGATCACCATCACGCTTTAGAATATCTAAAATCATATTATTGATAATTACTGATTTACCTGTACCAGTCGCACCATTTAGCAAAGTATGCAATGCTTCAACTTTAGTTGGCATTGGTATTTCACCAATTCTGATTTGTTGGTTTTTCCTTTCTTTTGTTAGGCTAGTCAATTTACTAGGTGAAACAATTTTAGTACCACGCAAATGTTTTTTGAACGCTTTACCTTTAAAATAACGATCTTCAAATAAGTCAAATAACCAGCCTAAAGCTACTGCTAATATCAACCCACTGACAAAAGCCAAAACTAACCGCCAATCAGAGAATTTTAGTGTTTCATTAAAAGCATATTTCAAATAAGAAAATGTATTAGGCTTTACAATCCCTTGTAACTTAGCTAATGCAAAAAACCAAGTTATAAACGGTGTAACCAATAGCATAATTAAAAATATAAAAAACTTTTGACCTCTATCCATTTTAATAATCCTCTAAATTCAAAATTGGTATACGCTTTTCTCGCATTCTTGCATGAGCCATTTTTAGTTGTTCAGGTTTTGCAATTGCTCTAAGCATAAGTAACATTTCAAAACTAATATTATCTATTCCATCTTCGTTACTAACTGACTTATTAGCGTCTATTAAAGTATCCGACTTAATAGCAAGTGCTTCTAATTTATCTGACATTTCCTTTAACATTTTTTCAAGGTTAGCCGTCTTATGATCAACATCACTGGAAAAATTCATGTCCTCCAAAACATCACGTAAATATGGAGATATTTTTTTTCCTACGCTGGCTGCTCTCATTTCATAGATCAAATACTTCTCATTACTCAATCTTATTGTAACAGTTTTTTCTAAGCTCATATAAATTCCCAATGTTTTCAAGTTGTAATCAAATATATACTTATATTACATGATCTTAACTATCAATTGTACACATTCGCAAACATTATTTTGTTAATAATATGTGCTATTATTCTTATTTTTTTGCCTTATGCTTTTGATTTTAAAGGAAAAAATCGAAGATTTTTTGCATCCCGATAGGGTGCGTATGGTGTATACCAAAAATTCGACTTATTCCCTCAATCAACTATCGCTCCCACATTTGCCAAAAACGCTTATATTTTAATCAGAATGATTAAATTATAAGCGTTTCCCCCCAATTCTTTAAAAAGGGCGTTCCAAATATATCAAAAGGTTATCAATTGGTTATCAAAACAATATCAAAAAAAACAGGCTAGTTATCAAAATGTTATCAATCAGGTATCAAAAAGTTATCAAAATGCCTTGAATTAATCCCTTGACCTTTTATAATCTGCTTGAGGTGAATCCCTATGCCAAAATCAATGATCAAGTCAAAACAGTTCAAAAAGTTACTGCCCCAAATTTTAGAGTTAAGAGAAAGTGGATATACACCAAATAAGCTAATTAGTTGGTTATCTGAAAAAGGATTAGAATTAACACCTGCAACATACAAATTATATTTATTTAGATACTCCAAAGCACCTAATTCAAGTAACATTAAAAGCCCAAATGTGTTAAATTCAACTTCAAATGACAAGCCTTTAAAAAGCTTATCTAATGATCCCGAACCTAACTTATTAGAAAATGATTCAGATTCTAATAAGTTTGAGTTTGGTACACCTGAGCATAAGGCTAAGGTGAAAGCAGAAACAGAGGAACTTTTTAGAAGCTCCCAAAAAATCGGTTTAAGGTGAGATAAATAATCATGAATATAGCGTTAATTAACTTTTCGGGTAATGTTGGAAAAACAACTCTTGCATATCATCTATTCAAGCCACGTTTAGACAATGCTTTTTTGGTTGGTATTGAAACAATCAATGATGCTGGTAATTTTTATGATACAAAAGTTAAAGCTAAAGACTTTGCATCCATTCAAGAAGAATTACTTATTAATGAAAATGTAATTCTCGACATTGGTAGCTCTAATGTAGAACAAACATTAATTGAAATGCGAAAATATCAAGGCTCACATGAAGATTTAGATTTTTTCATTATTCCTGTTACTCCCGAAGTTAAACAGCAAATTGATTCAGTTAATACTGCAAAATTTTTAATAGATTTAGGCATACCAACTGAAAAAATCAAATTTGTATTTAATCAAGTGCCTTTAGATTCATCAGCAGATGATTTATTTAATTCACTCCTAACCGCTTCTAAAAAATTAAAACTAAGTTCAAAAATACCAGTTATCTACGAAAATGAATTTTTTGATAATTCTGAAATCAAATCAGGTAATTTATCGTTAAATGAATTAGTTGCTAATAAAGATGCAATTAAAGCAAGTTTACGTGAAGCAAAACCCGAAGAAAAATCTTTAATTATCAAAAAAATTGGTTTATCTCGTCTTGCTTCTACCGTTCAAGATAATTTCAATAATGCTTTTGATTCCCTTTTTAAATAATGTTATTTGTGCTGAATGCTCCGCATTCAGCTTTATTGAGGTTTTGTTATGGCTGGTACTGAAACAAAATTAAAAGATGCAATCTTAAATGAGCTATTTGAAGATTTATCTATCCTTACTGCTACTTTGGAAAGAATCCACCAAAAACAGGAAGACTGGACAAATAACTTAGATGGTATTGCTAATGACGTTATTAATGAAATTGCCGACAAAGTGAGTGACATTGTTTTATTTGATGTTAAAAATGCTGGAAAAACTTTAGCTGAAACTGACAATAAACTTAAAAACACAATGGAAACTTTGCAGAAAATGGGTGTTTCAATTTCAGCATTAACCAAAAGGCTTGAAAAACAAAATTCTGATCACACAAAGAATTATGTTATAATTGGCACAGCGGTTTGTGTAGTTACAAAGTGATGTAATCTTGCTGTATTTTTTATTTTAACAAAGCTCTAATTCCGAAGTTTAAATTTAAAGTTGCTACTTTAAATTTAAACTAAAAGTTTGTAGTTAGGCAGTTCCATTGCTATGGAACTGCTTTTTAAAAATTAGATTTTTTTAATTTAAAAGCAAAAGCATTGTTATCAATGTCAAGTGTTTTATATTAGTTTTTCTGATAATATATTTTGTATTTTTAATCATTCTGAATAATAAAAAAGGACTTCAAAAGTCCTTTTTATTTCCGTTAATTTCTATCAATTTGTTTTTTGAATCCTTATATAAATTCTTTTCTTCATCCTTTTCATAAATTGAGATACTAGCTTTATCACCAGTTAATTTTTGATACTCCCCTCTCGTTATAACCCCATCAATAAGTAATTCCTTTAATTGATTTTGAAAATCAATTCCTTGCTTACTACCTTTTAGATAATCATATTTTACAACTAATGAAAAATAGTCTTTATTATTAATTTCTGTTTTTAAAAATTCCTCATTCGATTTTTTATTCCACTTGTAGACAAAAACCCAACTAGCAACTATTACCATAAAAACAATAAATAATATTGTATTTCTCGAAACTTTAGGCATTTTTATTTTCCTCCTCTTTAATCTTCTTGTACTCTGTCATTATTGCATTTGCTATAACTTCTTTTTTCTTACCTTGATAATGATCAACCAAAAACAAATAGGCTTCTAATAATTCAGGTTCTGTTTTTGGATTAATAAATGCCTGTACTCTTTCAACCTTATTTTGCTCGAACCATTTTGATGTTCTTGGAGTGCTTTTTGGGGCGATTTTCTCTTGTTTGTCAGTCATTATCTTTTCCTCAATTTGGCTTTTAATTCAGCTAAAATCTTTTTAACTTCTTCTCTATCAGCAGAAACATGATAGATATGATCGGGTACATCAACTTTATTTGATTTCGCAATATTACTTACATAAAAACGCTTTCCACCTTTAAATGCGTCAATTGTTTCAATAATGCGCTTTTCCCCTAAAACCTTGATAAGATATATCAAGGTTTTTTCATCTCTATCACTTTCAATTATTACATCATCAATACTTGCCATTAATTACCTCATGTATATGTTTCACCTATTAAAATGAAATTAATTTCATTTTCTTGCTTTGACATAACCGCTTTTTTACAATTTTTTAATTTTCTATTCCAATACCCTAAATAATATGCTGGTGAATGCCATATCTCCCTAATCTCATTAGTCAAACTATTACCCACCAAAATTTCACACGGTATATGCCACAAAGACAATTGCACGTAACACATTAACGCCACTGTACGATCAATATCAGTACCCTGTATAAATATTTCTTTATTGGGGTTTATTCCTTTACTCATGCAATTAGCTACACAAGCCAATAGCGTTGATCCAGCCCCACAAGCTGGGTCACAGATTGAAATATAGCCCTGTTCATTCCGTATTGTTTCAGCTTGGGTTATTTGCATTTCAGCCATTAATAAGCTTATTTCATTTGGTGTAAAAAACTGTCCTTTTGAATCTTCTGTAAAATTCATTTCCATGAAAAACTCACCTAAATTATCGGCTGGCGTTTCTTTTTGATCAGCGATAATTACAGCTAAAGCATATAACTCACAAAATCTATTTTGATCCTCTTTTTTATATTGATTAATTTTTTTTAAATATTCATTTTCAATATCTGAGCTAAATAGATTTTCATTAAGCTTAACCAATGAATTTTTTAATGATGCAGCCATAAAAAAAACAAGATCAGAAAAAACCGTATACCGATTTTGATGCCTTGCTGTAGCCATAAAAATATTTTTAAATTGCGCCTTGTTCTCTGCCAATTTCGGGAATGTTTGATAAATTGTCATAACGTAAACCTGTTTTCTAGCAAGTCGCCCACTGCGTCTTGATACATAGAATTATATCAGCGTTTATCTATAAACACAAGAAAAACTTAGTCATGACCAAAAAAAAGCCCTTTCGGACTTTTCTTTTTAAAGCTTGGGTTATCCCCCTAAAACAGATTCTACTTCTAGCAATGAACAATCAACCTCTAATTGTTCACCATTGGCAATAAACTCAATCCATGCAAAGCCCCTTGATCTAGGTGCTTTAAAAAGCATTAGCATTGCATCTTTACCATCAAAAATGACTTGAACTTTAGGCTGTTTAATCTCATTGGCGATTACAGCGTTGTTTTCTTCAACTGCTGGCTTAGGTTCACTTTCTACCAATTCATGCTCTAATGCGCTCTCATTGGCGATTACAGCGTTGTTTTCTTCAACTGCTGGCTTAGGTTCACTTTCTACCAACTCATGCTCTAATGCGCTCTCATTGGCGATTACAGCGTTG
>RRZU010499033.1_pt1 | contig 12385 bp, 8 predicted proteins | sample 2165561 | NCBI WGS metagenome assembly RRZU01 (sample SAMN10456909, study PRJNA506462) | wastewater metagenome | isolation source: wastewater sludge | place: USA: Moscow, Idaho | reverse complement strand
TCGAGGTGGTCGGGCACCCGGATCGTGCACATCAGCTCCCACACGTCGTCGCCGGCGTTCATGCCGTCGACCGTGCGGTCGTGCACCCACTGCATGGCCTCCTGCATCGCCTCGACCTCCTCGGCGATCCGGTCGGCGCCCTCGACGGGGTCGAAGTGGCCGGTGAGCAGGCGCTCGGGGCGCAGCTCCTTCACGATCTCCAGCGAGTCGATGTAGGTGAGGGCGTCGCGGTAGCGGTCGCCCCGGATGGTGACGAGGTTGGGCACGTGGCCGAAGAGCGGCCCGGTGAGGTTGCCCGAGAGCAGGGTGCGGGTCTGGGGCAGCCAGATCACCAGCGAGTCGAAGGTCTCGCCGCCGGGGGTGGCGATGAGGACGAGCTCCCGGTCGCCCACGGTCAGCTCGAGACGCTCACCCACGAGGACGGTCGGCTCGGGGATCTCGGCCGGTGCCGCCTCGACCCCGAGGGCCCGGGTGTGCTCCATGGCGGCGAGGATGGCGTCGATCCAGGCGAAGGCCGAGTTGCGGGAGCGGAAGGCCTCCAGGCGCTGGTTGTCGTTGCGCCAGACGCCGTGATTGGCCTGGGCGACGAGGTCGGTGCCCTCGTCGACCAGGACAGGCAGACCGCCGACATGGTCGTAGTGGCCCTGGGTGAGGATCACCGCGCGGATGGGCGAGGCGTCGACGGCGTCGTACTTGGCCCGGTGCAGCGGGCCCTCGAAGCCCATGCCGCAGTTGACCACGACCCGACCGTCCGAGGTGGTGATCAGGTAGCTGTTCGAGAGGCCGGGCGAGAGCCACACGCCGTCGCCCACGTCGACCGCGGGCGCGTCAGTGGCGGGGGCGATGGCGTCGGCGCCGGGCCGTTCGCGGTGGATGCCGGGCATCAGCGCACCTCCGGGGTGATCTGGGGGAAAGCCTCGAAGTAGAAGGCGTAGCGGTCGTAGAGGTCGGCGGGCTCGAGGTGGAAGTCGGCCCGCAGGTCGTAGACGACCCGGCCGTCCTTGCCCCGCGGGTTGCCACCGACGTAGGCCTCGAGCTGCGACCGGGCCTCGTCGGTCACGCCCATGCCGGCGACGTCGAGGATGCGGGTGGCCATGGCGAGGTCGTCGGCCATGAACTCGCGGAACTCGACGTCCACCCGCTGGGCCTCGGGGATGAGGTGGGCATCGCGCACCGCCGCCCGCAGCAGCGACTCGATGCGGTCGACCCAGTAGGCCGCGAGTTCGTCCGCCTCGACGGCGAGGCGGCGGTTCTGGTCCCCGTAGGCGAGCATGGTGATGGCCGACTGGAGCACCGCCACCGGGTCGCGCAGGGTGAAGGCGATGGTCGCGTCGGGGAAGGTGCGGAGCAGCGGGCCGAGGCGCTCGAGGTGCTGGGGGCACTTGAGGACCCAGCGGTTCGGGCCGCGCAGGTACGACAGGACCTGGAGCTCCTTGCGCAGGAAGGCGTAGTGGGCGTCGTGGTCCAGCGTCTCCTGGTGGTCCCGCCACGCCGGCACCCGGGCGTGCCACTCCAGCACGTAGGTGCAGAGGTCGAGGTCCAGCAGTTCGCACTCCTCCTCGATGGACCACGGCGGACGGTCGTGCATGAGCGCGGTGAGCGGCGCCACCGCCATCGCCGCTTCGTGGTCGGCGAGGGAGCGCAGGTAGCGGGGGTCGATGCCGTCGCGCCCCGGGCCGTCACCCATGACGGGGATGGGCTCGGCCACCTCCCACCACGGCATCGACCGGAACCGGGTGTCGGAGGCGAGGACGTTGACCAGATGGGTCGTACCCGAGCGGGGCAGGCCCACGACGATGACGGGCGGCTCGAGCTCGACCTCCAGCGCCTCGGGGTGGCGGCGCACGAAGTCCTCGAAGCGGAGGCGAGCAGCGAGCAGTCCGACGAGGCGGCGGCGCACGATCAGCCGGCCGATCCCGGACAGGCCGGCGTCGGCCTCGACCGCCGCGACCTGGGCGGCGAGGCGATCGAGCAGGGTGGGGTCGCCGAAGTCATCGAGGCCCGTCTGACGCTCGGCCGAGGCGACGAGGGCGGCCGGCGTGAGGTCGATCTCCATCGACAGAGCCAGGTCGTAGAGCGCCTGGGCGGCGGCGTCGCGCTGGGGCTCGCGAAGGTCGGCGATGCGGATCTCCTTCACCGCGCGCCCGCCCGGTCCGGGGCACGGACGCCGTCGAGGATCACGCTGGCGATGCGCTCGACCCACTCGTCGCTCACCGCCGCCGGCCCGTGCAACGCGGCGGCGAGCATGGCCGGGCCGGCCAGTTGCAGCACCAGCGCGCCGGTGTCGACCTCGGGGCGGATCTCGCCCCGCTCGACGGCCCGGGCCAGGCGGTCACCCGTGCGACTCCACGCCACCGCGACCTGGTTGGCCCGCCCGGCGCCGGCGCCGACGGGCTCGCCGAGCAGGCCACCGAGCGCGGCGCGGCCCTCGGGGCTGGCGAACTTCTCCAGGCTCCAGCGCACCATGGTGCGGATGTCGGCATCGAGGTCGCCGGTGTCGGCCACGACATCGTCGCCCTGGGTGCGGAACACCGCCTCGAGCACGAGGTCGGCCTTCGAGGACCAGCGCCGGTAGATGGCAGCCGTCGTGGTGCCTGCCTGGTCGGCCACGCCCGAGAGGGTCAAGCCGTTGTACCCGCGCACGGCGAGGAGCGCGAGGGTGGCGTCGACGATCGCCGCGTCGAGCTGCGCGCTCCGGGGACGCCCCCGCCGCATGACCACCCTGCCGGCCCCCATGACCCTGTTGTCCCCCATAACGATGTGGGCCGCATCGTAAGTCCTCTGACCACGCCGGCGCAACGGGCGCCATGCCGATGGTGGGCCCGGCGCGCCCTCCGGTCGAGCCGGATCAGCCGTTCGGGTCGATGCGGGTGACCGTGCCGCTCGAGGTGTTGGTGACCCAGATCGCCCCCGCCCCCGAGGTCATCCCGGTGGGGCGGTCGCCGGTGGCGACGGTGGCGACGACCTCCTCGCGGTCGGGATCCAGCGCCACCACGGTGCCCTCTCCGGTCACCGCCACCCACAGCGCGCCCGCTTCGAAGGCCAGGCCCGACGCTTCGGCCCCGATGGTGGTGGTGGACACGACCTGGTTCGTGCCGGGGTCGACGCGTGAGACCGTGCCATCGTCCACGTTGCTCACCCACACCGAGCCGTCGGCGATCAGCACCACCTGGGGGGCGCGGCCGACGGCCACGGTCGCGACCACCTCGTTCGTCGCCGGATCGATGCGGGTGACGGTGTTGTCGGCGTTGTTGGTGACCCACACCATGTCGTCCGTGGCCGCCACCTTGAAGGGCTCGACCCCGACTGCCACCTCGGCGACGACGGTGTTGGTGGCCGGGTCGACCCGCACGACCCGGCCGCCGCTGTTGTCGGTGACCCAGACGGCCTCGTCGGTCGCCGCGACGTTGCGCGGCACGCCACCGATGTCGACGGTCGCGACCACGCCATCGGTGGCGGGGTCGATGCGCAGCAGACTCCCATCGGTGACGCCCGCCACCCAGACCGCGTCGGCACCGACAGCGACGCCGCGGGGTTCGGTGCTGGTGCTGACGGTGGCCGCCACCGTGTCGGTCTCAGGATCGAGGCGGCTCACGGTGCCGTCCGTGGCGGAGTGCGCCACCCACACCGCGGTGTCGTCGGCGGCGATGCCGGTGGGGTTCGGGTCGACCCCGATCTCCGTCGCAACGGGCGCAAGGCCGGCGCCCTCAGCCGCGCCGTCGTCGCCGCCGTCGCCGTCGTCCCGGGTCACCAGGCCGACGACCACAGCCACGAGGGCGAGGGCGACGAGCCCCAGCAGGACCGCTGCCAGCACTCCTCGCCCGCGGCGGGCGCCCCGGGTTCGGGGATCGGCCGGCGGCGCCGGCGGGGTGATCGGATCAGCGGACGGCGGATCAGCGGACGGCGGGTCCCCAGGCGGCGGGTCGGGCAACGGGCTGGCCGCCACCACCGGTGTCGGGATCGTCGGCGGCGAGGCCTCCCCGGTCGAGCGGGCCCCAAGGCCGACCGGGGGCGAAGGGTAGAGCGGCGGGTCGGGCGTCGTCGCCACCGCGGCCCCGCCGGTGACCACGGTGGGCTCGCCCTGAGGTCGAGTCGGCGTGTCGGGGTCCAGCGCGGCGGTGCGCGGCGACACGAAGGTCGTCGGCGTCGGGTCCGCGGTGGCGGCTCCCGTCGGCCGGCCCGGTTGCACGGGCGCGAGGCGCAGCGGCGTGAGCGGCAGGCCGACGCCGGCCTGGACCACCTGGAGGCGCTCCCCGAAGGAAGCGGCGGTCTGCGGACGCTCGTCGGGGTCCTTGGCCAACGTCTGCAGCAACAGATCGGCCAGCGCGTCAGGCACGCCCTCGACCCGGGGCGGCGGCAGTTGGAGCACCCGGGTGATGACCGCGGCGATCGGCTCGCCCTCTCCCCCGGCGTAGGGTGCCGCCCCGGTCAGCAGGGTGTGGAGGGTCGACGCCAGTCCGTACACGTCCGAGCGCTCGTCGGGGTGGTGGCCCTGGAGGATCTCAGGGGCCACATGAGCGACGGTGTAGGTCGCAAGGCCGGTGGTGGTGCCGCCCTTGCCCTCCACCGCGGCGATGCCGAAGTCGCCCAGGCGCACCTCACCGAAGGGGCCGTACAGGAGGTTCTCGGGCTTGAGGTCGCGGTGCAGGGTCCCGGCAGCATGCGCGGCGCCGAGGGCCCCGGCGACCTGGATGCCGGTATCGACCACCTCGGCCCACGGGAGCGGCCCGGTGCGGAGGCGGTCCGCCAGCGAGCCGGCCTCGAGGAACTCCATGGCGAGGTACGGGTGGCCGTCGTCGGTGACGCCCGAGTCGAGCACCGCGACCACGTTCGGGTGCCACGACAGCGCCGCCGTGGCCCGGCACTCACGGTCGAAGCGCGCGAGGTCGCGCTCGGTGAGGTCGCCGACGGCCAGGACCTTGAGGGCGACCACCCGGTCGAGCCGGTCCTGGTGGGCTCGGTAGATGACTCCGAAGCCGCCACGCGCCAGTTGGTGGAGCTCGGAGTAACCCTGAACCTCCGGCGGCGACACGGCCCGACACTAGGGCAGCCGCAGCCGCCTCGCCGGGCGGAGAACTACGGTCGGCGTGTGCGGCCCGATGGTTTCGTCCCCCTGCTTCGTCGCGGCGGGCGAGCCATCACCCGCCATGGGCGCCTGGTGGTGATGTGCCTCGTCACGCCGGTGGTCGTCGTGGTCGTGGTCCTGTTCTCGACGGCGAAGACCTTCGAGTCGTCCGGTGTGGTCACGCTGAGCGCCGGCTGGTTCAGTCATGCATCGCAGTACCTCGAGGACCCGTCGAGGGAGGGGGTGCTGCGAGAGCGCGTCGAGGTGGCGGACAAGCCTGGGTTCGAGCGTGTCCTCGACCACTCGTCGCCCGCGCGGTACGAGGTGGAGGGCGACCCCGTCACGGGCGAGTTGCGCGTCACCGCGATGGGCGATTCGGCGGTCGAGGCGTGGGGGCGGGCGTTGGCGGTCACCGGCGAGTTGGTGCGTCGGACCAACCGGGTCGTTCCCGGCGGCGCGCGGGTGACGGTGGAGCCTGTGCTGGACGATCAGCCGACATCGCCGGACTTCGACCGGTCGGTGCTGCTTGCCGGCCTCGGCGGCGGCCTGGTGGCCCTGGCGGTGGTGGCGGTGCTGGAGCGGGGCCGGGCTCCCGGCGATCACGACGAGGTCGAGCGTTCCGAGCCCCGGCCCCCTTCGACGGGTCCCGGTGGGGTCGCAACCGCGTTTCGGGCCATGGCGGCGGCGGGCGTCCTGGTGGTGGGGGCGGCCGCCCTGACGGGCGCGCAGCGGGTCTGGTCGCTGCGACCGACGACCAATCCGCAGGTCGAGCGGCAACTCGCCTGCATGGCCGCCTGGTTGGACGAGATCCCGTCGGGATCGCGGATCTACCCGCAGCCGGGCCCCGTGGAGGACCGGGACTTCTTCTGGGTCGCGAGCGCGACCGAGATGGCGTTTCCCCGGTTGACGCCGGTGGTGGACCCCGAGCAGGCCGACTACCTCGTCGACATCGTGTTCTCGGCCGAGCCGGGGAACTGCGCCACCTATCGGATGGAGCTGACCCGGCAGTGATCCTGACCCTCAAGTCGGTGGTGCTCCTCGGCGCCTTGGCGGGTGGGCTCGGCCTCGCACCCTCGATGGTGGTGGCGAGATCGAAGACCTGGGCGCTCGCACTCACACCGACCGTCGGCGCACTCGTGTGCGCGACCGCCGTCGTGGCCAGCCTCTTGACGCGTACCGGAATGGTGCCCTGGCTCCTCGGTCTCGGTGCGCTCGGCTGGCTCCTGGCGTGGCAGCAACGGCGCCTGGGACCGCTGCTGACCCGCGCCGACGAGCCCCCGCTGCCCGTGTTGGGCGCGGCTCTGGTCGTTGCGCTCGTGCCGCCCATGCTGGTCGATCTGCCGCCCACCACCCACGACGCCCGCACCATCTGGTGGATGCACGCCACGTGGTACCACGCCGGCGGGGAACTGGCCCGCGAGGCGATGGGGAACCCGGCCTACGGATTCACCGCCCCCGCACACCCCCCGCTCGTCTCGTCGGTCATCGCCTCGGTCTGGCACCTCCGTGGCACGCGAGATCTGGTCCAGGCCCTCGGCGTCAGCCAGGTGTTCACGGCGGCCGCGATCGCCGCCCTCGCGTTCTTCGTGGTCCAGACGCTGCGGGTCCACGACCGGGTCGCGCTGGTCGTCGCGGTGGGTGTCGTCGCCGCCGGCTGGGGAGCCAACGCTTCAGTCGGCCTCGTGGGCCTCCTCGACCTCACGTGGGCGGCGATCATGGTCACCGGTGCCGTCCTACTCCTTGCCGCCGACACCGAGCGGCGCACCGCCGTGACCGGCGCCCTCTTCGTGTGCGCCGCCGCGCTCACCAAGACAGAAGGGCAGGTCACGGCGTTGCTGCTCCTGGCCCTCGTCCTCCTGCGCGCCCGTCACCACTGGCGGCGGGCTGGGCCGGCGGTGTTCGCCGTGGGCGCCGCGCTCGTCGGGTGGGCCGCGGTCGTGCGCCCGAAGAGCGACTACACCGGCGACTGGTCACAACTCACTGGGGTGCTGTCGCCCGACAACGAGGTCCACCGACGCCTCATCGTCAGCGTCCCCCGGCTCGCGTCCGATCTGGGCCCCCTCGTGGGCCTGGGCGTGCTCGTCGTGGTCGCTATCGTGGTGCTCAGCCGTCTCACGAGAACCCCCCTCGATCAGCCTGGGCTCCTCGGCCTGCTCGCCCTCACTGCGGCCTACCTCGTGTTCTTGACCCTCACCTTCGCGGTGCGCCCCGACCCCCCCGCCCGCTACCTGCCGTCGACGGCCTACCGGACCATCATCTTCGTGCGCATGGCCGTCCTCGTCGATGTCGTCCTTGCCGTCGTCGCCGCCGCACGAGCCGGTGGCCTCCTCGCCCCGCGCCTCGCGCCGAAGGCCTCGACCGATCACGCCGACGAGGGCATCGACATCGGACACGGACTGAGCCCCGCGAGTCCGGGTATCCCCGCCCCTGGTCGGACGGCGCCATGAAGGCGACGGTGGCGCGAGAGCTCGGCCGGACGGACACTCCATGGCCCTGGCGCCTCGTGCTCGCGGTCACGGCTCTGCTCGTGGTCGGCGATGTCATCTGGTACCAGGCGGTGCGCTTGGGCGGGCCGGTCGACATCGACGAGGCCGGCTACCTCGCCAGCGCCTTCCGGAGCGCGCCGGTGGGTCCGCTGTCGGGCGTGGCGCGCGCAACCGTCGAGATCTGGAAGGGCGGCACGAACGGGCCTCTGCTGCCGATGGTGACCGTTCCGTTTCAGGTGCTGGGCGGCCGCGGGATGGGCTTCTCCTACCTGCCCAACCTTGGCTTCTTCGCCCTCCTGGTGTTCGTGATCTACGGCCTCGCCCGCCGCTTCTCGCCACCCTGGTGGTCGGCGTTCGCCGCGGTGCTCGTGGCGACTGCCCCTGCGATCACCGACTACAGCCGCCATTACCACTTCGCCGTCCCGAGCACCGCGCTGTTCGCGTTCTCCGTACTCGCGTTGGTCCGGTCCGAGAGATTCCAGCACCGGACGTGGTCGATCGCCTTCGGTGTGGGTCTGGGACTGACCGTGTTGTCTCGGACAATCATGGTGGCGTTCGCGCCGGGCCTCGTGCTCGCCGCCGCGCTCGCGTGCGCGCGGGCGTCCGGTGCGCAGAAGCGACGGGCCTGGAGCGACCTCGTCCTCTCCTTGGTCGTGGCCCTGGTGGTGGCCGGCAGTTGGTACCTCTTCAGTTGGCACCGGGTACTCGACTACCTGACCGGGTTCGGGTACGGCCCCGAGAGCTACACCTTCGGCGCGACCTCGATCGTCTCCTTCCAGTTCTGGTTCTCGGACCTGGTGAATGTCGTCTCATTCGGGTTCTACGTTCCCCTCGCCGCGCTGCTCGTCTTGGGGGCGGTGGTCGGCTGGCACAGCGTCCGACGTACCGGCGACGCCTTCGGCCGCGCCTGGCGGTCAGATGCGGCGCTCGTCGCCGTTCCCCTTGCGGTGGGTTTCCTTGCGCTCTTGACCTCGCGGAACACAGGTTCGGCGTTCGTGCTGCCCCTGATCCCGCTCATCGTGGTTCTCGTCGTTGCACTCGTCGCCCGCATCCCGGCCTCGACCTTCCGGAACGGGCTCGTCGTCGCGATGCTCGTCGTCTGTGCGGGAAACGTGGCGATGAAGTCCGGGGCGTTCCCTCGGCTGGCCGAGCCGCGCCTGGCGTGGTCCTCCGATTGGGGCGGCCTTCCCGTAACCGATGGTCGGCCGTTGATCGTCGCCTACATCTACTACTCCGACTACCCCCTTGGGCCGAGGGTCGATCGAGTGCCACCCCTCCACAACGGCTGGCTGCCGGCAGGAGAAGAGCTCGCGCGGCGCTTGGACGAGGCCGTTCCGGACCAGTTGCCGGACGTCGTCTTCACCTTCCAAGGCGCGATGTTCAACACCAACACCGTGTTGCTCGGCGAAGTCCGCAACGGTCTCCCCGCGACCTCGTTGCGCGTCGTACCCCAGCCCGGTCTCTATGACGAGATCCCCCTCGCCGCCCATCTCCGCTCGATGCGGGCCGCGGGGGTCAACGCGGTCGTGACCGGGCCCGTCTTCGAGTCGCCTTACGGGAACAGCGTGCCGTCGGCGACGGCAGCGGCAGCGGCAGCCGACGCCGGCTTCGTGCGCCAGAGCTCGGTTCGCCTGCCGGACGGTCAGGAGGCGGTGATCTGGGTGGCTCGGCCGTGATCAGGACCCGGAAGCAGCCGCGGCGGTCACCGCACCCGACACCCGTGCCACCTACCACCCTGTGCCACCGCGACCCCTCGGCCGCCGACATCGTTCGGAGTGGGCCCCTTGGCGAGCGCTACGTCGCCCGCCTCGCCCGCTCGACCTCGGCGGCCGCGGGGGTCGAGATCCACCGGGCGGCGATGTGCTGGTCAGGGCGGACGAGCAGGGCGCCGTCGTCGGGGAGGCCCAGAGTGGTCGACCACCAGCCGTCGGGGTCGTCGATGTCCACGCCCATGCGCAGATCCGCGTCGACGGCGGTGCAGGTGGGGCCGGCGATCAGCACCGGATGGTCGAGGGGGATCAGGTCCAGCGTCGAGCAGGTGGTGCCGGCACGGCGGACCCACCCGTGCGGGAGGCGGCCACCCGGGTCCGACGACGGGACGTAGGCCCGACCGTCGTCCGCGCCCTCGTCGGCCGGCGCGCCCTCTGCGCCGGCGAGGTCGTAGGCGTAGCCGAGCTGGAGGCCGATCAGGTCGAAGTGGGGGGCCTGGTGCTCGATGGCGGCCACCACACGCGCCCGCCCCTCGGGGTCGGCGAGGGTGGCGTCGATGTTGGCCTGGAACACCACCGGGTCTGGGTCGGCGCCCAGAGCGATGGGCACCTCGATGATCTTCAAGGCGTTCTCGAGGCTGACCTCGGCGTTGCGCTGGGCCACGGGCCGGCGCTCCCGCTCGTAGGTGTCGAGCAGGGCCGAGTCGGCCGCGCCGCGGTCGACCGCGGCCAGCTTCCACGCCAGGTTGTGGGCGTCGGCCACACCGGTGTTCAGGCCGAGTCCCCCGGTGGGCGGGAAGCGGTGGGCGGCGTCGCCGACGAGGAAGACCCGCCCGTCGCGGAACCGGGGGGCGACCTGCGCGGTCATGGTCCACGTCGCCACCGTGAGCACCTCGAAGGGCACGTCGGGATCGGCCAGCGCGGCCCGCACCAGGGCCTCGCACCGCTCGGGGGTGTAGGCCGCGGCGTCCTCGACGTCGGGGTCGTAGGCGTGCATGTAGACCCACTCGCGGTCGATGCCGTGGGACACGAAGGTGCCGCCGGTGGCCGCGTCGCAGATCCAGAAGAGGACGCCGGGCTCGTCGCCGACGAGGGGGCGCAGGTCCGCCGCAAGGTGCACCATCACGAAGCTCTGGATGCGGTGCGGGCCCTCCGGGACGATGCCGAGCCGGCGGCGGACGGGACTCGACGCGCCGTCGCAGGCCAGGAGCCACCGGCTGGCCACCGTGGCCGTCCCGCTCGGGCCCGCCACCGAGGACGTGACGCCCTCGGTCGTCGCCGCCCGGTCGAGGTCGGCCGACTCCCACTGGTGGCCGTAGTGGACCGGGACGCCGGCCGCCGCCAGCGCCTCGACGAGCCTCGGCTCGAGGCGGTGCTGCGACAGGTTGCGCAACGGTGTCGGCGTCACCGCGAGCTGCTCGTCGCCCTGGCGCTCGTAGGGGAGGCTGGCGATGACCTCGCCGCCCAGCTTGCGGACCCAGTGCACCATCCCGGCGTCGGCGGGGTCCTGCGCCTCGGCCCGGAGGGCGTCGACGTCCAAGCCGATCTGACGCCAGATCTCGAAGGTGCGGGCGTTGACGGCGTGGGCCGCGGGCGCCCGTGAGGGGCCGTCCCGCCGCTCGACGACCGCCACGGAGAGACCGAGGCGCTCGAGGAGCAGCGCCGCGGTGAGCCCCACCGGACCGGCCCCCACGACGAGGACGTCCACCTCGACGTCGCCGTCGAGGTCCGCCATCAGAACAACCCCTCGTAGGACCCGCCGTCGAGGTGCAGGCTCTGGCCGGACACGTACCCGCTCTGCGCCGCGCACAGGAAGGCGCAGGCGTCGCCCACCTCCTCGGGCCGCCCCAGACGACCGGCGGCGATGGTGGCGGCCATCTCGGCGTAGGCCTCGTCCAGGGTGATGCCCTTCACCGCCACCGCGAGCTCGGCCATCTGGCGTTGGCGGCCGGTGTCGATGCGCTCGGGGAGCAGGTTGTTGATGGTGACGTTGGCGGCGGCGACGTCGCGCGACAGCCCCTTGCACACCGAGGTCAGGCCCGTCCGGGCGGCCGAGGAGAGGCCCATGGGCGACAGCGGCGTCTTCACCATCGCGGAGGTGATGTTGACGATCCGCCCGAAGCGGCGCTCGACCATCCCCTCCAGCACGTCGTGGATCAACAGCAGGGGGGCGACCATGTTGGCGTCCACCGCGGCGATCCACTCGTCCCGGCCCCAGTCCGAGAACCGCCCCGGCGGCGGGCCGCCGTTGTTGGTGACGAGGATGTCGGGCGCCGGGCACGCCTCGAGCAGCGCGGCGCGGGTCGAGGCGTCGGCGATGTCGCCCACCACGCCGAGCACCTCACCCGAGGACGCAGATCGGAGGTCTGCGACCGCCGCCTCCAGTCGCTCGGGGTCGCGCCCGTTGATCACGACGTGGACGCCCTCACGGGCGAGTGACTGGGCGCAGGCGAAGCCGAGGCCGGCGCTCGACGCCGCCACGATCGCGTGCCGTCCGGCGATGCCGAGGTCCATGGCGGTCCCCCTCCTCAGAAGTCGAGGTCCGCCGGCGGCGGCGGGCCCCACTGGTTGATGGGGTCCAGCAGGTCGTACTGGCCCGCAGGGGTGGCGGCGGTCAACAGGTCCGAGTCGGTCCAGTGCTCCACGGTGAAGCCGAGCGGGTCCTTCCAGTAGTCGAAAACCTGCCCGCCGAGGAGGTGACGGCCCACACCCCAGTAGTGGCGGCGCTCGTCGGACAGCAGGTGGTCGTGGCCGGCCATGAGGTCGTCGACGTCGGCGACCTCCCAGGCGCAGTGGCCGAGGCGCACCTCGCCCGTCTCGACGATGAGCAGCGTGTGGTGGTCGGCGGGCCGGTCGCCACGGTCGCAGCGCAGGAACTGGCCGACGGGCGCCTCCGGCGCACCGAGGTACAGCTGGTCCGAGACGAGCAGGCCGAGCATGTTCCGGTACCAGTCCGAGAGCGTGGCCAGCGACGGCGTCTTGAGAGCGGCATGACCGAAGCGCTTGACCTGCGAGGGGCCAAGCGGCACCCGCTGGAGCTCGCCCACCCGGGGACGGGCGGTGCCGACGTTCAGCGGCGCGTGGCCCCGGACGTCGAGGGGCTCGACGGATTCGATCTCGGCCAC
>RRZU010795970.1_pt1 | contig 12386 bp, 7 predicted proteins | sample 2165561 | NCBI WGS metagenome assembly RRZU01 (sample SAMN10456909, study PRJNA506462) | wastewater metagenome | isolation source: wastewater sludge | place: USA: Moscow, Idaho | reverse complement strand
TGATGGGCACCTGCGGATACTTCTGGCAGACGTTGAAGTCGTCCACGCCGTGGCCGCCTGCGGTATGGACACAGCCGGAACCGCTTTCCAGTGTGACGTGATCGCCCAGAATGACCCAGCCCTCCTTGGGCAGGTAGACGTGGTTATAGCGCATCAGCTCAAACTCGGTACCGGGGACCGGCTCGCCCACGATCTCGTAGTTCTCGATGTGGCAGGCGTCCATGACGCTCTTGACCAGCTCGGTTGCCATGATGTGGAACTCATCGCCGATCTTGACGAAGGAGTACTCGAACTGGCCGTTCAGGCAGATCGCCTCGTTAGCGGGCAGAGTCCAAGTGGTGGTGGTCCAGATGACGAAGTAGGTCTTGTCCATCGGGATGCCGTGCTTTGCCAGCACACCGTTGGGGTCCTGAGAGACGTGGAAACGCACGAAGATGGAATCGCAGTCGTCCTCGCCGTACTCGATCTCGGCCTCTGCCAGAGCCGTGCGGCAGTCCGGGCACCAGTACACGGGCTTCAGGCCCTTGTAGATGTAGCCCTTCTTTGCCATCTCGCCAAAAATCTCGATCTGGCGTGCCTCGAACTCAGGCTTCAGGGTCAGATACGGATGCTCGAAATCGCCGATAACGCCCAGACGCTTGAACTGGTCGCTCATGATATCGATGTGCTCAGTAGCAAACTTTTCGCAGATCTGGCGCAGTTCCAGCTTGGAAATGTCCTTCTTCTTATCACCGACGGAGGACAGAGCCTTCAGCTCGATTGGCAGGCCGTGGGTATCAAAGCCGGGCACATAGGGAGCCTGGAAACCCTCCATGTTTTTATCGCGGATAATGATATCCTTGATGATCTTGTTCAGGGCAGTACCCATGTGGATATTACCGTTTGCGTACGGAGGGCCGTCGTGCAGGATGAACTGCGGCTTGCCCTCGTTGTGCTTCATGAGCTGATTGTACAGGTCGTTGTCGTCCCAATCCTTCAGCATGACCGGCTCCTTCTTGGGCAGGCCGGCACGCATTTCAAACAGGGTCTTGGGCAGGTTCAGAGTACTATCGTACTGCGATTTGTTCTTAGCCAATGGTTTACACTCTCCTCTATATTTCCTTATGGGGTTGCCTTACTCGCTGAACTTGACACCCTGAAAAGCATCGTAGTCCGGCTCGTCCGGCTTAAAATCAGCAGGAGGCGCGGGCGGCGGGTCCAGCTTGAGCTGGCTCTCATCCTTTGCCCAGAAATCCTCGCTGCTGTCAGCTGCCTTGTCGTCGTCATCTTCAACAACGGCAGCAGGTTCTGCATCTTCCTGTGCGGGCTGTGCAGGCTCTGCTTCCGGCTCCTGCACGTCCGCTGCCTGCGGCTGGGCTGCAGCGGCAGGCTCACTTTCCTCTGCAGCAGGCTCTGCCTGTTCGGCATCCTGTGCAGCCGTTTCCTTCTGGAACTCCGGCAGACGGCTCAGCGACTCCACATGGCTGCGGTACAGGTTGAGCACATCAGACTTGAAGCGGGTCACTTCCAGACGCACGCGGTCATACTCGCGCTCCTCTGCAAGGCGCTTCTCGTTTGCTTCGTTCTCGATCTCGTCTGCACGGTCGTTTGCCTTCTGCAGCAGTTCGTTGGCATCGCGGATGATATCATCACCGCGCAGATTTGCACGATGGATGATCTCTTCTGCTTTCTGGTTTGCTTCGCGGATGACATTTTCGCCCATGCGCTGTGCATTGATCAGCGCGCTCTTGAGCATTTCACCATCTGCCTCAAAGCTCTTCAGTTCATCGTGCAGCTTCTGGTTTTCAGCAGTCAGGTCCGCAATCTGCTTGCGAAGCTGTTCCGCCTGCGCATCGTCTTCCCGCAGCTGTTCTTCCACCTTATCCAGAAAACGGTCTACGTCCTCTGTGCGGTAGCCGCGGAGGTTTTTCTCAAATTGCACAGAACGGACATCCTGCGGAGTCAGCATAGTCATTTCCTCCCGTTGCTTTTAATATTGAAAAAATTCGATGATTGACCGATCTTTTCTGCTTTTGCCGGGCAGTGCAGTCAGGTTGAAGCGGCCCTTGCCGCGCACCGTGAACACATCGCCCTCATATACCTGCGCATGAGGTTTATCCGCCGGCAGGTGGTTGATCTCCACCCTGCCCGCCTCGATCAGTTCCGAAGCCTGTCCTCGGCTGCAGTGCAGCATAGCTGCCAGCACAGCGTCCAGCCGCAGGGACGATACCGTTGCACTGTGCATCTCACGCTCCGCCTGCGGAAACTGCGGCACCTCATCCAGCGTCAGCAGTTCCGTGGTCAGCTCCGTGTGTCCAGCCTGAAACAGTTCCCGGCAGATCAGCTGTGCTGCCGGTTCCAGCGCAAACACATAAGCTGTGCCCGGCTGATCCTCCGGCAGAACGATATCTCCCAGCGCCTCGCGCCGCAGCTCAAGGCCCATCAGACTGCCCAGGTAATCCTTGTGGGCGGGCAGCGCAGCCCCCGCCTGTGCACGGCATTGCAGCCGCACACAGCAGATGGGTGCTTCGCCGCAGCTGTACTCCGGCTCGATACAGAGCACCCTGCGCTCCGCATTCAACCAGCCGCCCTCAAACCGGAAGCCCTCCTGCACACCGGCACGGCCCAGTGCCGCGCGGGCCAAGTCCTGCTCGCGGTCACTCAGGAAAGCCGAATACCGCGCAATGTCCCGGGAAAAGGCCGTGTGGGCCAAGTCCTCGATATGGCGCATGAGATAGCGTTCTTCATCGGTACGCGCAGGGATGAACCCGCGCGCCGCCTTGGGCTGCGGATCAATAGAACGCGCCATTGTTCTCCAGCTCGTCCAGCAGATCACCCATGATATCCACGTTGTACGGAGTGATGATGAAGGTGCTGTTGGCCACGCGCTTGATCTGGCCATTGTTTGCATATGCAACACCGGACAGGAAATCCACCAGACGGCGGGACACTTCCTTGTTGGTGGACTCCAGATTGAGCACCACGGTGCGCTTGTTGTTCAGGTGGTCAGCAATGGTACTGGCATCCTCAAAACGCTCAGGCTTGACCAGAACGACCTTGAGCTGAGTGGTGGCATTGATGTTGACCACCTTGCCGTTCTTCTTGGCACCCTCAACAGGCTCTTCATTTTCGTCATCAGCACCAAGGCCGATGCCATTGTTATTGTTTACCATCTGGGGGCCATCGTCAATGTACTGATCCTCGTAATCGTCTTCCTGGTCAAACAGACCTTTCTTAATGCTGTCAAGCAAAGACATACAATCTGCTCCTTTCATTCGGGCAGCATGGCGCTGCCTGGCGTTCTTTGCAAATAGATGCAAATAATAGCTTTATCTATTATCGGATTTTTTGCCTCAGATGTCAATAACTACAAAAGCTTTCCATCATACAAATTTTGTCCGGAAACGATTATTTCGTCATAAAGCCTCACCTTGCTGACCGAGCCCTCGGTCCCTTCGGGCAGAACAAGGATGTAATCGCCGTCCGTGATGAGGGGATGGTCTGCGTCCACCGGGTCGATCGGGCAGAAGCGGGCAATGTTGCCAAGTTTCACGTACACACCGGGAATGTAGTTTTCGCCCTGCGTTTGTGCCTCGGTGCCATCCTCTTTTAAATAGTGCACAGCCGCAGCAGGCACCCGCAGGCCGCTGCGCTCTCCTACCGAGATGCGTGCTGCAGCCCGGTTCAGGCAAAGCACATCGCCGTTGATGGAGTTGCAGGCAAGCACAAAGCGGGCAAGGCCGCTGTCCTGATCGATCTCCACCTCGGTGACGGTGGCCTTGAGGCTGTTCTCCACCTGACCCGGGAAGCTGATCTCCACCGCTGTGCTCAGCGGCTTGCCGTTCTGACCCAGCAGCTTTTCGCCCTGCTTTGCAGTGCACACGCCCACATAGCGCCATGTGAACCCTGCCACGATCTTACCGGCGCAGCCGTCCAGTGCCAGCACTGGGTCGGACTGCAGATAGCCCTGCAGCTCCTGTGCGTTCAGTGCAAGGATATCATCGGCACTGGCATTGAGCCGTCCGCTGCTGGAAGAGCGCACAAAATAGCCGGTCTGCGGTGCAGTGATCTGCGCCGGGCTGCCCAGCTGCGCCTGCACGCTCTGGGACTGCTGGACCAGCGCAGTGATCTGATCGGTAAAGTTTGCAGCTTCGCCCGTTACCACCCAGAGCTTGTTCTGGGCCAGCAGGTAGGCATTGGCATCATCATCCACCGCTTCATAATCGCTGTCGTCCAGCGTATCCAGCAGGTCATACAGCGCAGAAGAACGTTCTTTTAAAAGGGTATCCAGCTGCAGCGCAGAAGTGTTCTGCGATTTCTGCAGCAGGTCGATCTGATCATTCAGCTGGTTCAGCTGCAGGCGCAGCGAAGCCTGCGAAGCGTTGCTGTACACCTCTGCCACTGCGGTGCCCGCTGAAACGCGCTCGCCGTCGGCAGCAAGATATCCAAGGTTTCCGCTGCCTGCCACATAGCTTTCGTCGAACAGCAGAACTCCGTCGGCTTCCACCGTATCCGAAATGACCGCAGGCAGCGCAGTCTCATAAACATTCTGCGGGAACAGGATATGTGCGGCCTGATACACCACATAAATTGCTGCCAGCAGCAGAAACGCGATCAGCACGCCTGCCAGAGTGGCAAGCACATGCGGCGCATGGCGTTCCTTCTGGGTCTCATCCGGCATATCGATCATCCTTTCGCTAAAAATTCGCTAGTTTTGCGGATGGCAGTCTGCACTGCATCCGGTGCACCGGCATCCAGCCAAACCACACCGTCCATATGGCGGAACCAGGTCAACTGGCGCTTGGCATAGTTGCGGGACGCCTGCTTGAGCTTTTCCGTGCAGGCTTCCAATGGAGCCGTCTGCTCAAAATACGGAAAGAACTCCTTGTATCCGATGGCCTGCGCTGCCGTGCGGAAGCTTTCCCGGTTCTGCCAGACATGCTCCGCTTCCTTTATAAGGCCCGCTTCCAGCATTTTGTCCACACGCAGGTCAATGCGGCGGTAAAGTACCGCGCGCTCTGGGAAATCCAGACCGAGGATCAGGCTGCGGTAGGGCCGCTCCGGTGGGAGAGACTCCGCCTTCTGTTCGCTCAGCTTTTTGCCGGTGGCACGATAATGTTCGAGTGCGCGCAGCACCCGCACCTGATTGTTCGGGTGGATAGCCGCAGCAGCTTCCGGGTCGGCCTGCTTCAGTTCTTCGTACATGGCAGCACCGCCTTTTGCAGCCAGTTCCGCCGCCAGCTGCTCCCGCAGACCGGCAGGTGCTTTTTCCTCTGTAAAGCGCACCCCATACAGAAAGCTCTGAACATACAGCCCTGTGCCGCCCACAAGGATGGGCAGCTTCTTCCGGGCAGAGATCTCTTCTTCCAGCTTTCCGGCCATGGCGGTAAAGTCTGCCACGCTGAAAGCCTTGTCCGGCGTAAGGATATCCACGCCGTGATGCGGGATACCGCAGGTCTCCTCCGGTGTCACCTTTGCCGTGCCTATGTCCAGACCTTTATAGATCTGCATGGAATCACAGCTGATGACCTCGCCGGAAAAATGTTTTGCAAGCTCTACGCCCAGCGCTGTCTTTCCGGTTGCGGTAGGGCCGACGACGGCCACCACGGGATGTTTATACGATGCGTCCAAACTGCTTTTCCAGCTCCTTCCGGGTCAATTTGAGTACGCAGGGGCGGCCATGCGGGCAGAACGGCGGCACCTCGCCGGAAAGGATCTTTTCGGCCAGCGCCAGCAGTTCCTGCGGCGAGGACTTGTCCCCCGCCTTGATGGCTGCACGGCAGGAGATAGAATGCAGCACCCACTCGGTGTGCTCGTTCAGCGCATCATGGCCGCCCTTGAGCAGCTTATTTGCGATCTCCACCAGCAGGCTTTCGGCATTCTGCGGCTCCACATCTGCGGGCACCGCGCGCAGCACCACGGTATTGCCGCCAAAGTCCGCGATCTCAAGGCCCGCATTTTCCAGCAGAGGAATGTTATCCAGCAGGGCCTGCTTTTCCTCCGCAGCAAGGTCGATGGCAGCAGGCTCCAGCAGCATCTGGCTGGGCACATTGCCATAGTTCGCGGCTAGTTTTTCGTACAGCTGGCGCTCGTGGGCAGCGTGTTTATCGATCAGGCACAGCTCGTCGCCGCGTTCTGCAAGGATATATGTTCTGAACACCTCGCCCACATAGCGCAGCGGCTCCGGCTGATCCGCCGTCGGATCAAAGTTCATCTGCTCCGGCTCGGCCGGTACAGTTTCCTGTTCTGCCGCTTCCGGCGCATCCGGTTCTGTTTCTGCACAGGGTGCACTCTCAGGTTCTTCCTTCGGTGCTTCCTGCGCAGGGTTCCACGCTGCCATATGGTCCTGAGGCGAATGCAGTTTTGTCTCACCAAATTCCGGTTCCACATCCAGCTGCGTTTCACTTGCCGCCGCACGGAACGGCTCTGGTGCCTTTGTCGTTTCCAGCTTCGGGCTGTGAAGGGTCACGAACGGATCCAGCATATCCTCGTTCTGAGCACTGCCTTTCCAGCGCGGCTCACTGGGTGCTGTCGGTATTTGCATTGCAGCAGACGGGGCAGGCTGCTGCGGTGCTGCGGCGGGTTTTGCCGGTTCCCAGTGCTGCTGTGGCAGAACGCCCGGGTCTGCTTGTCCCCGAATGATCGCAGAAAGGCCTGTAAAGCTATTATTCTTTACATCATTTTTGATTATATCAGTGTCTTTTTTTGAATTTTCAGCTTTTTCTTCTTTGTCTGCTTCAAAGGTAAAAAGCCGTTCACCAGTGCCGGGCTGAGCCAATGCCAGCTTGACGGCATGATACACCACATCAAAAACATCATTTTCGCGGGCAAAGCGGGCTTCGATCTTGGCCGGATGCACATTGACATCCACAAGGTCGGCCGGCATTTCCAGCAGCAGAATGCCGCCCGGGAACTTGCCCTGCATCATGGTCCCCTTGAACGCCATCTCCATACCGGCCATCATGGTGCGGTTGCGTACATAGCGGCCATTGATGTAAAAATGCTGCATACTTCGGCTGGCGCGGCAGCTTTTGGGCGGGGTGACCAGACCGGTGATGCGGTACACGCCCTCCTGATTTTTCAGCTCAATGAGGTCCCGGCTGAACTCCCGGCCCAGCACCGCATAGGCTGCACCGCGCAGCTGGCCGTCGCCGGGCGTGACATACTGCAGCTTGCCCTCACGGATGAACTTGACGCTGACTTCCGGGTGGCTGAGCGCTACATGGGTAACTGTATCCGACACAAAGGTGCCCTCGGAGGAGTCCTTTTTGAGGAACTTCATGCGGGCAGGCGTGTTGTAAAACAGATCCTTTACCCGGATGGTGGTGCCCACAGCTCTGGCACCCGGCTCACGGGAGACCTCTTCCCCGCCCTCAATGCGGTAGACCGTGGCAAACTCGTCCACCTCGGTTCGGGTGGTCAGCTCTACACGGGCCACGCTGGCAATGGATGCCAGTGCTTCACCGCGGAAGCCAAGCGTATGGATGTTGGTCAGATCGTCCGGTGTTTCAATTTTGCTGGTGGCGTGGCGGATAAACGCCGTGGAGATATATTCTGCCTCGATGCCGGTGCCGTTATCGCTGATCTCGATCAGCTTGACGCCGCCGGATTCAATGCTGACGGTCACCTGCGTGGCACCGGCATCAATGGAGTTTTCCAGCAGCTCCTTAACAACGGATGCCGGACGCTCGACCACCTCACCGGCTGCGATCAGCTCGGCTGTGTGCTTATCCAGAACATGGATCACTGCCATGGTGTTTTCCCTCCTTGTATGGTCTGGGTCAGGTAGAGCAGTTTCATCTGTTCAGGCTGCCCTTCAGGGTCTTTTTCAGCTCGTAGAGGAAGTTCAACGCCTCAATGGGGGTGAGTGTTTCCACATCCAGAGCTTCCAGCTTGTCCATCATCTCGCTGGGCACAGCCGGAGAGTTATACTCCTGCAGGGCATCAAAATCCATCTGCTCTACTTTATTTTTAGGTGCAGTTGCTTCCAGCGCGCGCAGCACCTCATGGGCGCGGCGGGTCACACTGCCGGGCAGGCCTGCCAGCTTTGCCACCTCGATGCCGTAGCTGTCATCCGCCGGGCCGCGCACGATGCGGCGCAGGAAGGTGATGTCCTCGCCGCGTTTTTTTACTGCAATATTGTAGTTTTTTACGCCGTCCACGCTGCCTTCCAGCTCGGTCAGCTCGTGGTAGTGGGTGGCAAACAGAGTCTTGCAGCCAAGGCCCTTGGCGGGGTCTGCAATGTGCTCCACTACGGCGCGGGCAATGCTCATACCGTCAAAGGTGGAAGTGCCGCGGCCGATCTCGTCCAGCACCACAAGGCTTTTGGCGGTGGCATTTTTCAGGATCTCCGCTACCTCGGTCATCTCCACCATAAAGGTGGACTGACCGGCAGACAGGTCGTCCGACGCACCGATGCGAGTGAAAATGGCATCCACCACACCCACATGGCAGCTGGAAGCCGGTACAAAGGAGCCGATCTGCGCCATCAGCGCAATCAGTGCATTCTGGCGCATGTACGTGGATTTACCTGCCATGTTGGGGCCGGTGATGATCAGGCAGCGGTCTGCACCGCAGTTCAGGGTGGTATCATTGGGCACAAACAGGCTGCCTTTCAGCATCTGCTCCACCACAGGGTGACGGCCCTCGGTGATGGTCAGCTCGTCACTGTCGTCCACGATGGGACGGCAGTAGTTGTTTTCCGCTGCCACCTGCGCCAGCGCCGTGAGCACATCCAGCTGGGCCACCGCATTGGCCGTGCGCTGGATGCGGTCCAGCTGAGCGCTGATGCTTTCCAGCAGTTCGCTGAACAGGCGGTGCTCCAGCGTGATGAGCCGTTCGTGGGCACCTAAGATCTTGCTTTCCAGCTCTTTCAGTTCCTGCGTGATGTAGCGTTCGCCGGAAGTCAGGGTCTGCTTGCGGATGTAGGTCTCCGGCACCATGCTCTTATAGGAGTTGCTTACCTCGATGAAGTAGCCAAACACATGGTTATAGCCGATCTTCAGCTTGGGGATGCCGGTCTCCTGCCGCAGGCGGGCTTCCAGCTGCGCCAGAACGCCCTTGGTATTGTCGCGGATGGAACGCAGCTCGTCCACCTCGGCATGGTAGCCTTTGGCAATGACACCGCCATCCTTGAGGGTAGAGGGCGCTTCCGGGTCCACCGCCGCATAAATACGGGCCTTGATGTCCTCCAACGGATCGATCTGTACTGCCAGTTCAGCAAGCTCCGGGCAGCCGCAGGCCTCAGCCTGCCTGCGCAGGCCGGGCAGCCGGTCGCAGGTCTGGGCCAGCGTATAGATTTCCTTGGGTGTGGCAGAGCCGTAAACCGTGCGGGTCATCAGGCGTTCCATATCCGCAATGTAACCCAGCTCTTCGGTCAGGTCGCCGCGGGCCATGGTCTGCTTGACAAGGCTCTCCACAGCGTTCAGGCGGTGGTTGATGAGTGCACTGGAAATAAGCGGCTGCTCGATCCAGCTGCGCAGCATACGCTTGCCCATGGATGTACTGGTCTTATCCAGCACCCAGAGCAGCGTGCCCCGCTTTTCGCGGCCGCGCAGCGTCTCGGTCAGCTCCAGATTGGCGCGGGTCACGGGCGAAAGACGCATGAACTGGGCCTTATTATAGGTTATGACCGTTTTCAGACGTTCCACGCCCTTGATCTGGGTATCGTGCAGATATTCCAGCAGTGCCGCCATGGCAAAGCGCACAAGGCCGTCCGCTGCAATGCCGGTGGTCTGCGCCCAGTCGCGGCCAAACTGGTTTTCCAGCGATGCCGCCACAAGGCCCGGTGCATAGCGCTCCTCTTCGATCAGCTCCACCGAACAAGTCATATTCTTTTTGATGTACGCCGTCACCTCGCGGCAGTCCAGCAGACCCGGATTCATCAGTACTTCGCTGGGATGGTAGCGGCACAGCTCCGTAATGACCGCCGGGGCGATTTTGTCTGCATTCAGCTCTGTGATATGGGCCGTACCGGTAGAGACATCCGCAAAGCACAAACCTGCTTTCTTTCCTTTGAGGAAGATACTGGCAATGTAGTTATTGCGGTCATCCTGCAGCATACTGCTCTCAATGACCGTGCCGGGTGTGACCACGCGGATGATGTCCCGCTTGACAAGGCCCTTGGCCTTGGCCGGGTCTTCCACCTGCTCACAGATGGCTACTTTGTAGCCCTTGGCGATCAGCCGCGCCACATATCCCTCGTAGCTGTGGAAGGGCACGCCGCACATGGGTGCCCGCTCTTCCATGCCGCACTGCTTGCCGGTCAGGGTCAGATCCAGTTCCTTGGATGCCGTCAGGGCATCGTCAAAGAACATCTCATAAAAATCGCCGATGCGGTAAAACAGAATTTCGTCCTTATGTTGTTTTTTGATCTCAAGATATTGCTGCATCATGGGCGACAGCTCTGCCATGGTTTACCCTCTCTCCCGTTCTATGGTTCTGTGCACAAGTTTGCGGCTTGTAACCGCTTTTGCAAACAAAACGCGGTCTGTTTTGCACAGCCGCGTTTTGTTTTTGCCGGTTTTAGTGGCAGCCGCCGCAGGTGGAGCAGCTGCCGGTGCAGGAAGCAGAAGGCTCCTGTACCGTCATGGGGTCGCCGCCATTCATGGCAGTGTTGATGATGGCATCGATATAGTTCACGAGGTTCTCGCAGTCACGCTTGGCCTCGTTGTAAGCCACCATGCCCTCGTTGCCCATGATCTGGCCGTACAGGCTGTTCACCTTTTCGTTCAGTTCGGCGATGCGGGCATCGTTGCGCTCGCTCTTGCCGATCTCATTGTTCAGATCCATGCGGGCGAGGTTGAACTCGCCGATCAGGTTCTGCAGCTCTTCGTCCTTATCGTTTGCCTTGCGGGTCTGATCCAGAACGAGGTAGCGGCTATCGGTCTGCAGCGCAACGGCTGCGCGCTTGAAAAGATCAATGCAATCCATTTGAATGGTCTCCTTCTTATTTATACGTTCAGGGGCACTGCCCCGGAATCACTCAGGCAAGCTCACCCAGCAGCACAGTCGCCCGTGCGCCCGTGAGATGTACGTTGGCATAGCTGCCCATCAGGGAAGCGTCTGCCGTGAACTCCACCGTCAGGTTGTTGTCCAGACGGCCGGAGAGGGTGCCCTCATTGCGGCCAAAGCCCTCTACCAGTACCTTCACAGTCTGACCAACCTGCGCCTTGACCAGCGCCATGGCGATCTCGTCCTGCAGCTTGAGCAGGCGGGTCATGCGGTCGGTCTTTTCCTTGCGGGGGGTGGGATCGGGCATTTCGGCGGCCTTGGTGCCGGTGCGCTTGGAATAGATAAAGGTGAACAGCTGCATATAGCCCACCTTCTGCACCAGTTCCAGCGTCTTTACAAAGTCCGCTTCGGTCTCGCCGGGGAAGCCAACGATGATGTCGCTGGAAAAGGTGATGCCGGGCACCGTTTTGCGGGCGTATTCGATGAGCTCAAGATACTGTTCCACGGTGTAGTGGCGGTTCATCTTCTTCAGCAGTTCATCGGAGCCGCACTGCACCGGCAGGTGCAGGTGCTTGCACAGCTTCGGCTGGGCGGCAATGGTGTCGATCAGCTTGTGGCTGGCATCCTTGGGGTGGCTGGTCATAAAGCGGATGTGATAATCGCCGGGCACCGTGCACAGCAGGTTGAGCAGATCAGAAAAGTCCACCTTTTCTTCCAGACCCTTGCCGTAGCTGTTGACGTTCTGTCCCAGCAATGTGATCTCCTTATAGCCTGCCTCCACAAGACCGCGGAACTCGGCAAGGATATCACCGGGCTTGCGGCTCTTCTCGCGGCCGCGCACATAAGGCACGATGCAGTAGGTGCAGAAGTTGTCGCAGCCGTACATGATGGGCAGCCATGCGCGGAACTCGCTCTCACGCCGGATGGGGATATTCTCCACGATGACCGGGCGCTGGGCGGGCTCCATCAGCACACGCTTATGCTTCTGCAGCTTCTGGGCAATGAGCTGCGGCAGGGTGTCGATGCCGTCCACGCCAAACACAAGGTCAACGTAAGGATAGCTCTGGCGCAGCTTTTCTACCACGTGCTTCTGGTTGGCCATGCATCCGCACAGGCCGATGATGAGATCATGCTTTTTTTCCTTAAGTCCCTTCAGGGCACCTACGTTGCCGAACACACGCTGCTCGGCATGCTCACGCACGGCGCAGGTGTTGAAGAGGATCAGGTCGGCGTCCTCCGGCTTGTCGCACAGGCCGTAGCCGATATCCACCAGCACGCCCTTGATGCGCTCGCCGTCGTTGACATTCTGCTGGCAGCCGTAGCTGTGGACGAAGGCCAGCGGCGGGGTGTCATAGGCCAGCTTGACCAGCTCTGCCGCCGCGTTGTTATGTTCAAATGCTATGTACTCCAATGAAACCATCCTTCTCTGCCGCTGGGGACACACCTCCGGCAGC
>RRZU012147185.1_pt1 | contig 12387 bp, 14 predicted proteins | sample 2165561 | NCBI WGS metagenome assembly RRZU01 (sample SAMN10456909, study PRJNA506462) | wastewater metagenome | isolation source: wastewater sludge | place: USA: Moscow, Idaho | reverse complement strand
CCGCTTCCCGTTGTTCCGCGCGGGTGACTACGTGATGGTGCTGGGGCAACGCCCCCAGGCGCAGCTGCTGCTGTCGCCGCAGCAGTGGCGCGACGTGGGTCGCTGGCCCAAGCGGGGCGAGGAGCCGGTGCGGCTGTGGCGCTCTCGCCCGGTCCGGTATGAGCGAGGCCCACAGTCCACCCGCATGGTCGGTGGGTGGGCTCCGGTGTACGACGTCGACCAGACCGAGGGGGAGCCACTGATCATGATGCCCCGCCCCGCCGCGCCGACCCCGGGTCGCGCGCCGCGGGGAATGGGAGCGGCGTTGGGCGCGGTCGCTGACGTGATGGGCTTCGCGGTGCGGCTGCGGCCGGTGGTGTCGGGACACGCCCCGCACCTGAACCCGACGGCGCGGATCATCACCACGGATCCGGCCGGTGACGACGCGAGCCACTGCGCGGCACTGCTGCAGCGGATCACGGCCGCTGCCGCGGCCGACACATCCGTAGCAGTGGCTCATCGAGACGCGGTCGGGGCAGCGACTGCGGCGGTGGTGTGGGCGACCTACCACCAGCCAGCCCCCAGTGCGGTACGCCCCGATCCCAAGTGGCGCACCGACCATGAAGCCCTGCGCGCGGTGTTGGCCACAGTCACCGACCTGGCGGGCACGATCACCGCGACCCTGGCCACGCACGCGGTCGGCACCGCCGTCGCGGTGGCCGGTGACCCGATGCCCCCGCCCCCCAAGCCGGCGGTCTTGACCGGGCCGGGGAGTGTGGCTCATGTCTGAGGTGACCACCGGGGAACTGATCGCGCAGCTGCCTTACGCGCTGGGGTTCTACCCGTCCGCGGAGACGATCGTGGTGGTGTCCGACGCCACGTCGCGGCGACTGTGGGACTTCCCGCCGGACCATTCCCCAGTCGAGGTCACCACCGCCATCGCTGACTTGTGCCCCGACACCCACGCGGTGCGGGTCACCCCGATGGTGTACGCCTCCCAGGTCGGCTTCGGTGCCGAGATGGACGCCAACGACCTGGCCACGGTGCTGGCCACCACGTTCCCCCACGTCGATACCCCAGTCGTGGTCAGCCCCGAGGGATGGCGCCACGCGATCGACTGCGCCGCCGACTGCTGCCCCGGCCCCGACCTGCATCCTGCGGTCCTGCCGGCGGACTTGGCCCACGAAGCCGCGACCCGCTGGCCCACACCGCTAGGCTCCCGCACCGACCTGATCGACCACTTCGCCCCCGACCCGCTGACCCGCACCCTGCTGGCCGCCGAACGCACCCGCGCGGCCCACCAGCAGCGCGCCGCCATCATCATCGACCGCGACCCCCCGCGGTGGCGCCACACCGCCACTGACCAGGTGTGGGCGCACCTGACCCGGCCGTCAGGGTCACGACTCGCCGCCGCGCGCAGCCTGCTGCAACTACAAGACACCCCGGTCGCTGACGCCGTGGTCATGCGGCTGGTCCATGAACCGAACCAGCTGCGCGCCGACGTGGCACTGGCCACGCTGCGCGACCTGTCCCGCGCCGCTCCCGACGACCTGGCCACCGCGTCCCTGTCGGTGTGGGCGCACGCCGCGGCGACCCGCGGCGACACCCCCCGAGCGTTGGCCGCTATCCACCGCGCCCAGAAGCTGACCCCACGTCACCACCCGACCGTCGTGCTGCGCCGCCTGCTCATCGACGGCGTCGACCCCACCACCCTGGCCGCGGTGCATCTGCCCGAGGCAGCACTGCTGGCTACCCCGACCGGGATTACCCCGGCCGTGGTGTCCACCAACGGCGGCACCGATGGACCCACACCACTACCCCCCACCGCGAGCCCGCCACCCGCGCCACCGCATCGACCCATCCGATAACCCCCACCCAAAGGAGCACCCCGGTGTCTGTCACCTTGTCCCCACCCGCCATCGCCACCGCGATCCCCGCGATCCCGGCCCTGCTGGGCTACCGCCCCCAAGACGGGCAACTGACCGTGCTGCACCTGACCGCCCACGACCCCGGCAGTTGGCGGGTGGTGGGCTGCCACGCCACCCAGCCCGGCGCCCCCGACGACGAACTGCCTACCGTGTTGTCGTTCATGGACGCCGAAGCCGACCGCCTCGGCTTCCAGCTGCAAGGCCGGCTGGCGGTGGCCTGGTCCGACGCTCCACCCTCCCGGGAACTGATCGCCGCCGCGGCGGCACGCGACTACACCGTGGTGCAGGCCCGCCACGACCCCGATGAGTCCGTGCAATGGCGGTACCCCGGTATCGCCGCTGATCAGTGGCGTGCCACCGACTCCAGTAGCCCGTTGATGGCCGAGCTGGTGCACGCGGGCGTGAATACCCACCCCACCGCCACATGGAAAGACCGGTTCATCGACCAGTGGGCCCCCAAAGGGGCGTGGTCGCAGGCGGTGGCTGACGCCGCTGCCGCCGCCACCTACCCATCCACCCCCGACCAGGTGGAGTCGGTGCAGCAAGCGGTGACAGCTGCTGACCAGATGTGGGCGCTGATCACCGGACCCGACCGCGCCGCCGCCGGTGCCGCCGCGATCACGGCCTGCACCGGGCCGTTGTGGATGCGGGACTTGACCATGATGCGCGCCGCCAAGGACTGGCGCGCCGCGGAGGGACCGTTCGCCGCCGCGGTGTCCGCGGCGAACGACGGCCAGGTAGCCCCCGTGGCGTCCACGGCGGCCTTCGCGGCCGCCCACCACGGAGAAGTGGGCCTCGCCACGCGGCTCAGCACGCTCGCGGCCGACAACAACGCCCACCACTCCCTGACCCAGTTGATGAATCGGTGGGTCACCAAGAGTTCGGACCCCAGCATCATCCGCTTCCTCGTTGCCGGCATGACCTCTGACGAGATCGTGCAACACGCACTCCCCGAGGCGGCCACCCAGGAGCCACCGGCGGCAGCCCCCCAACCCAAACCGGGACGGGGACTGTGATGGCACCACCGGTCCGAGACGGCGACTGCTTCAAGCCGCCTTCGACAACCAGCACAGCAGAAGACCGCCCAGACCGCCCGAAGCGCGACCTGTGGTACCCCGAGGACCCAGGCGACACCAAGACCGCCATCGCCATTTGCACTCTGTGTCCGTCGCGTGAGCCGTGCCTGGCTCGGGCCCTGTATCTGCGCGACGACCACGGCATCTGGGGCGGCAAGACAGCCGCTCAACGCCGCCACCTGATCGCCACCGGCAAGGAGACCGCCGCATGACCACCCGACCCCCCACCGGCCTGGACCTCAAGGCCCTGTACGACGTCCTCCTGCCGCTGCTCAGTGCCCACGACTCCGCCCGGGTCCAAGCGCTGCGGGAACCCGACCTCAACACCCGCGTCAGCGAAACCCTCAACGCCCTCTACCACCCCCACCAGGACTGACCATGCCCTCCACCACCGCGCAGCTGCAGTACCTCGACCCCACGACGCTGACCAGTAACCGCAACATCCGCACCGACCTCGACCTCGACAGCGCCTTCCGGGCCTCCATCCGCGACCTCGGAGTGCTCAGCCCGATCGTGGCCGAACCCCACGACGACGGCACCTTGCTCATCCGCTCCGGCCACCGCCGCGCGGCCGCAGCCGCCGCAGAAGGACTCACCCAGGTGCCGGTGCTGGTCCTGCCGGCCGATGCCAGCGAGCAGGTCCGCCTGGCCGCCCAGATCGCGGAGAACACCGCACGACGCGACCTGACCACCGCCGACCTGGTCAACGGCCACGAACAGTTGGCCACGTTCGGGATGCCCATCACCGCCGCCGCGGCCGCCACGGGCATGACGGTCGAGGAGGTCGACGCGGCCCGCCGTGTCACCGCTGCCCCCCAGGCCCGCGCCCTCGCCGAGGAGCGGCAACTCAGTCTCGCCCAGGCCGCGGGGCTGGCGGAGTTCGACGACGACCCCCGCCTCGACCAGCTGCTGGGTGTGCTGGACCACTCCCCGGAACACTTCGACCACGAACTGGAGGCAGCGCGCGACGAACGCCGCCGCGACCACGCCGTCACCGCCACCGCGCGGGACTACGTCGAGCGTGGCTACACGATCCTGGACGGCTACCCCGACCGTTCCGTGGCCTACCCGCTGATGCTGCTGGCCGGCGGGGACGACACCGTGACCGCCGACAACCACGTCCGGTGCCCCGGCCGCGCGGTCACCGTGCGCGCCGGGTGGCGCGACGACGATGACGGCAACCCTGCGATCTCGGTGCAGGAATACTGCACCGAACCAGCCCGCCACAACGACAAAATCACCGGCAGTGGGGGACCCTCGCACGCCCCGGCCCCCACCGCCGACGAACGCGCCGAAGCCGCTCGTGACCAGCGCCGCACCGTGATCGCCAACAACAAGGCCTGGCGCAGCGCGGAAACCGTGCGCCGTCGCCACGTCAAAGACTGGTTGGCTACCGCCACCATCAAAGGCCCCACCGCCCGCTGGGTCGTCGCCGAACTCGCCCACCAAGGCCTCATGTCCGCCCGCCTCGCCGCCGATCTTGCCCGAGGCTGGGCCGGCAGCGACTACGGCAAACCCACCCAAGCCCCCTCCTGGCGGCAGCCACCCACCAGCCCCCCGACCCGTATCAGCGCCGCCCGCGCCCACACCCTGACCGCGGGACTGGTCCTGGCCGACATGGAACTAGGCACCAGCGTGGAATCGTGGCGATCCGCCCACGCCGGGGACCGCACCAGCCGCTACCTCACCTTCCTGGCCGACCACACCGGCTACACCCTGTCCGACGTCGAGAAACTGGCCACCCCACCCGCACCAGCGGCGGCCAAGGCCGCCGAGACCGGCCCCCAGGCCGCCGCGACCCGCTAGCCCCCTTCGGCTTCGTGGGCTCGCTGTGCGGCGATACGCCGCAGCGCGCGTTGCCCGCGCCACTGCATCAACGGACGCAGTACCCGAACCGAGGGCACAGCGTATGCAGCGGTTGCCAACTTCCCCGACAGATACGGAACGTCGACCTCCAGCGGCGACTTACTCGACCGCACAGCCACCATCACCGCCCCCGCGATCCGCTCCGGAGTGCTCCAGGGCTGGCTGGCCGAGATCGGCGACACGTCCTGCCATTGCGTGCGGTGAAAGTCACTGAGCACCGGACCCGGGTTCACCGTCGCCAACCCAATCCCGCGCTCGGCGAGGTCTTCGGCGGCCACCAGCGCCCAAAACCGTAGCCCCGCCTTCGTACCCGAGTAGGTGGCCGACCCCGGCACCGGAATCTTGCCAGCAATGCTGGCCACGTTCACGACCCGCCCGCCGGGACCCATCACGTCGGCCACCAACCTCGTCAACACAATCGGCGCCGTCAGATTCGCAGACACCATCTCCGCGAGAGCATCAGGAGACTGCTGCAACATGCTGCCCCGGTGATGCACACCCGCGTTGTTGACCAACACGTCCAACGAACCGCATCGGCCCATCACTTCATTGACCAGGCCGGGCAAGAGCTGGGTGTCGGCGACATCGCAGGGCATCGGGACCGCCCGGGACCCGACCGACCCGGCCGCCGCCTCGAGCCGGGCAACGTCTCGCGCGACCAAGACGACAGTCGCTCCAGCGTCATGCAGCAAGCGAGCCGTGGCCAGCCCGATCCCAGCCGAACCACCCGTCACCACCGCTGTCTTACCGTGCAGGTTCTCATCCACCGCCGAGCCCCCCCTTTCCGTCTGCACACCACCGAACCATGTGGCGACCATTCTCCTAGGCCGGTCGCCTTCTTGTTGAGCCGCACCCGTTCGGACAGAGCGATGGCAGCAGCAGACGCCTCGACTTCGATTCCCTGGGTGGCTTCATCTACTGGGAACCCGCCTGAACCAACACGCCCCGCAACGGCGACCCTCCCCCCTACGGGGGCCTGTACCCATATGTCCACACCCCCGATCAGGGGTGCGGAGTTCGTGCGGGCGGGCCCATGCGCCGACCAAGCCGAGGGCTGCGGCATAGGCAGCCCAGCCCCCAATCGGCGGAACGACTACTGACGCAAGCATTCCGCTGCCGGGTCCGCAGCTGGTCTCGCCGCCCAAATCACCGACCCTCCCGCGATCAGAGACACCGCCAGCGGCACAGCGATCACCCGGATCCACCACCGGTACCCCTCGTCCTCACTCTTCGACTCGCCGACCTTCCATAGCGCCATCTCAGCCCCTTCCCGCCTCATGGCCAGGGCTGGAACGGCGCCGCGCGACGCCAAGCTTCCCGGTAGCGGACACCTAGCCGACCGTGAGCAGGCCACGAAACGCAACGGAGGACAGCCGAAAGGTGGCTCTCGGCTTTGGCAATCCGCGATCGCCGTCGACGCTGTCGACGGAGCGTCTTGTCAGCGGCTGGGGAGGCGAAGGGGTCGGTGGATCGGCGACGCACCTAAGGTCGTAGCTGGGAGTTGGACCTCCTCAGCGGTCACCGAAGTCACGGCGTTGGCTGCGAGTAACGTGAACACCACCGCAGACCGCTATGGGGGAGGTGCCATGAGGGCACGACTATGCGCAACGACACTATCCGCGGTGTTGCTGGTTGGAGGTGCTGTCATGCCGGCGCATGCTGCTGAGCTGCGACCCGGCGTGGCTGCGGTTCCCACGGCTGCAACCAAGACGTTCACCAGCGAGAAATATCGGTTCTCCTTCAACTATCGGGAGCCTTTCCGGCTGCGTAGAGGCACCACCTTCGCTGGCGAAGGGGGATCCGGGGCGGAATCGACCGCCGGGGTGTTCGACGTCACCGGCAATCGCATCGCCGGTCAGTACCGCGACGCGTTTGTCGTGAATGTGTACGAGTTGAACCAGGCCATCACCCCCGGTCTCCTACCCGCGGTTCGACGTGAGTTGCGCGTCGTCATCCGCCAGCTGAAGGCGAACACGCCGTCGATGTCGACCACGCGATTGAAGCGGACTGCGGTCAACGGGATCCCAGGATTTCGGTTGCTGGCACGGTTTCGTGTGAGCGAAGTGCCGATGCGGACGCGTATGACCTTCCTGTTCAACGACGACACGGAGTACCAGTTGCTAGAACAAACCACGAAGCAAGACTGGTCGGCCCTGCAAGGACGCCTGACCACGATGAGGAACTCATTCGCCGCCTACTGATTGCTACCGATCAGCCCGCATTGATGCGACGAGGAGGAGGACCACCACCCACAGGGGGGGCCTCACTTCGAATACTGGCTGGTCCGTCAGCGGCCTTCCCAGCGTCAATCGCCGACGCGGCCCGTTACCAACCTCTCTGGACATCAAAGCTAGCCGATGCAGGCCTGATCCATCGTCGCGCTCAACTCCAGCCGCACCCGGGTGGTATCCCAAACGGGGTCGCTCCACTCGGCGGGCACATACTCGCGGATCACCCGGTCCATGTTGACCCCGTTCCACTGCTGACAGGCCGAGGCCTGGGTGACCGGGTCCAGACTGTCCCACCAACTGGTCACGAACCGGGCCGCGTCCCCGCTGTCTGGCCCCATCGCGCCCTGGTCCTCGGTCACTGCCGCCAAGGCTGCCGCCGCGGCTTCTGCGTCCACCGTCGGGACGGAGCTTGCCGTCACCGTCGGTGTGGCTGACGGTGTTGCCGGGGCATCGGCCGTGGGAGCACTACATCCGGCCACTGCCACCACTGTTGCCGCGCTCGCGGCTAGCATTCCGATCCTCATCTGGATCACACTCCGTCGTTAGTTCCCATGATCTACCCAGCAACCATCGGCGTGCTGAGCGAGAGCGGCAGCGGGCGGGTATTGCCCCCTGATGCCAGCGCAGTGAAACAGCGGCATATCTACTCTCTGAAAGGACCGGTTCTGCGACCACCGAGCACGGTCGCTGCGTGTCCTTTTCGTTGTAGAGCCGCCCGTGACACTGGGGCAGCCTCAGCCAGCGGCAACCTCCTATACGGAGCAGCCGAGTCCAGTGGCAACGGCATCCTGCCGACATGTCCGATGAACCCCTATCCACGGGAAGGTCCTCATGACGACCCCACTTACCGATCATGGCGATGGCTCACAGTGGCAGTGGGACGGTCAACGCTGGCTGCGGTGGAACGGAGCCGCATGGTCCGTCTATGACGGTAGTTCCTACGTCCAGGAACGCCAGGTTCCGACCGCCAGACCCTCGCCGCCGGATGACTCCCAGTCCCTTAAGCAAGAGGCAACAGCCAGAGCTGGGCCCTCTGAGGCCAGCGCTGACACCAGTCACACCTCACAGGAGCCGACACCATCACCTCCAGCGTTCGGAGATTGGGAGGAGACAGAGGCCCTACTCTCGGTGGGCGCCGAACGCTGGAAGACCACGGCACTCTTGGCGGAGTTTGATGTTGCGCAGCAGCAGCTGCGGGAGGCAACCGTCGGGGGCGAGATTCTTGTGGGCGACGAAGGATGGGTCTTCCTACCCGCCAAGGGTCAGGGCGACCCACTCATGCACGGGCGTTGGCGGACTGAAGCTGATCGACCCACTTTCGACAAGGGGGTCACTTACAACACCACACACTGGCAAGGCTTGACGTTCTTGAGGTTGTCCCCAACCCGCCCGACCCAAGCCTCTATTGGTGTCCTGCTGGGAAGCGGTTGGAGAGATACTGTCTTGCAGCTCGCCGATCGTGGCCTTGCCTACGCGTGGCGTCCGGAAACCCACGATCCGACCCTCCGTGAAGTGCCGGCGCGGTACGCCAAGACCCGCCTGACACCCCCGCGACATGGCCTACCAGGTGCCTTGCGTTTCAACAGCTGCTTCTGGGTGTTCGAATCCACTGATCTCGCCACCACCTTCGACGGCCGGTGGCAAAACGGCTCGCCGCAGATCGCTGCATCGACTCAAATTCCTGGCCTCGAGGGAGGCACGGTCATCCCCGCCCCATCAGCATCCCAGGGGATGCTGTCGGCCCCACCGGAGAACATCGACGCCTTCGTTCACGTCGAGGAAGCAGCGGACAGGGACTTGCTTTGCGTCACTGGGGTGGTGCAGGGGTGGCGAGATGGCCTGGTGGCCGGGATATGTGGGGCACCCGTTGAGAGTGCGCCTGCCGAGTGGTTCGTCGCCAAGGACTATGAGCTGTGGGAAACGCCGTGGGGCCAGAAGCTACGCAATGAGGGCAGCGGCGGTGTGTTTCGCCCGGCAAAGGGGCGCTGCTTCTATGGACTCGGAGGCTACGTGTTCGTGCCGGATGACGCGGTGGGCTGGTACTCCCCAGGTGTACAGCGCGGCATCTGGAAACTGGTCCGGCCGAAGGCCGAACGCATGTCTTTCGTGGAGGCATCGGCACAGGCGTCGGGGTGGTCGCATGCCGTGCCGGGTCGGGCAGCAGCAATAGACCCGTCAGGCAAGCTGCTTGGAGTACGCCTTCACGAATCTGACAAAGAGCACGCCGGAGTGCTCATGCAAGCGGACAAGGCAAGGGAACTACTGAACCAAGCGGACAAGGCAAGGAAACTGCACAAAGCCGGCGCCCAGCCCAGGCGGCGTCGTTGGGCACGGGGGCAGGGATGAATCGGGCGAGCGTCATCTGTACGCAAACAGACGGAGGGCCGGTCGCAGCACTCCAGCGTCAAGGTAGTCCGATTCGGGGGCGACGCCTTCGGCCAGCCCCTCAGGGCCAGATTCACTCTCGCGGAAGCGCAAGGAGATCTCAGCCACACCCAGCCCCTGCCGGGTCGATATCAACTTACGGAGGGAGATCTCATCATGGGGAAACGTCCGTCAGCTGTCGCAGTACTCGTGGAGCGGCGCACCCGGCTACTTCGCCTAGTCGCCCTGCCTGCCGGCATCAAAGCCCCCGCCGTGCGAGATGCCTTGATCGAGGACCTGACCCCACTGCCCAGCTCGACGCTGCGGTCGCTGACGTGGGACCGAGGCCGGGAGATGGCCGACCACGCCACGATCACCAAGCAGGTAGGGTGCCCGATCTTCTTCTGTTCACCCCGTAGCCCTTGGCAGCGGGGAACCGTGGAGAACACCAATCGGCTCCTACGCCAGTACCTGGGTAAGGCCGCTGACCTGAACCGCTACAGCCAAACAGACCTCGACGCTATCGCCGAACGCCTCAACGACCGCCCACGACAAGTGCTGGGCTGGGCCACCCCAGCAGAGGCATGGAACACCTCAACGGAAACTGCAACGATGGGCCCCGGTGCAATCACCCATTGAGATCAGGACCGTTTCTGACGTCTCAGAACTTCGACGCTCGGACGCGCGTCCTGAACCCGTGTCCGAAGCGATCGCGAGAGCGGCGAGGGCCGTCGCGTTGGAGCGGTGGCGGGTCGTTGCGACCACGTCGCGCGTTTAGGGACCGCTAGTACAAGTAGAATCGGCTTGTAAGTGCTCACGCCCTACTGGAGCCTTACGAGCGGGGTTGAGCGGGGGAACGGGGTCCGGGGTGAGCAGACCAAAGACACGTGCTGCTATGGCGGTCGCGCCGCTCATCGCGCTGATCCTCACTAGCCTTGTGGCGGCGTGCAGTACAGACACCACCGCTTCCCCAGCCCAGAGCGAATCCGCGCTAGCCAGCCCCCCGCCGGCTTTCGATGCCGAGGCCGTCCTCCAGGACTACTTCCCCGTGATAGCCCAAGGCAGCAAAGCGGCCGTACTACGCGCGAAACGAGTCGCGTTGCCCGGCAGCCCAGCTGAGGTGTTCGCCGATCACCAAGTCGGGATGATTGAGGGTGCGCAGGCCTCAGCCAACCAACAGCCATGGTCAATCTCCAGCACCGTGCTGTCTGCTGAGGAGGTCGACTGGTCCGCGTCTTTCGCCTCTCGTTACAGCGATAGAAGCCAGTTCACCGACTTCGTCTTTGACCCGTCTGGCCGCTTGATCACATGGAACATCACCCCGCGGACGCACTTGGAAGACGCGGTTGGTCTTGTCGACCGGTCGGCGCAGTACTCGGGTGTGGCGTTCTCGGTCAGCACCGGCTATCGCGCCAGCGATGGTGCCCTGCAGCTCGCGTACGCCGGCACGGGCCCCCGGAAGGATGCCGGAGTCCAAGTGGGCGGCTACCTGCAGGGCGGTGCCCGGCGTAACGGCATTGTCGAGCCCTATCGGTTGGATCTATCCCCCCGGGCTGAGCAGGCGGGCCTCAGCATCTTTCCGCGAAGCGATTTCGGGGGACGGTTGTTGGTTTCGTCGTACTACCCCGTCGAAGGTGCTGCGCAGATCCTCATCGAACCCCGTCCCTGGCCCCGAAGCGTGACCCGAATTATGGAAGGAACCGATCCGCAATGAAGACCCTACAGAGAACCGCAGTCGGACTGGCCATCGTTGCAGTGGCCCTGGCGGGCTGTTCGTCCAGCGGCGGCAGCGACACGGGTGGGGCCACAAGTGCCCCCGCAGAATCCGAACAGGTTCTGAATAACTACTTCAACGCCTTCGCCACCGATGAAGCATCCGAGATGGAGCCCATGCTAGACAACGCCGAAGCGGACTCCCCGGCCTACCTGTATGCCGAACATCAGATCAACAACGCACTGGCTGATGAAGCGGCGAACCAATCATCCAGTGCTTCGACGGTCGCGGTGTCCGGCGACGAGGTCACGATGATCGACGAATCGCTACTCCCTGCTGACGCAACGGAAGAGGAACGTGCTGAGGTCACCACCACCTATCGGGAGTTTGAGTACGCCTCGGACGGCAAGCTTGTCACATGGACCGCGGAGCCCGGCGGCTCGCTTGAGGGCCGTGTCTTGGCGCAGGACGGCATTGGAACTAGCGGCAAGGTCACCATCAAAGCGAAGACGTCGTACGTGACCAACGCGGGGGACCTCATCGTGACCTACGACGTGCGCAACAAGTCCAAGGATCAGGCCATGGTCACCCCGAAGGGTTATGTGAACGCCGACAAGCGTCAGGTACAGATCGCCACGGGAACTGGGTCCTTGGACTTGGCTCCTGGTTCGTTCGCTACCGAAGCAGCCAGCATGGAGAACGGCGAGCCCGGCGGCAAAATGACGTTCACCGTCTACTTCACGGGAACCCCGACCCCTCCGGTGACGATCACGGTGCCGGTTTCCGACAAGTAGTCCATAGCCTTGGAGTTTCCGGGACTGTTGGATCGGCGCAATGGCTTGAGGGGGGAAGGGAGGCGCGGTTCACAGTGACGCCCGAGGGGACTGGTCATCACGGTCGACTGGAGTTCGACTCACTTGATGCCGCGTTCGCGGAGTTTCAACTCCCGCTGGAGAACTGGACCCGCGCAAGAGAGATCCTCACCCCGTTAGGGATCACGCACATCACCATCCCACAGCCCCTCTCCCAGCCCGAGTGCTGCATAACCGTGATTATGCAGCACTTTTCGGTGTGGCTCCCCTGACCTGAGAGCGTCATCTGACATCGTCGAACTATGAAGTGGTCGCGGCTTGGTGGCTGGCACCCGACGGGCCGGCTGGGTGCCGCCTGATGACGTCCGCCGAAAGCACCGGCGCCATCGAGGTCGACGCACTGGTCGAGCAGTTCTT
>RRZU012078049.1_pt1 | contig 12387 bp, 13 predicted proteins | sample 2165561 | NCBI WGS metagenome assembly RRZU01 (sample SAMN10456909, study PRJNA506462) | wastewater metagenome | isolation source: wastewater sludge | place: USA: Moscow, Idaho | reverse complement strand
TATCGTCGTGTTGGTATTCAACCATTTAAGGAGCGTGCATATGCTTAATACAGCACTTCAAGTCCTCTCTAAAGATGGCACAATTGCAGATAATACTTATCAAATCATTGGTGAAGATGGTGTATTACCACAAGGTGATGTGCTTCTGACGGTTGAGCAATTGGATCAAATTGCCAATGTTTCAGGTAAAAAAGCCTTATTCATCACTGTGGATACTTCTCCAGAAGTGAATCAATTTCCGTTGGATCAGCTCGATGCAATCTTCATTGATTTTGCAGGTTTTAATGATGGTCGTGGTTATTCATTTGCTGCGTTGTTACGTCGCCAAGGCTATCAGGGCGAGCTTCGTGCCACAGGTGATGTGTTCAAAGACGTTTTAAACTACATGAAGCGTTCAGGTTTCGATACTTTCGTGATTAAAGAAGGTAAAGATATTACTGAAGCAGCGGCAGGTTTGGGTGATTTTACTAACCCTTACCAAGCGTCGACTGCGGTTGCACAAGCAAGTTATCAAACAGGTGCTTAAGCCTATTTGACACTCAAGAGCCTGCATCAAGCAGGCTTTTTTGTTTTTATTAAATTGCTCAGAAATTTATATATTTTATAGAGTTAACATTGCTCTATTTTAGTGCGTAGTCATGTAGAATAAGGTCACCTAAGTTCAAGGCTATAGGTTTATTGTTTTCAGAATATTCAAAATAAAAGTGAATATCTAATTTTTAAAACCTTAGGCATTCACTTTTATTTTGAGTCTTTTTATTCCTAGTCTTTAGTTTTTATTTAAAAGTGACCTTGTTTTTATGCAAAATTCTATTCGTGTCGGTATTGCCGGTTATGGCAACCTTGGGCGTGGTGTTGAAACTGCGATTCAGAAAAATCCAGATTTACAATTGGTTGGTATTTTCAGCCGTCGTGATCCTGCAACTGTTTCACCTTGCTTTGCTGAAACTCAAGTTTATGCAATGGATTCGTTAAGTGATTTCCAAGATAAAATTGATGTATTGATTTTATGTGGTGGCTCGAAAGATGACTTGCCACAACAAGGTCCAATCTTGGCTAGCCAATTCAATACTGTAGACAGTTTTGATACCCATGCACGTATTCCTGAATATTTTGCTGCGGTAGATGCACCTGCTTTGGCAAACAAGAAAACTGCAATGATTTCGATTGGTTGGGATCCAGGCATGTTCTCGATTAACCGTTTATTTGGTGAAGCATTATTACCAGATGGTGAAACTTATACGTTTTGGGGGAAGGGTTTAAGCCAAGGTCATTCGGATGCGATTCGCCGTGTAGAAGGTGTCAAAGCAGGCGTGCAATATACGATTCCATCGACAGATGCGATTGAAAAAGTTCGTAGTGGTTCACGTCCAACTTTGACGACCAAAGAAAAACATCAACGTGAATGTTATGTGGTACTTGCAGATGGTGCAGATGCAAAAGCAGTTGAGCAGGCGATTGTGAGCATGCCTGACTATTTTGCAGACTACAACACCACTGTGAATTTCATTGATGAAGAAACACTGAAAAAAGATCACCAAAAAATGCCCCATGGTGGTTTTGTGATTCGTAGCGGAAACACGAGCGATGAACAGAATCAAGTGGTTGAATTTTCATTAAAACTCGACAGTAACCCTGAATTTACTGCGAGTGTTTTAGTGGCTTACGCACGTGCATGTTATCGCTTGAATCAAATGCAACAGTATGGTGCGAAAACTGCGTTTGATGTTGCACCTGCATTATTGTCCATGAAAAGCCCTGAACAACTGCGTAAAGAGTTACTTTAAGCATTATTGAAAACTGCACAGAAAGCCGAATGAAAATTCGGCTTTTTTATGTCAGAAAATAATTGATCTATCTGTCCGAACTGGTGGTTTTATATCACTTGAGCTAAAATTCGCCCACGATTATATGAATGAAAATAACCATGTCTTTATTACTTGCAAAAATTAATCCTGGGGTGTTCTGGTTATTGATCGCGATTGCGACAGATGTACTGTCAACATTTTATTCAGCAAAGGGTAATGGCTTGGTTAATAAAGCAGATCAAGGGATTGCTTTGGTTTTATATATTATTTCTTTTGCCTGCGCAGCTTATGCATTGAAATTTATGCAGGCGGGGATTTTATATGTGCTTTGGTCAGGCATTGGGGTCATTGCAACTGCATTATTGGCGAAAGCATTTTTGGGACAAAACATTGATCTGGCAGGATGGATAGGCATTGCCTTTATTACCATTGGCTTGACCATTATTGCGCAGTTTTCAAATATTGATGTGTAACAGATGCTTCAATGTCAAACTTATGCTATTACTAGGTAATTAAAAATTTTGAATAATTAATTTATGTGGGAATTTCTAAAACATCTTTTTTCAAATAAGAAGATTGAAGTTGATCAAATTAAAGAAAATATTAATATCTCAGACTCTCTAAATCAGCCAAGAATCTCTCCAGTTAAAGCACATGCTTATGTTCAACAATTAGAAAGCCCAATTGCATTTGAAGACCAAGATAATTTTGAATATGGTTTTAGTCATAGAGGCTTAACAGAGTTTGAAATTTCAATGTTGAGATTGAAAAGTTATGATGGATTTTTAAGACAAATTATGTTGGAAAAGTTAGCATCATGTTTTGATGCTGAATTTTTTCCACATTTATTGTACCGTTTAAGTGATTATGTGCCATCAAACCGCCAATTGGCAGTAAAACATATCATTCAATGGAGTAAACGCCCAGAGTTTTTAGAATTATGCCTCAACAATTTTTTAGACATTGCTGCATTGAGATACCGAGATAGAACAGATCAAGGTTGTTTAGCATTATTATTGAAAGAGGTTGCAAACCATACAATGTATCTCTCGAAAACTTTAACATCAAGACAAGGAAAGCTACCACGAGTACTTTTAAATTTTATCATCGAATATCAGTGGATCAATGAGAGTGAGTTGCTGGAGATGTGTCGTTTGGCAAAAGATCAAACGGTTCGCAAACATTGGTTAAATTTTATTATTCAGCATCACTCTGAAAAAGAATTGGTTGATGAATTAAAACGAAGTATATATAAAGATGTTCAGTATCGTTTATTTGATTATTTATATCAGCACAATGGTTTGAATACAGGGGACTTCATCTATTTTTGGCAAAGTAAATTCGCTTCAATTATGGATTATGCATATTTTGCTTTAAGACAGGAAAAATTTAATTTTGATCAATATTTTCAAGAATATCCTATTAATCAATTAACTTCATTTGAGGCAAAAATTAGGGCAAAACAGTGGATACTGTTAAAGGGAGATCATTCAATTTTCTTTAATATTCTTAAGCAGATTGACTCCCCCAAAACGACAAACGCAATTATTTTTTTAGCGCTGAGACAACAATATATAACGATTGAAAAATGTTTAGATTATTATCATGATACTCAGCAGAAACTTGATTTTTTTCATATCTCAAAGCTTAAGCAAGCAACACAGGAACAAATTACTTTAAGTGAACTCGTGGGATATTTATCTTTAGTGAGCTCTCCAATCACGATTAAACAACGATTAAGCTTGACGGATGGTTATGGTGTTTGGGAACAATTGTATTGGTTTGTCATCAGTTCAAAGTTCATTCAGACAGATAATGATAAAATTGTTTTTGATTTACATATTGCTCAACAATTACATTATTTAGGTTATGCAACTTATGGTGAACAGTGGACGTTTACGCAAAAAGTGGAAATGCAAACTTTACTGCCTGCATTTATTCAGAATTATCCTAATATTTTTGAAAAAGACACTGTTAAGCATTTGCTTAAATCTTATTTAAAATAAAGGTATATTTAAGAAGTTATAGAAAAATGCTGTACCAAGTGATGGTTCTAAAATGAGTGGGAATAAGAAACCATAAACAGCACCTGTGATGTGAGCACGATGGTCAATCAGTGGAGAATGTCCTGAGCGAATGGCATACATGCTATAGCACAGGTAAATTGTGCCAAAGAGTATTGCAGGAATAGGGATAAAATAGATATAAATCATTCCCCATGGATTAAATAAAATCGAGCTGAACAGTACCGCATTCACGGCACCAGAAGCACCTAAACTGCGGTAGGAGTTCAGATTTCGGTTTTGTAAATAACTCGGAATCGCAGCGACAATAATGGCACTGCAATAAAACAGCACGAAGCCCATTCCATTTAAGTAGTCACGGAAAAACCACTCAATACTTCGCCCAAAGAAATATAGAGTGAACATGTTGAAAAACAAATGGATTCCATCCTTGTGGATAAAACCATGCGTCAGAAAGCGATCATATTGTCCATGTTTAATCGCTGAAATATTGAAAATCAAACGATTCATAACATCACGATGTTGCCATGCTGCCAGCGATGTCAAAATTGTGATGATAATGATCAGAATGGTATGAGGTATGGCTGGAATCATTTTTTATCAATCGTATTTTTTAATGAGAGCAATATAACCTGAATTGATTCAATAGGCTATATTGCATTTATAGTACTGTACTATTCGGCTTCAAGTTGGCAATTCACCATCCATTGTACTCCGAACTGATCAGTGAATGCACCATACAAAGCACCCCAAAAGGTATTTTCCAAAGCCATTTCGATGTGACCATTTTCAGACAAAGCTGAAAACAAACGCCGTGCTTCAGCTTCTTCATGTGCTGCTAAATTGATGGAAATATAATGATTGGTGCCTTTGCTGAAAGGCGCACTCTGCGGGGCACAAAACTGCTCAGTCGTATCTGAACCCATCAAAACTGTAAATGCATTAATTGGCAAAGAAACATGCAACAGATAATCTTTCTCATGCTCAGAAACTTGTGTATCAGGTAATTCTGAGTAGCGTTTAATAAAGGAAAATTCGCCACCAAAAACTGATTTATAAAAGTTAAAAGCAGCTTCTGTTTCACCCTGGAAATTTAAATAATGATTCAGTTGCATTGCACGATCCATTTTTGTTTTGAAGAAAATAATCTAACAGTAATATGCTTAAAGCATGATGAACAAAATTGTAATTTTAGATATAAAAAATCCCTCAGTTTTGAGGGATTTTATAATGCAGTTTTAGTTATCCGGACTTAAAGGATTTCAATAGCGACGGCTGTTGCTTCACCACCACCGATACATAACGCAGCAATACCTTTTTTACCACCTGTACGCTTAAGTGCATGGATCAAGGTCAGGATAATACGTGAACCTGTAGAGCTAACAGGATGACCCAATGCACATGCATCACCATTGATATTGACTTTTTCTGCGTCCAGTTTGAAATCATCCATTGGACACATCGTCACCATGGCAAAAGCTTCATTGATTTCCCACAGATCAACATCCTGTACATTCCAGCCAGTTTTATTTAGAACTTTCTGGATGGCGCCAACTGGAGCAATGGTAAATTCAGAAGGGTGTTGTGAATTTGAAGCATAAGCGACAATTTTTGCCAATGGTTTTAAGCCTTTGGCAGCAGCATTGTCCGCAGAAGTCAGCACAAGTGCTGACGCACCATCAGAAATTGAGCTTGCATTGGCAGCCGTAATCGTACCGTCTTTAGCAAAAGCAGGGCGTAATGTTGGAATTTTTTCAATATTGGCATTAAAAGGTTGTTCATCTTTATCAACAATGACATCACCTTTACGGCCTGACACTGTTACAGGAACGATTTCATCTGCAAAATAACCTTCAGTAATGGCTTTCTGCGCACGTTGCAGTGAACGAATTGCAAATTCATCCATTTGCTCACGGGTATAATCACGTGTATTGGCCATGTCCTGTGCAAATGAGCCCATGAGGCGACCAGTCTCAGCATCTTCAAGACCATCAAAGAACATGTGATCTTTCACTTCACCATGGCCCATGCGGTAGCCACCACGTGCTTTAGGCAGTAAATAGGGGGTGTTGGTCATGGATTCCATACCGCCTGCAACTACAACATTGGCAGAACCCGCTTTAATCATGTCTGCAGCTTGCATCACTGCTTTCATGCCAGAACCACACAATTTATTGATGGTGACGGCGCCTGTAGAATCAGGCAAACCCGCTTGACGCATGGCTTGGCGGGCAGGACCTTGCTTTAAGCCTGCAGGAAGTACACAACCCATAATGACTTCTTCGATATCGTTTGCTGCTAAACCTGCACGTGCAACAGCTTCTTTAATTACAGTTGCACCAAGCTCAGGTGCTGTGACACTTGCAAGACTACCTTGAAAACTGCCCATTGCAGTACGTGCACCATTGACAATTACGATGTCAGTCATTGTTGTATTCTCCAATTTACTTGTCGTTGATTTTGTCCAAACCCAAGCAGTATATAAAAAAATACTGCAGAATAAAGTGGCATGAATTCTGGATTATTGAACTCATGGGTTCTATGGGCATACACCTGTGTCTTTCATTTGAGTATTTGCCATTTGCCCTACAGGGAAATATTTATAATTTTTGGAATTGTTAAAACTGCAATAATGAAAGCCACCCATAGCCCCGCGTGGTAATCCGGTATCGCCTCTGAAAATAATGGTATTGGTGGTCGTGCTGTTATTTTTTAACTTCAAGGAACCATAGCGTAAATCAGTTTTCATACTTGCAATAATGGGTTCATTGTTGTCAATGCTTTGATTGTTATTCAAATCTGTAAATAATAAAATTCCTTTATGCCATTGATTGATTTCGCAACGGTTTAAAAATTCGGAAGAGCACATAACCACTGCATTGTGAGAGGTGGATGCATGATTCTTTGCCAAAATGATGTGTTGTTTTAAAAAAGAATATACCTGAGTGACTTCCTGATTTTCCTTTAATTTGTGATAGTAGGGCAGGGCAAACATGACAATGATCGCAAGTACCGCAATGGTCACGATAAGCTCAGTGAGTGTAAAAGCACGTTGTTTACAATATAGATACATGGTTTTGTCCTAAATTATTATTTGTAATTGTTTGAATAATTTGGTTTTTTATTTATAATTACATTGAAAGAATTTCATAATAAAATTTTTATTACTATCGCTTTCGATTGCTGCTAAAATGCAGTCAGTGAAAAGATAAGGTATTCATGGAGAAAAATTGAGTAAAAAATTACCGAATTACAACGGAAATTGTAAGTAATTTTGTCAATAATTTACTTGATTAAAGTTATCAAGCACTTGGAAAATAGCTCAAGTGTTTGTATGATTCAACGTGAGTAGCTTAAAAAGAATACTAGGGTATTAGAACGCCTATCTCAGGAAGCCAAATTTTAGGCTGAGCTTGAACAACAATTGTTATCTTTGGAGGATATCCATGAAATTGAGTCGTATCGCACTTGCTATGCTTGTTGCTGCGCCATTAGCTGCTGCTAATGCCGGTGTAACTGTAACTCCACTTATGGTTGGTTACACTTTCCAGGATACTGATCACAACAACGACAAATTAACCAGCCATGCAGAATTGCAAGATGACTTATTTGTTGGTGCTGCGCTTGGTGTAGAACTTACTCCTTGGTTAGGTTTTGAAGCTGAATACAACCAGGTTAAGGGTGACCTTGACGGTACTGTTGCTGGCGCTGAATACAAGCAACAAACTGTTGCAGGTAACTTCTATGCTACTTCTGATTTGATCACTAAAAACTATGACAGCAAAATCAAGCCTTATGTATTGTTAGGTGCGGGTCAAACCAAAACTGATTTTGATGGCATTTATGAAGACAAAAAAGACACCATTGGTAACGCTGGTGCAGGTGTATTCTGGCGCTTAAACGATGCTTTGTCTCTTCGTACAGAAGCTCGTGGTACTTATGACTTCGATGAAAAATATTGGAGATATACTGCACTTGCTGGTCTTAACGTTGTACTTGGCGGTCACTTGAAACCTGCTACTGCTCAAGTTGTTGAAGTAGCTCCTGTTGAGCCTGTTGCTCCACCAGTGGTTGCTCCAGTGGTTGAAGATCAAGTTGTTGACTTGAATATGGAACTTCGTGTGTTCTTTGATACCAACAAGTCAAACATCAAAGATCAATACAAGCCTGAAGTTGCGAAAGTTGCTGAAGCTATGAACGCATTCCCGAATGCTACAGCGCGCATTGAAGGTCACACAGATAACACAGGTCCTCGTAAGTTAAACGAACGTTTATCTTTGGCTCGTGCTAACTCTGTTAAATCTGCACTTGTAAGCGAATTCAACATCGATGCATCTCGTTTGTCTACTCAAGGCTTCGCGTGGGATCAACCGATTGCTGACAACAAAACTAAAGAAGGTCGTGCTATGAACCGTCGCGTATTCGCTGCGATTTCTGGTAGCCGTACTGTTCCTGGTTCTGCTCAATAATCTGATTATTGTGTGAAAAAAAGCGACTCAATTGAGTCGCTTTTTTTATATTTGTAATCAATTGTATTGCCAGGTCTTAAATTACAGTGTCTATATAAAAAAAATATAATATTTCATGGTGAATATTTTGCAATTTCAGTCATTATCCCTCATATTGTGAATATGGGTTAAGTCACAAAAAATTTAGGAATAAATAAACGTATGTATGTTCCAACTATTGAAAACGCGTTAGTCCCAGTTGTAGTTGAGCAATCGTCTCGTGGTGAACGTTCATTTGATATTTTTTCGCGCCTTTTGCGTGAACGAGTTATTTTTTTAACGGGTGAAGTGGAAGACAACATGGCCAATTTAATTGTGGCGCAAATGTTGTTTCTTGAAGCAGAAAACCCTGAGAAGGATATTCATCTGTATATTAACTCACCCGGTGGTTCGGTGACGGCGGGTATGGCAATCTATGACACCATGCAGTTTATTAAGCCAGATGTTGTGACTTACTGCATGGGCCAAGCGGCATCTATGGGCGCTTTCCTGCTGAATGCCGGCGCGAAAGGCAAGCGCTATTGCCTTGAAAATGCCCGCGTGATGATTCACCAGCCTTTGGGCGGTTTCCGCGGCCAGGCATCGGATATTGAAATCCATGCGCGCGAAATCCTGTTCATTAAAGAGCGCTTAAACCGCTTAATGGCGGAACACAGCGGTCAAGACTTTGAACGTGTGGCAAAAGATACCGACCGTGACAACTTTATGACTGCGCAGCAGGCGAAAGATTACGGTCTTGTGGACGAAGTTTTATCTAAACGTCCATAAGTTTTAAAGATTTATATATTGGAGTGAATATGTCCGAACATCCTCAAGGACAAAAGCATTGTTCATTTTGCGGTAAAACGCAGTCTGAAGTCGGGAAACTGATTGCAGGTGAGGACGCGTACATCTGTAATGAATGTGTGGACGTATGCCTAGACTTGGTGCAAACCAGCCAGCAAGTTGAATCCAGCGACTGGGCAACCCGCCCATTGCCAAAACCGCATGAAATCCGCGCGGCGCTTGACCAGTATGTGATTGGCCAAGACGTTGCGAAGAAAACACTTTCGGTTGCGGTGTATAACCATTACAAGCGTTTAAAAGTCAGTACCAGCGGTAAAAAGCCGGAAGACGGTGTTGAGATTTCAAAAAGCAACATCATGCTGGTGGGGCCGACAGGTTCAGGTAAAACCTTGCTGGCTCAAACACTTGCGCGTCTTTTAGATGTTCCGTTCGCCATGGCGGATGCAACCACGCTTACCGAAGCGGGCTATGTGGGTGAAGATGTTGAGAACATTGTTCAAAAACTCCTTCAAAAAGCGGATTACGATGTAGAAAAAGCGCAAAAGGGCATTATCTATATCGATGAAATTGACAAAATTACCCGCAAATCAGAAAACCCGTCGATTACCCGTGATGTATCGGGTGAAGGTGTGCAGCAAGCTTTGCTGAAAATGATTGAAGGCACGGTTGCATCAATTCCGCCGCAGGGCGGCCGCAAGCATCCGCAGCAGGAATTCATTCAAATTGATACGTCTAATATCCTATTTATCTGCGGCGGCGCATTCTCTGGCCTAGAGAAAATTGTGCAGCAGCGTCAGGAAAAAGGCGGTATTGGCTTTACTGCTGAAGTGCGCAAGAAAGACGAAACGAAAAAACTGTCTGACTTGTTCCGTCAGGTAGAGGCGACTGATTTGGTGAAATTTGGCTTAATTCCAGAGTTCATTGGCCGTTTGCCGGTGATTGCAACCTTGGATGAGCTGGATGAAGATGCTTTGATGCAGATTCTGACTGAGCCGAAAAATGCGTTAACCCGTCAGTATGAATACCTGTTCAGCATGGAAAATGTGGACTTGGTCTTTGAAAAAGATGCTTTGCGCGCAGTCGCGAAGAAGGCGCTGGACCGCAATACGGGTGCACGCGGCTTACGGTCTATTTTAGAAAATTCACTGCTGGAAACCATGTACGATTTACCTAGCCGTACAGATGTCGGTACAGTTATTGTGACTGAAGCGGCGATTAATGGTGAAGCGAAACCTGAGTTTAAAGCAGAGCGCCAGCCTAAAGAACAAAATGAAGAAACCGCGTCAAAAGCAGATTTGAAAGTGATTGATTCAAAATCTGCATAAAACCGCATTTCGTCAGAAACGCGCGCAAATCTTAGATTTGCGCGCGTTTTTTATTTCCAAAAATAAAGCTGAATGTTAATCTCAGCTAGATGGCTGGGATGGCCAGCAGTTTGAAATTTAAAACAATGATTGAAAATAAGAAAAGACGCAGTGAGGGATAGTCATGCGTGGTGTATGTATTGCAATATTGAGCAGCATGATGCTGCTGGGCTGTCATGGAAAATCATCTCTTGAACAGGAGCCGCATTTGGCTTCTACATTGAAGGATGTCAAGTTTGAGCATGAGCCGGGCATTATGGAACAGTACCGCATAGGGGCTTTTACGATTGGCGGCTGGGTCAATCAAACGCAGGGCAGTCATTTTCAGCCTGTTCAGCCGCAGCATGAACAGGCCGCATTGGTGTATTTGTACCGTCCTGACAGCAAATGGAATAGGCAGGAAATAGTCGCCAGCAGCCTGTTTTTGAACAGTGAGCGCATTCCTAGCCTGCTGAATAATCATTATTATTGGGTTGAATTGCCGGCAGGCCGATACCGTTTATCCAGCAGCCGCCCTTTAGGGATTAACCATTTTCAAAAGCCGAAATATTTGGATTTTACCGTAGAAGCCGGCCAGTCTTATTTTTTGAAATATGATGAAGAAAATCTAACCACAAGGCATGCTGTGTCCGGGCCTTTAATATCGGTGCCTGATGCTGTGGGCAGAAATGAGATTGCGTTTACCGAGATGAAATCGGCCAGCTACAACTTTGTTGCAGAAAATCAGCAGAACGGAAAGATGCGAAGAAGCGCGCAGAAAATCAAGCGCACCAAGTATGATCCTTCGACGGATGTGCAGCTGGTGAAGCCGTTTAAGCTTTGGAATCCGCTGACCTGGTGATTTGAGAAAGAGAAGGAGCTCTGCTCTTTCTTTTTCTTTAAGAAGAGCTTGATTGACTTGTTCGCTCAATTTTTGATTTTCTAGCCGGCGGTAATTCTTGCACGGATACTCTAGCGTTTTGAATCAAACGGGCCTGACGCTTTTCATGTTTCCGTTGAATGAAAAGCACCTAATTGTTGTTAAATAGCTTATAACCGGTTGGATTTTTTTTGCTGTAACGGTTTAAGCATTAATTGGTTCGATTTCTTTTAGCCTCTTGGGTGTTCTCAATGCGTGGTTATGGGTTCTTTTAGAATTTGATGGATTTTAAAACGGCAAGTTCTTTCTTTGATGTGGTCAGCTGAGTTTTTTAAGCCTGCATCTGGGCATGTTTTCTGCTTGCTGATCTAGGAAAGATTGCATTGAATTCTCTTTATAATGCAGTTTGCCTATCAGCGAATGTTCATCATTTTTTAACTGGCCTAATTTCTCTGTTGATGCAGAAGCTGTTTTTAAGATAGTTTTTAAGCAGCAAGCGAAGATAGTTCTTTGGGTATGCATCGATAGCGTGAAGGCTGTTATTTGAAATTCATCGCTTTAATTGAGCAGATTTTGCGCGGGGCATAGCAAAATGCACGGGGCTGTTTTCTCGGAGCATTTAATTGCTTAGCAGCAGCGGCTGGAGAATGCTGGCAAGCTTTTCATTCAAGCTTTGCTGGCTGTCATTCAGAATGGCGGCGTTCAGCGTCATGGTTTCATGCAGAATGCTGTTCAACAAGCCGGTGCTTTTTTATCGATAGATTGCCCCATTGGCGTGCTCAAAAAAGCGATATAGGCTTGAGCTTCTCCTTCGGTGAATGCCTTCTGAAAATTTTTGCAGATCATGTGTAAAAATTGCGGATCACTGACAATAGATTCATTGGTCGCCTGAATTTGAGCGCCACATTTTTTTGCTGCTGATTCAGTGTAGAGACCGCTAGATTGGCTTTGAGAATGTCTTCAGCCTGTGTGTCAAAGATCGGGTGCATATCGCGGCTGGACTGTATGACCATGCTGTTTAAGTTGGATAATTCAATT
>RRZU012060549.1_pt1 | contig 12389 bp, 9 predicted proteins | sample 2165561 | NCBI WGS metagenome assembly RRZU01 (sample SAMN10456909, study PRJNA506462) | wastewater metagenome | isolation source: wastewater sludge | place: USA: Moscow, Idaho | reverse complement strand
CCGCAGTCGGCCAGACCCGGGTGCAGCGCGATGGTGCCGCTGGCGAAGGCCCGCAGCGCCTTCGGCCGGCCCAGCATCCAGCGTGCCAGGTCGATGTCATGGACGCTGCAGTCCATGAAGATGCCGCCCGAGGTCGGCGCGCAGCGCACGAAGAAGCCCTGCGGATCGTTCCGGGCGCAGGCCTGCGAGCGCACCAGGAAGGGCCGGCCGATGCGGCCCGACTCGATGTCCTGGACGGCGCGGCGGTAGCTGGGGTCGAAGCGGCGCACGAAGCCGACCATCGCGACCTGCTGCGGATGCTCGGCCGCGACCGCCAGCACCCGCTCGCAGTCCTCGACATTGAGGGCCAGCGGCTTCTCGACGAAGACATGCTTGCCGGCGCGCAAGGCGACGATGGTCTGGTCGGCGTGCAGCGAGGTGGGCGTGACCAGCACCACCGCATCGATGGCGGGATCGTTGACGAAGGCCTCGAAGTCGGCGTGCAGATGCTCGGGCGCGATGCCGAACTCGGCGGCGGCCAGCTCCAGCTCGGCGGCGACCGGGCTGCAGGCCGCGACCAGCTCGACATGGCGGGTCGAGAAGGCCAGCGCCTCGGCGTGGCGGCGGCCCAGCCGACCCAGGCCGGCGATGCCGACGCGCAGCTTGGCTGCGGATGCGGGGGGGCTCATCGGTGTGCTTTCCGGGGTGCGGCCTTGGGGATCAGAGCTTGACCGGCTGGCCGCTGGCGGCGCTCTCGGCGGCGGCGTCGGCCAGGATCTGCGCCTTCACGCCGTCATGCACCGTGGTGCGGAAGGCGGCGCCCGTCTGCAGGCACTCGAAGAAATGCTCGATCTCCAGGCGGTAGGCGGCGGCGTAGCGCTGCAGGAAGAAGGCTTCCGGCTTGTCGGCCCGGATGCCGCTGGCGTCCCACTGGCGCACTTCGCTCGGGGCGTGGTTGCCGGCCTGCAGCATGCCGTCGGACCCCAGCACCTCGAAGCGCTGGTCGTAGCCGTAGGCGGCGCGGCGGGTGGTGTTGATCTGGCACAGGCGGCTCTGCCGGGTGCGGATCGTCACCGCGGTCGAGTCGAAGTCGCCGGCCTCGCCGACGGCCGGATCGGTCAGCACCGAGCCGGTGGCGCTGAGCCACTCGGCCTCGTCGCCGTCGCCACAGAGAATCCAGCGGAACACGTCGAAGTCGTGGATCAGCATGTCGCGGAAGATGCCGCCCGAGCCCTTGATGTATTCGACCGGCGGCGCACCGGGGTCGCGGCTGGTGATGACCAGCATCTCGGGGTTGCCGATCTCGCCGGCGTCGATGCGACGGCGCACCTCGTTGAAGGTCGGGTCGAAGCGGCGCTGGAAGCCGATCATGCAGGCGACACCGGCGGCGCGCACCTTCTCGCCGCACTCGACGGCGCGCGGCACCGACAGGTCGACCGGCTTCTCGCAGAAGATGTGCTTGCCGGCGGCGGCCGCGCGGGTGATCAGGTCGGAGTGGGTGCTGGTGGGCGAGCCGATGACGACCGCATCGATCGAGGGATCGAGCAGCGCGTCGTCCATCGTGGCGACCTGCGCGCCGAGCTGCTGCGCGAGCTGCGCGGCGCTGTCGCCGAACGGGTCGCAGACGTACTTGAGGCTGACGCCGGGCAGACGAGCCAGGTTGCCGGCGTGGATGCGGCCGATGCGGCCGGCGCCGAAGACGGCGACGTTCTTCATGGATGGATCTCCGGGGGCGGAACAGGGCGGAACGGGGTGGGGCAGGACGGGTCGCCGTGGCTGATGGCTCGGGACCGCGTGCGTTGCGGGTGACTATAGCGGCCAATCCTCAATAATGAAAATGAATTTTCATTGGTGTTTTCCATTGGAAAAGTGTTTCGTGATGCCGATGACCCTTCAATGACCATTTCAGGTCAATGCAGCCGGCCCGCAGGGGGATTGCGGCTTCTAGAGTCCGATCCGACCCCAACGCAAGGAGACTGTCCATGAGCACCCCGATCCACTTCGCCATCAACCGCATCAGCGCACCCCGCCTGGGCCTGGCCGAGTTCGCCGCGATGTCGCGCCGCCTGGGCGTGAGCGCCATCGAGATCCGCAACGACCTGCCGGGCGTGGAACTGCGCGACGGCATGCCCGCCAGCGATGTCGGCGCGATCGCCCGGGCCCACGGCCTGACGATCCGCTCGATCAACGCGCTCTACCCCTTCGACGTCTTCAACGCCGAGCGCGCCGCGCAGGCCACCGAGCTGGCTCGCTACGCCCAGGCCTGCGGCGCCGAGGCGCTGGTGATGTGCCCGCTCAACAGCCTGGACGATCGCCGCAGCACCGAGGAGCGCTACGCCGATCTGGTCGCCGCGCTGCGCGGCCTGCGCCCGATCCTGCAGGCGCACGGTCTGGTCGGCCTGGTCGAGCCGCTGGGCTTCGAGGAATGCTCGCTGCGCCACAAGTCGGTGGCGGTGCGCGCGATCGAGGAAGTCGGCCACGACGGCACCTTCCTGCTGGTGCACGACACCTTCCACCACCACCTGGCCGGCGAGGACGCCTTCTATCCCGAGTACACCGGCCTGGTGCATGTCTCCGGCGTCGAGGACGCGGGCCTGGGCGTGAACCAGATGCGCGACGGCCACCGCGTGCTGGTCGGCCAGGATGACCGCCTGGGCAACCTGCCGCAGCTGCGCCGCCTGCTCGACCTGGGCTACACCGGCTTCGTCTCCTTCGAGCCCTTCGCCGAGTCGGTGGCCGCCGCCACCGACATCGAGGCCCAGCTGGCCGCCAGCATGGCGCACCTGCGCGACGGCGTCGCCGCGCTTGCCGCGCAGGCCTGAGTCGTGGCATGAAGGCGGGATGAGCGTGTCCCTCCTCTCTCCCGCCCCGGCGGCGCCGCGACGCAAGCGCAGCGCACGCTTCATCGAGATCGCCGCCGTCGCCGGCGTCAGCGAAACCACCGTCAACCGGGTGCTCAACGAGCGTGGCAGCGTCTCGCCCGAGACCCGTGCGCGGGTGATCGCGGCGGCGCGCCAGCTCGGCGTGCCGCGGGTGCTGCCCGATCCGCGCCACGGCCTGACCCGCTTCGACGTGGTGATGGCGCGCAGCACCACGCCCTATGCGCACCGGCTGGACCTGGCGCTGCAGCGCATCCAGCAGATGCTCGACCCGCGCATCCTGATCCACCGCCACATCGTCGACGGCGACGACGAGCGCCGGGTGCTGGAGCTGCTGGCCAGCAGCGCGCACCGGCGCGACGGCCTGATCGTGGCGCTGCGCGACAGCCCGGCGGTGCGCGTGGCGCTGCAGCAGCAGCTCGCGCGCGGCGTGCCGGTGGTGGCGTTGATGAGCTGCATCGGCGCGCTCGAGGGCGTGCGCTATGCCGGCATCGACAATGTCGCAGCCGGGCGCACCGCCGGGCATTTCCTGGCCCGGCTGGCGCGGCGCCTGCCCGGGCGGGTGCTGATCCTGACCAACCGGCTGGATTTCCGCGCCCATGCCGAGCGGGTGCGCGGCTGCCAGCAGGCGCTGGCCGAGCGCCAGCCGCAGCTGCAGGCGCTGGCGCCGGTGGCGTGCGGCGACGATCCCGCGCTGGCGCGCATTGCGCTGGAGGCGGCGCTGCAGGACGCGCGCCGCGACGGCGTGCCGCTGGTCGGGCTCTATCACAGCGGCGCCGGCTCCGACGGGCTGGCGCGGGTGCTGCGCCAGCTCACCCCCCCGGAGCGCCCGGTCTGGATCGGCCACGAGCTCAGCGACGAGCACCGCCCGCTGCTGCGCCTGGGGCTGATGGATCTGGTGATCGACCAGGACCCGGACGGCCAGGTCGCCGCCAGCCTGCACCACCTGCTGCACGCCACCGGCCATGTCGAGCAGACCGGGCCCGGTGCGCCCAACGAGTTCCGCCTGTTCGGCCCGGAGAATCTGCCCGGCGAGGGCTCCTACCTGGATGCGCCGCTGAAGGCGCCGGTCGAGCGGCTTCAGGCCAGCGGATCGGTGCCGCCGCGTGCCGCGAGCGTCGTCGGCCGGTAGGACAGCTCCAGCCGGAAGGCCAGCGCGACGAACAGGCTCTGCGCCAGGCCCATCGTCGCGGTCAGCGATCGAAAGCCGAAGGTCGCGCTGTCCTGCACCAGCAGCGTCGTGGCGGCCTCGCGCGCCAGCGGGCTCATGCGGCTGTCGGTGATGGCGATCAGCTGCGCGCCGCGCTCGACCGCCTGCTGCGCCACCTGCATCGTCTCTTCGGCGTAGGGCGCGTAGGAGATCGCGATCATCACGTCGCCCGGGCGCACCGAGCGCATCTGGCCCTCGTGCATGCTGCCCAGTGCGGTGACCAGGCCGATGCGCTTGTCGGTGTGCTGCAGCGCGTAGTCGAGGTAGACCGCCGCGGGGAAGGAGCGCCGCGAGCCGGCGATCCAGATCGCGTCGGCCTGCACCATCAGGTCGATCGCGCGCGAGAAGGCCTCCTCGTCGAGCGACTGCTGCAGCTCCTGCATGCCGGCGATGCTGCCGCGCAGGAACTCGTGCGCGATCTCCGCCTCGCTCAGGCTGCCCGAGCCGGACTCGATGACGTCGCGCAGCCGGCGGCTGTAGTTGCGGCTCGGCGCGATCTGCTCCGACAGGCCCTGGCGGAAGAGCCGCTGCATCTCGGTGAAGCCGCTGAAGCCGAAGTGCTTGGCGAAGCGCACCACCGCCGAGGGCTGCACCCCGCACTGCGCCGCCACGTCCTGGATGCCTTCGAGCCCCAGGTGGTCGCGGTGCGCCTCGACATGGCGCGCGATCAGCTTGAGCTGGCGGCTGAGGTTCTCGTACTCGGCGGTGATGCGGTGCAGGAAGGCGGCCACGTCGGTCGGCATCGGGGGCGTGGAGGTCATCGTCGGTGTCGGGGCGGAAGTGGGACGGGGCATGGCCTGGCCATCGTGCGGGATTCTCGCCGAGTCAGGAACAAGGATTTCCCGCGTATCGCCATTATGGAAACGGTTTTCGACATCAGGCCGATCCCGGAGCGAGCATGCCCGCGCAGCTGACGTCAGGCTGCACGCGCCGGCGCGCTCAGCAGCCCGCGCAGCATGTCCACATGGGCCTGCCGCGCCTGCGCGAGCGCCTGCGGCGCCTGCTCGCCCAGCACCAGCTGGGCCGTCAGCAGGTGCACCGCCGGCGCGATCGCCAGCCAGGGCTCGCGGCCGAGCAGGTGATCCGGACCGGCCAGGCTGGCCAGCAGCTCGCCCAGCAGCTCCAGCCAGGGCCGCACCAGCGCCTGGTGCCACTGCGCCACCCGCTGCGGCACCCGCTCGCGCTCGGCCACCAGCAGGCGCAGCACCGCGACGACCGACGGCCGCATCAGCTGCCGGTGCAGCTCGTCGACCAGCGCCTCGGCGAGCCGGTCGGCCTCGCCCGACTCGCCGCGCTGCGCCAGCGCGTGCAGCGGCGCCAGGTCCGGCGGCACGAGCTCGCGCTGCATCAGCGCGTCGAACAGCGCCTCCTTTGCGCCGAAATGCGTGTAGAGCCCGCCCTTGGACAGGCCGCAGCGCGCGGCGATGTCGTCCATGCGTGCGGCAGCGAAGCCGCAGCGGGTGAACTCCGCCAGCGCGGCGTCGAGGATCTGCGGAATGCGCTCGTCCGGGCTGAGCCGCTGCCGGGTGCGCACTTTCTCCAGGGTCGTCAAGTCCGTCTCCATGTCGTGTCTCGGCGAGTCGTGCCGCCTGTCGGGCGCCACTACATACCGACTGGTCAGTCGGTATGTTGCGCTGCATCAAGGCTGTCCACCGCCGGGTGAGCCGATGATGCTCGCATCGCAGGCCCCCGTGACGCTCGACGCATGACCCTGATCCCTTTTCCCCGCCTCGCACCGGCCGCCGGGCTGGCGATGCTGCTGGCCGGCTGCACCTCGCTGGCGCCGCCGCCCGCGACGCCGGATCCGGCCCTGCCGGCGCATTTCGACGCGGCGCCCTCCGAGCCGGCCGGCCCCGCGGTCGGCGACGACTGGCAGGCCTTCTTCACCGATGCCCGGCTGCAGGCGCGCATCCGCCAGGCGCTGGCCTTCAACCGCGACCTGCGCGGCGCGATGCTGCAGGTCGCCGAGGCCCGCGCGGCCTACGGCATCCGCCGCGGCGAGCCGCTGCCGGCCGTCGGCCTCGGGGCCGGCGGCATGCGCGAGCGCGTGCCGGCCGACCTGAGCCTGACCCGGCACACCAGCTACGGCACGCAGTACCAGGCCGGCCTGGGCATCGCGAGCTGGGAGCTTGACTTCTGGGGCCGCATGGCCAGCCTCGAGGAGGCGGCGCTGCAGCAGTACTTCGCCAGCGTCGAGGTCCGGCAGGCCGCGACGCTGTCGCTGATCGCGCAGGTGGCGCAGACGCACCTGCTGCTGCAGGAGCTCGACGAGCGCCTGCGGCTGGCGCGGCGCACCGTCGCCAGCCGCGCCGAGAGCCGGCGCATCGTCGCGCGCCGGGTCGAGGTCGGTGCGGCCTCGCGGCTGAGCCTGACCCAGGTCGACACGCTGCTGAACCAGGCCGAGGTGCTCGCCGCCCAGCTCGAGCAGGCGCGCGCGCAGCAGGCGCACGCGATGCGGCTGCTGACCGGCGAGACCGAGCCGGCCGCCAGCGACACGCCCGAGGCGCCGCTGCAGCTCGGGTCCGCGCCGCGTGCCGGGCTGCCCTCGGAGCTGCTGCTGCGCCGGCCAGACCTGCTCGCGGCCGAGCACCGCCTGCGCGCGGCGCAGGCCCAGATCGGCGCGGCGCGCGCGGCCTTCTTCCCGAGCATCTCGCTGACGGCGCTGGCCGGCACCGCCAGCACCGACCTGTCGCGTCTGCTCGGCGCCAGCGCCGGCGGCTGGGCCTTCATGCCCTCGCTGACGCTGCCGCTGTTCGACGGCCAGCGCCGGCGCAACAGCCTGACGCTGGCCGAGGTCCGCCGCGACGAGGCGGTCGCCGCCTACGAGAAGGCGGCGCAGAACGCCTTCCGCGAGGTCAGCGACGCGCTGTCGACGCGGCACTGGCTGGGCGAGCAGCTCGCGCTGGCGCGCGACGCGGTGCGCATCCAGCGCGAGCGCACCCGGCTGTCGGAGCGGCGGCTCGACGTCGGCGCGACCACCTCGCTCGAGCTGCTCGACGCGCAGCGCGACCTGCTCGCCGCCGAGCAGCAGGAGGTGCAGCTGCGCCGCGCGCTGGCCTCCAGCGAGGTGGCGCTGTACGCCGCGCTCGGCGGCGGCGTGCCCCGCCAGGACACCGCCGGCCCCGCCGCCCCCCGAGATTCCCGAGGAGAATGACCGTGTCGAACACGAACAGGACGATCGTGCGCGCCGTCGCGGCGCTGCTGGCCGCCGGCGCGCTGGCCGGCGGCGGCTACTGGACCTGGCAGGCGATGCATCGCGACACGCTGCCGCCGGGCCTGATGCGCGGCAACGGCCGCATCGAGGCCGCCGACATCGACGTCGCGACCAGGCTGCCCGGACGGGTGCGCGACCTGCTGGTCGACGAGGGCGACAGCGTCGGCGCCGGCCAGGTGCTGGGGCACATGGACGTGCAGTCGCTGCAGGCGCAGCGCGACGAGGCGCTGGCGCGCCAGCGCCAGGCCGCCAGCGCGATCGACACCGCGCTGGCCCAGGTCACGCTGCGCGAGAGCGACCGGCGCGCGGTGCAGGCGCTGGTCAGCCAGCGCGAGAGCGACGTCGACGCCAGCGCGCGCCGGCTGGCGCGCTCGGAGGCGCTGGCGCGCGACGGCGCCTCGGCCGAGCAGGAGCTCGACGACGACCGCGCCCGGGTGCGCAGCGCGCGCGCCGCGCTGGCCGCGGCACGCGCCCAGGACGAGGCCGCGGTCGCGGCGATCGGCGCCGCGCGCACCCAGGTCGAGGGCGCGCGGGCGACCGCCGCGGCCGCGGCCGCGACGCTGGCGCGCATCGACAGCGAGATCGCCGATGCCTCGCTGGTGGCGCCGCGCGCCGGCCGGGTGCAGTACCGCATCGCCGAGCCGGGCGAGGTGCTCGGCGCCGGCGGCCGGGTGCTCAGCCTGGTCGACCTGTCCGACGTGCACATGACCTTCTTCGTGCCGGAGGCGGTGGCCGGGCGGCTGGCGATCGGCAGCGAGGTGCGCCTGGTGCTCGACGCCGCGCCGCAGTACGTGCTGCCGGCGACCGTCTCCTATGTCGCCAGCACCGCGCAGTTCACGCCGAAGACGGTCGAGACCGCCGACGAGCGCCAGAAGATGATGTTCCGGGTCAAGGCCCGGCTCGACCGCGCGCTGCTCGAGCGCCACCTCGCGCAGGTCAAGACCGGCCTGCCCGGCGTGGCCTGGGTGCGCAGCGACCCCGGCGCGAGCTGGCCGGCGACCCTGGCGGTGAAGGTGCCGCAGTGACTGCGGCCGACCGCACCCGCGGGCCGGCCCCGGTCGTGCGCCTCGAGCAGGTCACGCTGCGCCACGGCGCGGTGCGGGCACTCGACGCGCTGACGCTGGACCTGCCCGCCGGCCGCATGGTCGGCCTGATCGGGCCGGACGGCGTGGGCAAGTCCAGCCTGCTGTCGCTGGCGGCCGGCGCACGCGCGATGCAGCAGGGCCGGGTCGAGGTGCTCGGCGGCGACATCGGCCGGGCCGGGCACCGCGACGCGGTCTGCCCGCGCATCGCCTACATGCCGCAGGGCCTGGGCCGCAACCTCTACCCGACGCTGTCGGTCGAGGAGAACCTGCAGTTCTTCGGCCGCCTGTTCGGCCATGACCGCGCCGAGCGGCGCCGGCGCATCGACGCGCTGACCGCCAGCACCGGCCTGAAGCCTTTCCTCGACCGCCCGGCCGGCAAGCTCTCCGGCGGCATGAAGCAGAAGCTCGGGCTGTGCTGCGCGCTGATCCACGATCCGGACCTGCTGATCCTCGACGAGCCGACCACCGGCGTCGATCCGCTCTCGCGCAGCCAGTTCTGGGACCTGATCGACCGCATCCGCGCCGAGCGCGGCCGCCAGGGCCAGCCGCTGAGCGTGCTGGTGGCCACCGCCTACATGGACGAGGCCGGCCGCTTCGACTGGCTGGTGGCGATGGACGCCGGCCGGGTGCTGGCCGCCGACACGCCCGCCGGCCTGCTCGGGCGCACCGGCTGCACCAGCCTGGAGGCGGCCTTCATCGCGCTGCTGCCCGAGGAGCGCCGGCGCGGCCACCGCGAGGTGCAGGTCACGCCGCTCCAGGACGACGACGCCGGAGCCGCAATCGCCATCGAGGCCGAGGGCCTGACGATGCGCTTCGGCGACTTCGTCGCGGTCGACCGCATCGACCTGCGCATCCGCCGCGGCGAGATCTTCGGCTTTCTCGGCTCGAACGGCTGCGGCAAGTCCACGACGATGAAGATGCTCACCGGGCTGCTGCCGCCGACGGCCGGCCAGTGCCGGCTGTTCGGCCGCCCGACCGAGGCGGACGACCTGGCGGTGCGCCGGCGCGTGGGCTACATGTCGCAGGCCTTCTCGCTGTACGGCGAGCTGACGGTGCGCCAGAACCTGGTGCTGCACGCGCAGCTCTTCCACCTGCCCGCGGCCGAGGTGCCGGCGCGGGTGGCCGAGATGGCCGCGCGCTTCGGGCTCGACGAGGTGCTCGACCAGCTGCCCGAGCAGCTGCCGCTGGGCATGCGCCAGCGCATGTCGCTGGCGGTGGCGATGGTGCACCGGCCCGAGCTGCTGATCCTCGACGAGCCGACCTCCGGCGTCGATCCGGTCGCGCGCGACCGCTTCTGGGAGCTGCTGATCGAGCTGTCGCGGCGCGACCGGGTGACGATCTTCATCTCGACGCACTTCATGAACGAGGCCGAGCGCTGCGACCGCATCTCGCTGATGCACGCCGGGCGCGTGCTGGTGACCGCCGCGCCGCAGGCGCTGGTGCACGCGCGCGGCGCCGACACGCTCGAGCAGGCCTTCATCGGCTGCCTGCGCGAGGCCGCCGGCGACGCCGCGGAAACGACCGTGCTCGAGCCCGCGCCGCCCGCCGCGCCGGGACCGTCTGCGCAGGCCGCCCCGCCGCCCGCGCCCCGGCCGTCGCGCTTCAGCCTGGCGCGGGCCTGGAGCTACGCGCTGCGCGAGGCGCTGGAGCTGCAGCGCGATCCGGTGCGCGCCGCGCTTGCGCTGCTCGGCTCGGCGCTGCTGCTGTTCGTGATCGGCTACGGCATCAACCTGGACGTCGACCACCTGCGCTTCGCGGTGCTCGACCGCGACCAGACGGTGCTGAGCCGCGACTACGCGACCCGGCTGGCGGGCTCGCGCTATTTCGTCGAGCAGCCGGCGATCGCGGACCACGCGGAAATGGACCGGCGCCTGCGCAGCGGCGAGCTCGCCGTCGCGGTCGAGATCCCGCCGGGCTTCGGCCGCGACCTCGAGCGCGGCCGCGCGGTCGAGATCGGCGCCTGGGTCGACGGCGCGATGCCGCTGCGCGCCGAGACCGCCAGCGGCTACCTTCAGGCGATGCACCAGGGCTGGCTGGCCGAGATCGTGCGCGAGCGCACCGGGCAGAGTCCGGCCGCGCCGGCCGTCATCGAGACCCGCTACCGCTACAACCCGGACGTGCGCAGCCTGCCGGCGATGGTGCCGGCGGTGATCCCGCTGCTGCTGATGCTGTTCCCGGCGATGCTGACGGCGCTGTCGGTGGTGCGCGAGAAGGAGCTCGGCTCGATCCTGAACCTGTACGTCACCCCGGTGCGGCGCAGCGAGTTCCTGCTGGGCAAGCAGCTGCCCTACGTGCTGCTGGCGATGGTGAACTTCGCGCTGATGGTCGCGCTGGCGGTCACCGCCTTCGGCGTGCCGCTCAAGGGCAGCCTGGCGACGCTGACGCTGGGCGCGCTGGTGTGCGTGCTGGGCTCGACCGGCATCGGCCTGCTGGCCTCGGCGCTGACGCGCAGCCAGGTCGCGGCGGTCTTCGTGACGGTGATCGGCACGCTGATCCCGTGCATCAAGTTCGCCGGCCTGATCGACCCGGTGTCCTCGCTCGACGGCGTGGGCGCGCTGGTCGGGCAGGTCTATCCGGCCTCGCATTTCCTGACGATCAGCCGCGGCGTCTTCGCCAAGGCGCTGGACCTGCCGGCGCTGGCCTCGTCCTTCCAGGCGATGGCGCTGGCGGTGCCGGTCATTCTCGGGCTGGCCCTGTGGTGCCTGCCCAAGCAGGAGCGCTGAGACGCGGCCCGCGCCGCGTCCGGCCCCGTTCACGGAGACAGTCCCGATGGCCTCGCTGTCGAACATCCGCCGCCTCGGCATCAAGGAGCTGTGGAGCCTGGCGCGCGATCCGATGATGATCGTGCTGATCCTCTACACCTTCACCGTGTCGATCTACGTCGCCGCCACCGCGATGCCCGAGACGCTGCACCACGCCGCGATCGCGGTGGTCGACGAGGACGGCTCGGCGCTGTCGGCGCGCATCGTCTCGGCCTTCCGGCCGCCCTGGTTCGCGGTGCCGGCGCTGATCGACCCGGCCGAGGCGGACGCGCGCATGGACCGCGGCGAGAGCACCTTCGTGCTCGACCTGCCCCCGGGCCTGCAGCGCGACGTGCTGGCCGGCCGCAGCCCGACGATCCAGCTCTCCATCGACGCGACCCGCATGAGCCAGGCCTTCACCGGCAACGTGCAGATCCAGCGCATCCTCGCCACCGAGATCGCCGGCTTCGTGCGGCGCGACGAGGGCGTGACGCGGCTGCCGGTCGGGCTGGACCTGCGCATGCGCTTCAATCCGAACCTGGAGCAGGCCTGGTTCGGCGCGCTGATGGAGATCATCAACAACGTCACGCTGCTGTCGCTGATCCTGACCGGCGCGGCGCTGATCCGCGAGCGCGAGCACGGCACGATCGAGCACCTGCTGGTCATGCCGGTCAGCCCGGCCGAGATCATGCTCGGCAAGGTCTGGTCGATGGGCCTGGTGGTGCTGCTGGCGGCGCTGGGCTCGCTGGCGGGCGTGGTGCAGATCGCGCTGCAGGTGCCGGTGCAGGGCTCGGTCGCGCTGTTCCTCGCGCTGGTGGCGCTGCACCTGTTCGCCACCACCTCGATGGGCATCTTCCTGGCGACGCTGGCGCGCTCGATGCCGCAGTTCGCGCTGCTGCTGGTGCTGGTGCTGCTGCCGCTGCAGCTGCTCTCGGGCGGAGTGACGCCGCGCGAGAGCATGCCGCAGGCGGTGCAGCAGCTGATGCTGGCCGCGCCGACCACGCACTTCGTCGCCGCCGCACAGGCCGTGCTCTACCGCGGCGCCGGCCTGGAGGTGATCTGGCCGCAGGCTCTGGCCCTGCTGGCGATCGGCAGCGCGCTGTTCGCCTTCTCGCTGTCGCGCTTCCGGCGCACGCTGGGGCAGATGGGCTGAGCCGGCGCGGCGGCCCGAGGGCCGCCCGATGCAGGGTGCGGGGTGCACCGCACGGACTGAAGCCGCGGCCGGCCTGACCAGATCTGGTCCACGCTGGAATGGAAATCCATTTCCATTCTGGCGATGCT
>RRZU012612152.1_pt1 | contig 12390 bp, 17 predicted proteins | sample 2165561 | NCBI WGS metagenome assembly RRZU01 (sample SAMN10456909, study PRJNA506462) | wastewater metagenome | isolation source: wastewater sludge | place: USA: Moscow, Idaho | reverse complement strand
GCTATGTTTCATGTAATTATTATATCCGGGAAATAACACCTTTATTTTCCGGACTTTGGAATTGTTAATAGTATAAAGTTAGAACAATGGAAGAAAGAATAAATAAAGCTGTAGAGTTATTTAAGAGAGGATACAATTGCTCACAATCTGTAGTTGCAGCTTTTGCCGATTTATATGATCTTACAGATGATCAGGCTTTGCGTGTATCAGCTTCGTTTGGTGGAGGAATTGGTCGTATGAGAGAGACCTGCGGAGCTGCTTGTGGAATGTTTATCCTTGCGGGACTGGAGAATGGTACAACCATTGCAAAAGACCAAAAGGGAAAAGGAGAAAATTATAAGCTTGTTCAGAATCTGGCGGCTGTGTTTAAGGAACGTAACGGCTCATTGATTTGTGGAGAACTGTTGGGACTAAAGAAAGATCATGCCATCTCATCTACCCCCGAAGAACGTACAACCACATATTTTGCAAAACGCCCATGTGTAAAGATGGTAGAAGAAGCTGCCAGAATCTGGGCTGAATATCTTGAATCTCAAAAATAGATTCCTGTGAAAACTGAAAGTATTAAGAGCTAGATTTTCTGATTGAGAATCCCGCTCTTGTATATCTTATTATCAGTTTACGGAATTTCGATATAAAGCAATAAATCAAAACTTCCTGAGAATTGAAGGGACTATCCATATACTATTTTTGCAAGCAATATGAGTGGTGCAATTTTCAATTAAAATATGGGATAGCCCCAATTAGTACTTACAGCTTCCGTTAGTTACATATCATTTTCAGTATATAATTCTGTATTATTTCCCAGATTTTTATTATATCAGCCATTTCTTCCCTGTCTGAAATAATAAAAATCTTCATATCATATTGTTTTTATATATTAAGAAAGCAACATCCGACAGTCAGCATATAAGCCAACGGTCGGATGTCTCTCATTTTTTTCCGGTTGTTGCAACTTACTTGCCACAACCGCAACTGCATTTGATGTGTTCCTTCTATTCACCCGAATAGATAATAGCACCTTCCGGGCATATGTTTCCGCAACCATGACACCCGTCAATACATCCTTCTCGGTACACGACTAACGGACGACCGTTTTCAACATCATAAACACCATGCTTGCATTTGTTGTAACAGGCAAGGCAACCGATACATTTGTCCTCGTCAATAAGAGGAAACCATTCTTCACTCATATAACCCATTTTTTTTAATTATCCGATTAAAACCTTGCCTTGTCCGAAAATAGATCCGGTGCCAAAACAAGGTCAGAACACACAAGTATTACCATTATTTAAAGATCAGTTACAGGTCGGTCCACATCCTCCCGGTGCGCAACCAGTCTGTACTATTTTTTGAGCGGTATCCACGAGTTCGCCCACTTCAGACACGTTTTCAAATCTGCCTGACATGATGCCTTGTGCGTTGATTGCCACGATGTAGCTGTCCTTCAGCTTTCCCTTTATGTTCAGCATGGTTATAAGTTTTTCTTCCGCTGAATCCTCTGTGTCGATTCTGATAACTTCCACCTTGCCTGACATGTTATCTTTTGCAGACTTACATGTATTTTCAGCCTTAGTGTCGCTGTCAAACTTGCTGTTTGACACAAAAGCTATGACGGGAGTTCCTTTACTGAGTGCATAACTTATTTCGCTGAACTTCGGTGTGGGTATGGCTTCCTCAAGCCTCTCCCTGCTTACCTGATTTGAATGACTGTAAAAAGCCGTGAGCCATCTAGCTGCGGCAGCTGTTTCCTGTACATAGAATCAATACTTTCATTTATTCTGTCTTTTTATTGGTTTAACTTAAAATATTATTTGAATACCTTTTTTCAATTCGTCAACCGGAATATATCCGACATGCCGGTATATCTCCTTCCCCTGACTGTCAAGAATGACCTGTGTCGGTAAAGTCTGTATCTCAAAATAATCCGCCCAGTCTTTATTCTATTTCTTTGAAAGGTTGATGAAACGTACATTTACCTTTCCGGCGAAATCTTTCCTAATGGTTCCAGTTTATTTCCAGTCTATCTGTGCGTTTTTCAAATATCCGTTGAATTTCGTATTCCCGTTTTCATCAGCCACCGTTTCCACATTAATGAGGATTTTTGCAGAGAAACCTTTGGCAAAGAATCCTTCATAGCCGACAAACGCACGGTCGAGGTTGAATCCGCTGTTTTCATTCTTATGTCCAAGCCTGGCCTTGTAGTTGGAAGAAAGAGTGAAAATGGGTTTTCCGGAAAAAGCCTTTTCACCATCCTGTGCAACGGCGGGCTGAAGAGAAATGGCAGTCAGCATAACCGCAGGTCACCATTTCTTCAATTGTTTTCCAATCATCATCAGTCCTTTACAGTATATAATTAAACAGATAGCCAGACAAAATGATGAAGAATGTAACCGTTCCGAAGAATATGCCGATAAGTCTCCATGTCATTACTTTCTTCAGCAGGGTTGCTTCCGGCAAAGAAAGACCAACGACAGCAATCATGAAGGCTATTGCTGTTCCGATTGGAATACCTTTCGCCACAAACACCTCAATTACAGGTACGATACCTGCGGCATTGGCATACATCGGTACGGCAAGTATAACAGAAAGAGGTACTGCATACCAGTTGTCTTTCGACATATACTGCTCAAAGAATCCTTCAGGTACAAATCCATGCATGAAAGCACCGATACCGATACCAATCAGGATGTATATAAGTACACCGCTGACAATCTTCCAGGCATCACGGACAATGGTCGGAAGTCGTTTGATAAAGGTGATATGATCTTTTTCCCATTCTCCTGCCTGAACAGATGAGTTGGCTTGTATCTGCTTTACCCAGTCACTCAGATAAGGGGCAAGACGCATACGGCCGAGTACAATACCGCCTATTACTCCCAACAGAATACCGCTGATGACGTAGATTAGTGTCACTTTCAGACCGAAAGAACCGAGGAACATGGCCACAGCCACTTCATTAACCAGCGGTGATGTAATCAAGAAGGCGAATGTGACACCCAAAGGGATACCACCTTTCACAAATCCGATGAACAGAGGTATGGATGAACATGAGCAGAACGGGGTAATAGCTCCGAATAGTGATGCCAGTAAGTACTGCAATCCGTACATTTTGTGTGTAACCAGATATTTTCTCAAACGCTCTATCGGGAAATAGGCGTTGATAATTCCCATCAATATACTGATGAAGAATAAAAGAATGAGAATTTTTATAGTATCATAAAAGAAGAAGTTTACGGCAACTCCTATCGGAGTGTCGGCGCTCAGTCCGAACAGCCCGTAAACAAGCCAGTCTGCAAATTCCTGTATCATAGATGTATATTTTATTAATTCGTCTAAACACGAACAATGTTATTATTAAAAAAGCGGCAGATTCCATAACAGTTGTCTCTGCCGCTCATGGTTAAATAATTCTGTTTATCAGATACCCAAAAGTTTCTTTACGTCACTTTCTGTTGGTACCTGTCCTTTCATCTTCACCACTTCGTCAATGACAACGGCAGGTGTGGTCATGATGTTGTAGTTCATCATTTCCATAATGTCGTCCACCTTGGTCAGTTTTGCATGGATGTTGTTTTCTTTCAGTACCTTCTCAATTATATTATAGGTTGATTTACATTTGGAACAACCGGGGCCCAATACTTTAATTTCCATATTCGTAAATATTTTGTTTGTTACCAATTCCGTTTTATAGATACATCATCCAGCAATAATAGATTCCGATGACGATAAATACCACACCAACGATAAGATTCATCCATTTCTGCACTTTCTGCATCTTGCCGTAGAAACTTCCCATCTGCTGTACACTGAAAGCAAGAATCCATGCAACGGCAAGTACAGGTATGGCTGTGGCAATGGCGAATACCACGGGCAGAAGATACCCAGCTGTCGCTGTGGCAGACATCGGTATCAACATACCGAAATAGAACACACCGCTTGTCGGACAGAAAGCCACGGCAAACAGTATTCCAATCATCAGAGCACCCCATCCGCCTTTTCTGGCGAGACCTTCCGCATTCCCGCTGAATCCAAACTTCGGGAGGTTAAGTTTGTCGCCAAATAGCATGAACAGACCTATCAAAAGCAGAAGCGGACCAAGAACGAGTTCACCCCATGTCCCGATGGTCTTCTGTATGCCGAACATGCTGGATCCTTCTTTCAGAATCATAATCAGTACCACTCCGAGCAGGGTGTATGAAATGATACGTCCCAACGTATAGAGCAGACCGTTTCGGAAAATGCGCTTCCTGTTTTCAATGTCTTTCCCAATAAATCCGATAGCCGCTATGTTTGTTGCAAGCGGACAAGGTGAAAGAGCTGTCAGCAGTCCGAGCAAAAATGCCGTAAGTACTGGGGTAGAGCTGTTATCCAGCAATGTCTGTAACCAATCCATAACCTTTTCTATTATTTCAGCATTTCATTTACAGATTTTACCACACCTGCCTTGAATACATCCGGTGATTTTCGGGCATTACCGAAAGCAAATTCTGTCATATTCTCGTATGTTTCCTGTCCGTTCTTATATTTAACGACAAACAGAGATGACCATGTTACCTCATACTTTTCAGCTATTTTCTCATTTTCCTTCTTGCTGATGTCTATTACTTTAAAAACGACCTCACCTTTTTTTATCTGTTCAGCAAAGTTCTCTTTCATTGCAGCTTTTGTATTGCTTTCGATAGCCATACAGGTTGCGCAACGCTGCTTCCCATGAAAATACAATACTTTCACATGGTCCTTTACTGTCACTTCTTTTTTAGTCTGTGCTTCAGTTCCGTTCTTTGCGTTCATGTTGCAAGAGATAAAGGCGAAGCATACAGCAATTAAGAATAAAATCTTTTTCATGTCTTTCTATTTTTTATTGTTAGTTATTCGCAAAACTACGAACTTATTTCTCAAAAAAAGAGCCTACTTACAGCAGCCCTCTTTCTTGCATATAGATTGTCCAAGTAAATCTGCAAACATCTTTTTTGCTGTTTCCCAGTTTTCTTTGTTGATACAGTATTTTACTTTCGGCGTTTCAATTTCCCCCTGAATAAGTCCGGCTTCTTTCAACTCTTTCAGATGCTGCGATACCGTAGCCTTTGCAATGGGGAGTTCCTCATGAATATCACCGAAAAAGCAACATTCCTGAGATGCCAAGAACTGAAGTATGGCTATACGTGCCGGATGCCCCATCGCTTTAGCTAAGCGGGCTATCTTCTCCTGTTCTTCTGAATACCTCTTTTTCATCATTTCTATCACCCTTTATGTTTGTTGTTCGCAAAACTACGAAGATACTTTAATTAATCAAATTGATTAATTTATTTTAACATTAAAAATGTTGCTATCCATTAAGATTCCCAATAGAAAGTGATGATACGATAAACGTAATTTATTTAAAGTAAGTAAAAAGAATAAATAACTACTCAAAATCACGATAATTTACTATTGTACCTTAATACATTATATATTTATCTTATCTTTTACTATAGTTCGTTAAATTTTATAATAAGAGTTTGAATTACAATGATATAGATCAAGAATAATCATTAAAACAATTGGTTTAATCGTTGATTATTAGTAACTTTAAGTACACTACCACATTAAAGTATACCGTGAAATCAAACGTCCTTAACCAATATATGTGTATCTGTAAAGATATTCTTTTAAGAAGTTCAACAAAGTTAAATAAAAGATTCCAGGAATTTATGATTGAGACACTTTTGCTGTACATAGTTATTCCAAAAAGAATAAATTTTCTTCAGTTAGGAAGATATTCCTCATCTTCAGAGCAACGCTTCAGACAAAATTATTCAAAGCATTTTGATTGGATGGGGTTTAATTGTGAACTCTCGAAAGATGTCCTTACCAGCAATCGCCATAAATATCTTACATCAATCAATCTAGCTAAAGCATATGCAATAAAAATAGGAAAACCATTTTCCATAGCATCAATTAAAACAATGATACACAATGCTTTTTCTGCTAGAAAGATTTATTGATGTGTCTGGTATTAGACCGAACCGTAATTTAAATGACAGACTTTTCAAAGAACTCATTAAGTTTGCGGTGATTGCCGCATAGATCATATTATTGATTTATTTAATTTAATAACGAAGTATTGTTATGAAAAATAAACTTTAAAATAAGTTATAATGAACAAATGTTCATTATATTTGCATCATACAACTATTATTAGCCCCAATAAAAGTATTAGTCAAATCAATATTTTAAAGCTTTAATTTATTGAAATACAATGTTTTATGATTAAAACTTGGATAAGTATTAAATCAATGGCAAAGTTTGTGTATAGACTAATGTATAAATTCAATATTCGTTTTTAGTATTATTGTGAAATAATAATCAGAGCTAACAATTAAAATTGAGAAGAAATGTTTGGTAGAAATAATCGTCATGGCAAAGGTCCTTTTAGAACAGGCTCCCTTGAAAATACAGTAGATATTTGTGTATGTCCATCTTGCGGATATGCAGTAGAGCATGAATGTGGAGTACCATGTAACACATTGTTATGTCCAAAGTGTGATTGTCACTTAGTTAGAAAAATTGTTATTGAGATTCCTGAAGATAGCGTGGCGAAAAAAAGTAAAAATAAGAAAAGCGCTCAGCCTTTCCCTAAAGTAAATTCAGAATTATGCATGGGATGCGGTGAATGTGAAGCAATTTGTCCCACCAGTGCAATTTCAATAATAGATGGTGTAGCATTTATAGATGAAAGCAAATGTAGGAAATGCCGTTTATGTGTAACGGTATGCCCTTCAGAAGCTATAAGTTAAATATTAGTTTTTTAAAAGAAAAAAGAATGAAACAGATTGTTGAGAAGATTCTTATACCTGGAGTTAAGAATCTTATTGTAGTTGCTTCGGGTAAAGGCGGAGTGGGTAAGTCTACTATTTCAGCCAATTTGGCTATAACTCTGGCAAAGAAAGGTTATAAAACAGCACTTGTAGATGCCGATATTTACGGTCCTTCTATTCCAAAAATGTTTGATATTGAAAACGAAAGACCGATTTTGTCAGATGTTGAAAGCAATAAAATGGAGCCGATAGAGAAGTACGGAGTAAAAATAAATTCTATAGGCTTTTTTGTTGATAAGGATAAATCAATAATATGGCGTGGTCCAATGGTATCAAATGCAATAACACAATTGTTTACAGATACGCATTGGGGTGATATTGATTATATGATAATCGATTTTCCTCCGGGGACTGGAGATATACAGATTACTACCGTGCAGAAATTTAATATTAATGGAGCTTTAATAGTAACAACACCACAAGAGATAGCTGTAAATGATGCTCGCAAAGGAGCCGAAATGTTTCTTAATTCCAGCATAGAAGTTCCGTTGATTGGTCTGGTTGAGAACATGTCATGGTTTACTCCAAAACTGCATCCGGAAGAAAAATATTACATTTTTGGAAAAGATGGAGGTCAAAAACTATCCAGCGAATTAGGTACACCATTATTGGTACAAGTTCCTTTGATTAAGGAAGTTGGTGAAGTAGCCGAACATGGAGAGAATTACTGTAATTTGCAGAATGAAGAAATGAATTCAATCTTTGAAAAACTTGCAGAAAGTGTTACTCAGATAGTTCCTGTTTTATCATAATACTCTATTTTGCAAAGAAATAATTATGAAACATCTTATATGCTAAAAGTAATAGTTCTGATAGATAACAACAAATCACAATCAAATTGTAATTTGCTTTGCGAACATGGATTATCTATTTATTTTGAAGCCGACAATAAGAAATGGCTATATGATGTGGGTGCGTCTGGAAAGTATCTGCTTAACGCCTTAAAATTGGGGATAGAAGGTAATGAAGTCAATAATCTTATCCTTTCTCATGGTCATAAAGATCATACCGGCGGACTGAAAGATTTCTTGCAAACAAATACTTCAGCTCAAATATTTGTTCCTCAGGGAATAAGTAACCGCTATTATTACACTTACAGACACGAGCGTAAACGCGATATAAGTACGGACCATTCATTATTTACCGAATATCCATCACGCTTCACTTCTGTAAAAGAAAGCATTTGGTTGTCAGATTCTGTAGCATTGGTTTACAATGACAGTTACTTATACCTTAAACCAAAGGGTAATCAGTATCTCACGGTTTCTGATGGAACATCCGAACACCCCGATCTTTTTAACGATGAAGTAGCGCTGGCTGTAAAGACAGAGAAAGGGTTGATGGTACTTTCGGCTTGCTCGCATAATGGGGTTTTGAATATACTTCAATCTTGTGCTAATTTTACAAGTTGCAATAATGTTTATGCTTTTGTAGGTGGAATGCATCTGGTTGATGGTATATCCGAAGAGCAGGATGATGTAGAGAGTATTGCAGATGAGATTAAGAATATATATCCTGATATAAAGATCTATACCGGTCATTGTACTGGCGAAAATGCTATTTCCGTTTTAAGCCGTAAAATGAAAGATAGATTTTGTGTTTTTAATAGTGGGATGGAAATTCCTATATAGTACCTGTTGACGGAATTAAATTAGTGCATATTTAATTCCGCCAATGGGTATACAATGCATTCAAATATTTATCAGGTGTCAACGGAAAAGATTTCCAAAGACCAATTTATTACAGAAGCGACTTTTTCTGACTGTGATTACTCTTTTTTTGATTGGTGCGCTAATCTTCCTGAAGAAGAGCAGGAACAAGCCATTGACCAACTTGTTGATAACCTTCTACCAAAAAGTATGTTTTCAAGAGACAGTGATGAACCACGAACAATTATCTATCACGGAGGAGCTGACGATTGGAAAAGAAAGTGGGTGGAACGAATCCATAAAAGGGCTGAAGCCATCACACCTGAGAATGTGACCGAGTGGATAGGCTCGACTTATCGTTTGGAACAGGAACTTGAAGACCCACTGGACATAGGCTCACGTTTTGTTACATCTGATTATGAATACAGTGACGCTAAAAAATCCAGTGAGCTGATGAAACAGATTTGTACACTAAAACCAGGAACGAAATTGTATATTGGTGGAATTATAGACTACCATTGGTAACATCGAATTTAATACAGCCAAGTCCCGATTGCAATAAGGCAGTCGGGATTTTATGGCTTTGAAAAGTCTAACGTCGTGTCACTTCCTTTTATATAGCCGTGAGGCTTATGGTTATGATTTCTATGAATGGAAGTCATAACCGGTCCCTTTTATAATTGTTTTATCTTCTTTCTTTATAGACTCGTCCTACACATGTAGTTTAATTGCGAAATAGTTTGGCAATATAGGTACGAATGTAATAAAATACTTAAAAAATAGCATGATTTGCTATATAGTCGTCAGGTTTACATTATAAATTTTGGTTTAATCGGAAATAAAGGCTACCTTTGCAAAGCAATTCTTGTAAACTTAATTAATATGGCTAATTCGGACCAAATATTATCTCTGATTCGGAATCATCTTAGCAACGATGATGCTCAGTTCAGAAAGGTGGCCCTACAGATTTCAGCTGTAGAGGCCAAAAATGGTCATGTTATCTTAGCTAGGACAATACAAGATTTGTTGAGCAAGAAAAACACCTCATTCAGCCCACTTCATTTAGCTACTAAATCCAAAGCCGTTGAAGACTTGCTATTACAACTCGACTGTTTTGATGATTTGAAATGCCTTATAGCCTCTGATGAAATCATTGAAAAAATAAAGCGAGTAATCAAGGAATATGAGAAGCGTGATGATTTACGGAAATATGGTCTTGCAAACAGACGTAAACTGATGCTTTTTGGAGAATCTGGTACAGGCAAGACAATGACAGCAAATGTTCTTGCCAAAGAGCTTAATCTTCCATTCTTTGTGGTCAGAACCGAAAAGGTTGTAACCAAGTTTATGGGTGAAACAGGACTTAAATTGAGTAATATATTCGACTTTATATCAGAAGTTCCTGCTGTTTATCTCTTTGATGAGTTTGATGCTATTGGAGCTCAAAGAGGAATGGATAACGAAGTTGGAGAACAGCGTCGTATATTGAATACATTCCTCCAACTGCTGGAAAGAGATGCTTCGGACAGTTTTATTATTGCAGCGACAAATAGTGTGGAGTCTATTGATAAGGCACTATTCCGCCGATTTGATGATGTGATAGAATATAAATTGCCTGATACGCAACAACGATTGAGGCTTTTAAAAGAATATCTTTACACAGCTGTGAGTTTAGATTTTGCAATGGTTGAGCCTAAATTTGATGGTATGAGTCATGCCGAGATTAAAATGATATGTGCGGATATTTTTAAGGATGCTCTTTTAAACGATGTTGCTATCACTGAGGAACTTGTAAATAATGTAATAAGCATGCGAAATGCCCGATGCCGTAATATTGGATAAAGTTTGTTATGCAGAAGAATCATTTCTATTTAGGTAACCAAATAGCAGAAGCAAAAAAATTTACGCCACGACCGCGAGTTGGTCAGTCTAATACAATGCCACAGCGTAATAGAATAGAGCACGCTGAGTTTCTTAAAGAACAATATCAGAATTCTTTTAATCAAGCAATAGCTTTGCAGGATGAATTAGCAGCAGGCGACCTACCTGTTGCCGATGGTGTATATTTAGATTTTGAGGTTAACAAGAAACTTATTTCTGATAGTTTTGATACTAAGACAGGTGCCAAAATTATGAAAGTGTCAGATATAAGCGAGGAAAATGCAAATGTTACAGTTTTTATCGAGAAAAAAGACAAAGATTGGTTAAACAAAAAAGCGGATGAATACGCAAATGTAGATACCGACAAAGGAATAGCAAAAAATGAAAAACTTATTGCTCCTATAGAAGAAATAAATCTTTCAAATATTCATTCTCTTTATGAATCTTCGGAATCTTTTGATGGATTGGCAGAAAATGAAATTCTATTGTTTGAATTATGGATAAACAAAAGAGATGAATATTCTATTGAAGATGTTTCTAATACTTTACATGCCCTTGACATAGTATGCAATATTGGCAAAAGACTTCAATTTGCGGACGTTGATGTTTTCTTAATTAAAACAACTAAGAACGTACTTGAAGCCCTTCCAAATCATCTGGGCTACATCGAGGGAATCCGCCGTTATCGTCAGCCGTCCATTCTTACAGAAACTCATGAAGTAAATCGTGAATGGAATGATTTGTTCAACGATGATATAAATTTTAATATTACAGATGATTCCGTTTGTATAGGTATTTTGGATACGGGAGTTAACAATGCTCACAAATTGTTGGCGCCAGCATTGCCTGATGCTCGTATGGGTTCAGCAATCAACGTCCCCGATAACATTGATAAAAGCTATCATGGTACTGATATGGCAGGATTGGCTTTACTTGGTGATTTAACTGATTTAGCTTATCAAAGAGGTGTCGCATCTGATATAGAACATTCACTTGCCTCAGTCAAGATATGCGAAAAAGGACATGAAACAAAATCGGATTTTTATGGTGCTGTAATTGAAGACGCTATAGAACAATCCCAATCTATGGGAGCAACAATTAACTGCATGGCCATTACTGATTATGTTTCTCTTGATGGTCGTCCCACATCAAGCTCTGCTGCATTAGACGAAAGTATCTACCACTGTGGAAGTTGCGACCGCTTAGTTGTAGCTTCCGCAGGAAACATTCAAACAGCAGAAGTTGATGAAACGGACTATTTGAAATCTTGTAAGGCAAATGCCATTTTAAGTCCATCTCAGGCTTGGAATGCTTTAACTGTCGGTGCATTTACTGAAAAGACTACCATTGTTAATAATGATAGCGGTATGCCACTTGCTGCTCCTGGTGCATTATCTCCAGTTTCCAGAACAACAGATTGTTGGAACAATGGACAGATAAAGCCTGAAATAGTTATGGAAGGTGGTAATCTTGCTTTGCATAATATTCTGGGTATTGTAACGAATGATGACTTGAGTCTGATAACGACTTCTCAAGATTTACAACAACCACTTGAAGCCTTTAACGCCACAAGTGCAGCAACAGCACTTGCCTCCAGATTGGCGGCAAAAATTAAGACTGCAAATCCGTCACTGAACATGTTATCCGTAAGAGCTTTGATGGTTCATTCAGCAGTGTGGACTCCAGCAATGACTAATTTAGGGAAACCCAAAGACATTATGCCTTTATGTGGATATGGAGTTCCAAATGAGGATATAGCTCTTTTTAGCAATGAAAAGTGTGCAACTTTTGTTTTTGAAAACGAGATTGTACCTTTCATCAATAGTGGTACGTCAAGCAGTAATCAATATAATGAAACGCATTACTATGATCTGCCTTGGCCAACAGAACTATTAGAATCCATGCTTAATGAGAGCGTTACAATGCGAGTAACACTTTCCTATTATGTAAAACCAGCTCCAAAAAAAAAAAAAAAAAATAATAAGTATCGTTATCCAGCT